>JRER01000738.1_pt1 | contig 16079 bp, 13 predicted proteins | sample 210161 | NCBI WGS metagenome assembly JRER01 (sample SAMN03019618, study PRJNA260268) | marine sediment metagenome | biome: Marine; feature: Sediment; material: Clay; isolation source: clay from marine sediments 136 meters below sea floor depth collected from... | place: New Zealand: Canterbury...
CAAGGAAGTACATTTGGCAGATAAATCTATACCTACGGGAAAGTTGGTTGCTCGTGCAAGAACAGGACAAGAACACTCTTTTTTGAACTCTCTCCAGAAAGAAATGAGTTTTCCGCTGAAATTTTCAAGATTAACTTTATTGAACTCCTTGCCGTCAAAGTTATCTCCTAGCACCGTCCATGGATAACGAGAGAACCCCAATCCATTAGAAAACCAAATATAGTCAAAACCCATTGCTGAAAGAAATAAAGCACATTGTTTTCCTAAAAATCTACCAAAAGATTCTCCTTCCGGTATGCCTTCCAGATAAGCAGCATAAGGATAATCGTCTTTTTTAAGATGAGCAAAAGAGCAAATGAACCTAGCATTTCCTCCATAAGTTTTGCTAAGGATTTCCGGATGGCGATGATAAACAAATTCCTCTTCACAGAATTCTGGACCAGGATCAACCGTAGCTCCTGTAGTTAACTTTATTCCGTATTTCTCATCAGCTATTTCTTTAAAAGTTCTAATAATATAGGAGAGGTCCCTGTAAGTAAAATGAGGCCAATTTTCCATATAGCTATGAGCACTTATCAAATGTGGATTCTTCTCAATATAAGCTTTGTGGTCTTGATTGCAGTTACCTATGTAATGAGCCCATTCAAATTCATCATCTAAATTGCCCTTATAGTTGAATATCTCTTCCCCACTCCCTGTCCAGAAAAGGATGGAGTGTTCTTTACCTAATTTTAATAAAGATGACCACTGTTTGAACACTTCCTCGCACACTTTCCTTATTTCCGGCCTCTCTCGATTCTTGAAAGGCTTAAGACTGATCTCTAAAATAACTTTAATTTTTTCGTCTCTCATCTCACTCTTCCCCCGTTACTTTATTGCCAAGATTCCTATAAAAAGGCATTTGTTAATTCTCCTTTAAATGGTTATAATTATTCTTTCTAAAGGGTTATGATCTTATCGTGTTCAATACTTTCGTGAATAGCCGAAGCTATTCTAGTCGCTTCCCTTCCATCTTCCCCACTTGCATATTTGCCTTCCAAATCTTGAAGCCTACCACCATTTTTTATCAAATGGACATTTTTGACAAAACTCTTAATTGAGTCAATAATGTATCCTGTATAAACAGCATGCCCATATAAGTCTTTTTCTTCTAATTTCACATAATAATCGGGAGTTTGAATACCTAGTTTTTCTTCAGTACATTTTTCAACTCCTCGGTTTTGACCATCAATTTCCCAAATGCCCTTTGTTCCAATAATTCTCAGACCCTGATTTACCATGCTCTCAAAGCTTTTGGGAAGAATCCAAGAAACATCGATGTTTACCGTGGCTTTATTTTCAAACTCCAATTTTGCCTGAATAGAGTCGAAGGTATCGACGCCCAATGCAATCAACTTATCCTTATGAGCGGTCGCATAGACCTTCACTACATTGCATTGAAAGACCCATCTAAGTAGGTCAAAATAATGGGTGCCCAAAAACCACACTGGTGAACTATTAGGAGCCCAGCTCGGCAACCACTCATATGGAACCTCAATTGTATCTTCCATCCATACGTAACCATACTGAATTTTTCCTAATTTTCCTGTCTGAATTTCGTTTCTTAAGGCCATAAAGGGGCGGTCGAATCTTTTATGAAAATCCACCTGTAGCAAGATCTTGTTTCTAGAAGCTGTACTTATGATCTGATCGCAACCTTGCACAGTGATATCTAAAGGCTTTTCCACAAAAAGATGTTTACCTTGTTCAGCCACATCCAGGCTGATTTCACGATGGAGATGGTCAGGTGTTGCGATACCGATAGCGTCAAGATTTTCTTTCTCTAACATTTCTTTGTAATCTATATATCCTTTGACTCCAAATCCTTCTTGCTGTTGCTTGACTATGTCCTCATCTATATCTGCTACAGCGACTAGCCGGGCTAGTCCTTCGTACTGTACCTGCCTAAATACCCGTAATAGGTTTGTTCCGTAAATTCCTGCACCGATCACTCCAAGCCTAATCTGCATCTTAGTCCTCCCTTTTACTGATATAAACTTTGTTGTGGAAGCTTTTAAGAAACATCTACCAAAGCCACCTTATTCATCCTTAATTCATGGGAATCGTCCTCTCTTGCGTACTCATAATAGTAATATACGTTATCCTCCACAATTATGCCATCTATGTATCTCAAAGCACCAGAGCCATAAGGTGAGATAAGGATGGGCTTCTCCTCAGTTATCTTATCGTAATGCATTAGATCAAAACTTATGGCTAATCCCGTTTTTTCCTCATAATTTTCCCCTACGCTAGACGATCCATCATAAAACGCGGTGAACACGGGCATCACATACAGTACACAGCTTATCAAGGTATCTTCCTTCCACGCATTTAGACGTAATTGGTCTTTCTCAAGTTCGGAGCATAGTTACTTTTTGGACTCCTTTATCACTGTTGTCCTACCACCCAGCCCAAAAGGAACGAAAAAGTAATCATCGGTCCAGTAGGAGGTCGTGCCTTTTCTGCGCTTGACTAACCAATCGGGTCCATCTGAGCTCCTACCGGAAAGAGCTGACCCCTTACCGGAAAAATCTGAATCCCAAGTAGCGAGGGGTCTGCCATTGGTGCAATGATGAGGGCCAAGGAGATTACGCAGTGAATTGGTCAACTGAATCTCTATGTTATTCCCACCTTCGCGAACCAGAGGAGTAATTTCCAACCGGTATGATGGCCAAATGATTGTCCCTGCCTCTTTTTCGTTTATATGAATCCTGGCTATGGTAGCATTGAGACCAGGCAGTTGTAAGAATATTCGTTTATTCACGTTTGGTTTGTTAATCCTAACGCTATTAGAAAGAGTTAATCTTCCGGCATAGAAGGGATAACCATCACCTATCAGGTCACCGCTGGTAACTTTAATCTCATCACTCAACACAAATTCTGGCTGATATCTGAGACACTTGGGCTTTTGTTCTTTCAGTGAAACTTTGCTCTGAACCGCAAAATCACCGATTAAATAAATAGATTCCAGTTCTACGCCGGGTAAACTTTCGAAAAGAGACCCCAGACGGAATGTTGCCTCGGGAACAAACTCAAAATCACGCGAAACCTCAATCACGTTTTTTCCTATTTGAACATGATTGGTTATATCTACAGGGTGAAAAGACTTATCAATATAGTAAGGCAAACCTGAATACCTCACGCTTTTACCATTAACCCGAATATCATAACTTGCTGCATCTTCGATCACTGCATAAATCTTTTTGGGTCTATTCTTAGTCAAGAAAGTAAAGCGAAGGACTATTGGGCCAACATAGCGGTGTTGGTTAAGAATTTCCTGTATGCCAATGAGAGGTAGAAGCTCGCTCCAGGCTTCGTTTCCCTTGCGATAGCGACAGAAATCAAGCGTGAGCGCATTGGGATGGTGCCGTTTAACCTGATAGATGTCTGGCAAATACGTACGCTGCTTAGCTTTATATCTTTCTCTGGGAACGGTCATCGCCCCTACATTCTCCTTAAGCAGCAGAACATATGAGGCTATCGGAGAAAAACAAAGCTCAGTCACCATAAATTCCCCTTCTTGATGTTGAGGAATAGTCTCTATCTCACCGGTACGAAGGTTCCAGGACTCAAGCTTACCAGAACCTCGAATCCTTAGCTTAGTCTCTATGGTAGCAGTGCGACTGGTGTTAGCGAGAAAAAAAAGCCGTGTCTTACCCAGCTGCCGACGATGAACCCAGATGGTGTCCGTACTCGCATGATTGGTGGGAATAACTTCAATTATCGGTGGGATTATGTCATTAAGGGCGCGCTTCAGTTCTCGTTGATTATTCCCAACCTTGTGGACGCATTTATTCAGGGTATCGATATGTTGATCTATTACCCCATCGATCCGCGATGGCAGCTTCCCTACCGAAAAAACCTTACCACCAAATTCCATGAATCTCTTAAGGAAATCCACAGTAGTCTTCCGTAAGGTAATCAAAGAAGGTAAGATAACTACCTCATAATTCATCTTACCAATAGATACACCATTTTCTGTAACTTCTCCATACTTGGCTATCAGAGACTCATCTCCATATTCAAAATCCCGTTGTATTTTTAGCAAGTTATCACTTAAAGAAACTACAGAATCATTTAGAGGCCAGATTTTTGGCGCTATTTTGTCTGTAAGCGGGAACTGCAAAGATTGAACCGACTCATCTATAAGTGGAGTATAGAAAGACTGAGCGGTCTCAAGGGGATGGAGAACTAATATTCTTCCCTGATACTTTCCCTGTCTTAAAACATAGGAAAGGCGGGCAAAATAGTCAGCCACGAGTCGGTTGTCTTGCCACCAAGGTTGTTGATAAGAAAGCTGAGGAACGTAAATTCGTTTGCGACGGCCTCTCATGGAATAGAAAGAACCGTGGTAACACCTATAATTAATACCTAGAACGGCGAGCCAGTCACCAATCCACTTACGATCCTCAAAAGTGAGTCCCTGAGTGCTAACGCCATACATTTCCGAGAGCACTTCGCTCTTACCGGTTTGGTTGGCCACGCTTGAGCATTGTTTAGGAGTCATTAAAAACTTAGTTCCTTTCCAATTGTAAAGATCAAGGGTGAGAAAATCAATACCTGGTAACTGCATAAACTCATAATGGGGCATACATCCTCCTCCCCAACGAATCTGATCGTAAAGGTTATCTTCACCCATGAGGTGACCACTAAACTTAAGTTGATGTTTATTGCACCATATTCCCACTCGCTTGCTGTAACAATTCACGAAATGTTGGGTAACTGTCCGCCAAAAATGGTGACGTATTCGGGGAAAATCACCAACATCAAAGAAAAGAGAGGACAGATTCTCTATAATTGAGTAACCCCATTCCTGTCTAAACAGCTCTGGTAATTTCTCACTCCAAGGAAGATAAGGAGGTCTGAAATGTGGCTCGTCTACCCAGATCGCTTCCACAGTCTTACCGAACTCCTCTCCAAATCGGTCATACCACGGAATTTGGTAAGCCTTCTTCAAATACCAGTTAACAGCCTGGGGATTCATCAAATCCAAAACATGATCCATCTTACGCTGATAGAAAGCGAAATTATCTTTCTGAGCAAGAAGCTTTTCATTCTTATTCTGAGGCTCATCTTTTGCTTTTTTAACAAGCACGTTATACTTAAATCTTTCTTCTATTTGGGGGACGGCACTGGGCATATAGCCAGCTTGAAGCCATACCTTCATATCCAGCTTCTGGGAAAGCCTGATAATTTCCTCAGTTAAAGCCATCCATTCCTCGCTTAAATAAGGCGTACGTAAGCCCACAAACGTACGAGTGATCACTCTTCCCCAACCGGCAAGAGAGAAATCTCTAAGTTGCCGGACTATCTCTTCCTTTTCCAACTTATCATTTAGCATCCACAAGGTAACGCCACGGTATTCACCACTCGGATCCTGAAATTCTCTCTTATTTAGTTTCACGATATTTCTCCTTTTAGCTGGCTTTGGCCAATAAAAAAGCTGAGAGAGCAAAAACCCTTTTCTCTCCTCTTTCCAACAAGATAGCCTCGAAAGGACAGGCCTCCACACAGGCCCCACAGAAAGTGCAACCTTCCAGTATCCTTGCTTTCCCACTCTCTACCTTGATAAGAGAAAAAGGGCAACTGACGATGCACTTCTTGCAGCCAGTGCACTTATCAATCAATATCTGAATCCTGGCCATTGATCTCACCTAGACAACTTTAAGCCTGGATTTGGCAATGTTCATTGATCAAATTGCACAGAGTGCTTTCTCTACGTTCTAGAGCGCGTCAAGGTGTCTTGGATAAGGAAGACTAAACACTTCAGAAAAGGGCTCTTCAAAAAGGAAATAACACTTTTCTGCGCTCCTCGGTAAGGTCAGCTCCGTATTCGCATATCTCAAAAGCCTCTGCGTATACAATCTTTGCTCCTACTTTATCGCCATAACGCTTTTTTAATAGACCTCTGTATTTATCCGCTATTTTTCGGAATCCGGGGGCCCTTTGTTTCTTAAGCCACTTTTTACGCTCTCCTGAAGTTTCAGGAACCTGCTTTAAAATATTCTCATTATAGGGCAGCCACTCATAGAATTGAGACTCATGACAGTGTAACATATCAAACTTTTTATCTATGACATCATCAATGCCTACTACTATATCTGATGAAAATGGACAGGGTTTTTGAAAACTATCACTTACGTAAGCAATTATCGGGTTCTTTACAAGATGAGGAGTCAGCGCAGATACATTAGGAATTGTCACTGTATAAGCTGCATCCTGAACTAGTTGAGACGTATAACGATGATCAGGATGATAATCATTGGGCCGGTGGGTTAAAACAAGGTCAGCTTGAAACTTTCTGATCTCCTCTACTATTTTCCAACGGTTTTCTAAGCTGGGTAATAACTGCCCGCTGTGAATATCATAGATGCCATATTCTATACCAGCTATTTTCGCGGCCCTTTGAGCTTCTTTGTAGCGCCTGGAGGCAAGGCATCCACCACCCATTTTGTGGTGGCCTGTATCTCCGTTAGTGACCGAGACGAATTTCACTATATTTCCCAGTTGTACGTGTCTGATGGCGAAGCCACCGGCTCCATACTCACAATCATCGGGATGTGCGCCAAATACCAGAATTCGACTAACTCCAGGTCCTTTCTTCACAGTGCTCGTCCCCTTCTAATAAACAGTTTTCTCGATACTCGTTTCTCGTTTTTGGTTTCATCTCTCGCCCTTTGTCTTCCCCCCTCACCTTAATCCTCTCCCCACAGGGGAGAGGATTAAGGTGAGAGGTACGAGTATGGCCTCTCTAGCATCGAGCATCTGAAACTTAGACCCTTTTTTCTTTCTTTTCGAACGACGAATTTCCATCTCACAGTCTTTGATATTCTTGACCTTATCTCCTAGTCCCTGCATCATCCTTTTAAGGCCCCAGTAGCAATACCTCTAATGAAAGACCTGGAAGCAAAAAAGAATAATATAATGAGAGGTATAGATGAAATTACATAACCAGCCATTAATGGACCTTCGTTTGTGGCAAATTGACTTCGGAAAAACAGCAGCCCAACTGTAACGGGATATAATTTTGGTTTAGATAAGGTAATTAATGGCCAAATAATATTGTTCCAATTGCTCACTACATTCAGTATTGCCACTGTCCATATCATTGGTTTTGATAGCGGTAGAACAACTCTTCGTAGAAGTGTGAACTCAGAAGCTCCATCGATTATTCCTGCATCAAATAGCTCTTGGGGTATTGAAGCAAAAAAAGATCTCAAAATGAATATAGCAATAACTTGACCACCGGACATATAGGGAAGAATTAAACCCCAGTAGGTATCAATTATTCTCAGTCTTCTCACCATAATAAAACGGGTAACAAGACTTGCTATGGGGGGAATCATAATTAAAGATAAGAATAAGAAAAACAGAAATTTACTGAGTGGAAATTTAAAACGAGCGAAAACATATGCAGACGGAATTGCAAGTAGCAAAATACCAAGGCAAGCTACTGAACAAACTATGGCGCTATTCCATATATAAAGCTTTACTTTGCCCCAGGCTGCTAAATAGTTCTCAAAGTGTAAAGGTAAGGTAATCATAAAAGGATGATGAGAGAATTGGGGAATTGTCTTGAAAGAAATAATAATGGTAAATACTATTGGCATAAAGATAAGTGCTCCTATAATACTTAAAATTACAATCCGGAATTTATTACCTTTCCTTAATAGACTGCCCCTTAAATTTTTCTTTCTACTTTCTTTTTTCATAATTGTGCTCTTTAATTTTGAAAAATATAACTATTTAACTCGTAATTTCCTGACTATCACTGTCAAGGAAAAAATAATTGCGAATATAACTATACCAATAGTACAAGCATAACCCATTCTCGCATAATAGAAAGCATTCCGATATAAGTATACTCCGGGAACCATCGTGGAGTAGCCCGGCCCTCCATCTGTCAAGATCAAGATCCCAATAAAGTCTTGCGCTAACATTACTATTATCAAAATTAATATTACTTTCATTTGTTCTATAATTATCCCTAAATCAATCCTAAAAAAACGAGTTAATCCAATGGCTCCATCTATTTTACTGGCGTCAAAAATATCCTGATCAATGTTTTGTAAAGCAGCAAGACATGCAAGTAGTGTCAATGCACAAAGGTAAGGATGAACCCAAGGAAAAGATATAAAGGAAATGCCATACAAGGCAGTCTTAAAATCACCCAGCCAGTCTCTAGTAAAATGTTCTAGTCCGAAAGATTTCAACATACTATTTAATAAGCCAACATAGCCATCATAGATGAACTGCCATATTAAAAGAGTTACTATAGTGGAAACCAGCATAGGCAAGATATAAAGAACTCTGTAAAATCTTTCTAAATGGGGCCGACGTGAGAGTCCAAAGATTAACTCAGCAATAAAAATAGGAATGGAAACAGTAAGTAGGACACGAATAAACAAAATCTTACCCAAGTTAATCATCGAAATTCTAAATACCGGGTCAGTAATCAATTCTTGGAAGTTACCAAGACCGACAAATGTAGCTTGCTTTCCTCCTCGCCAGAAAAAAAAAGAACGAAACAAGGCCTGACTAATAGGAATCCAGTTAAGGATTAACATAAGTGCAAGACCTGGTACAATAATTAAATAAGGTACACATTTATAAACCCCTTTTAGCGTAACTTGTCGTTCCATTTAACATAACTCCTTTTCTAAAAGCTCATCCGAAGTTCAGCATCCTACTTGCACTATTACTATATAAATCTTTCTCCAGGAAAAAGTCTCAGGACTGTTTTCTGGAATAAATAACTTAAAATATTGATATACCGACACTTCTTTTTCGTCGAGCACTCAAGAAGTGCCGGTATATCTCAGTGTAAAACCAGTTTCTTATTACTTATTACCACCTGCTTTGATCATACTTAAATTTCTCGATAAACTCCTCAGCCGATTTTTCAAAACCAGCTTGATCCATCTCAGCAACTTCGTCCAGTGTGAGCGCATCTGCCATAAACAACTGCATATGGCGGAACCATTCATCATATTGTTTGCGTGTCAAGAATCGTTCAACAATGAATGGTGAGATTCCTGCTTCGAATTGTGGCAAAAACGCCTTCATTACATCAGCTACCTCACAACCTTTAACAATGGGAAGAGAGCTTCCAACTTCATTCACTAGTTTCAGATGGTTTTCCGGGGTAGTTGCAAATTTTGCCCAGTCAACGCAAAGGTCAACTTTTCCTTCTCGAACAGCAGTTGCAGTTATCGCCCACTGCTCACCAGAAGCCCCACCTACCATTCTCATTGGATGCTCACCACTGTATTTGGATGTTTCTTTGGTGATTTGAGGACAATAGAAAGTTCCAAATTCAAAGTCCCGTAAAGGATCATAAAGTAAGGGGGTCATCTCTCTGCAATGGTCCCAAGTCATAGTGGCTTCTTTTCGCAGAAGCCTTTCACGACCTTGGGCCCAGGGAACAGAAAGAAAATTTGGGTTCCAGAACTGTGACCATTCTTTTATTATTCTGAGAATCTCCTTATACCGGGCGCTTTCGGCATTAAAAATCCCCTTTGCTACAGCTCTAGAGAATTCCTCTGCGTCAACATACAGAGGAGTACCTAAGACATCCAGATCTGCTAACATAGGTTCATAAAAGTGAGAAAGCAGCACCCGATAGATCCAACTTGTAGTTACTACAGTTTTCATCGGAAACAAAGTCGGCACATATCCAGCATTCTTTAATTTTCTTTGAATTTCTGTGTACTCTGCCCATGTCTCAGGTGCCGTAACGCCTGCACTAGCGAAAGCATCCTTATTATAGAAAAATATGGTAGCCACTAAACCTAAGGGTAGCGACCATAAAGAACCATCAGGAGACTTTCGCAGCTCAATTGGGTTTTTATAGAATGCATCGTACCAACAAGTGTTTCCCGGTATATAAGGATTTGGCTCATTGAGGTAAGACGTCCAATCAATAAACCAGTTTTCCGCAGCGTATTGTTCAATCTCACTCGAGTGAGCCCAAACCACATGATAAATTGTTTCGGCAGCTGACTGAGTAACAAGCCAAGTATTAATTTCTGCTTCCTCCATTCGAGGCTTTATCACTATATTGATTTTGGCACCTGGATTTAACTTCATATATTCATCAGCTATTTCAAGAAGCGCCGTAAGGTTCTTTCCTCTTGCCACTTCAGCCGGATTCCAATTAAGAGACCATACCTCAATTTCACCTTTGAGTTCTGCTGCAAAAACTCCTTGGCTGAAAAAGGTTATCGCAAATGCCGTCAATATAATCCATAAACCAATACCTTTCAACATCTTCTTAGGTTTAAATCTTCTCATTTAAGGTTACCTCCTTTTTATGAGTTGAGAGAAGCTCATTTTTCCCTGAAAGCTTCTAAAAAGAAATTTGATTATTTAACCTTTTTTCTTTGAGAAACTTTTTTTACTTCTAAGCTAATGGGCCTGGTTATTTTGCTATTCCTCACCTCCTCCTGGCCCTATTTTTTAGCGAAACTTGCTCAGGTTTCGGGCAACTTTCCATCTCTTTGGTATATACAATATAAACTTTCTAAATCCAAAAGTAATCACGAAGCTATTATCACCTCTATGCTTCGGTCAGCAAATAACTTTTTATACTCAGAAGGAATTCCCTCATCAGTAATAACCTTATTTATAACCTCTAACGGGATAATGCTTACTAAGGCTATTTCATTAAATTTACTGCTGTCAACAACAAGAATAGTTTCTTTAGCTGATTCAACCATTGTCTTCTTTAACTGAGCTTCTGCTTCATAAGAATCAGTAGGCCCGGCAATGGTAATCCCCTTTGCTCCGAGGAATAGCTTATCCACATGGTAGTTTCTTATTCCCTTTTCTGCCAGGGGCCCTACATAGGAAAAGGATCTTGAATGAAAGATGCCGCCCGTAGAAATAAGCGTAATCTCGGGTCTATCAATTAATTCCAAAATTACAGCTAAAGAGCTAGCTATTACTGTTAATCTTTTTTTTACTCCAATCTGTTTTGCTACTTCTAAAACAGTAGTACTGGCATCAAACATTAGGGCATCTCCATCTTCAATTAACCCCGCAGCAACTTTTCCAATTGCTTTTTTTTCTTCCCTGTGTTCTATCTTTCTTGCCTTAAAGGGCAGCTCAAGGCTAATTTTATTGATGGGTATAGCACCTCCATAAGTTCTTTTTAATAATCCTTCTTTTTCCAGACCTTCCAAATCACGCCTGATGGTCTCCTCGGTAACTGAAAGTAGATTGCTTAACTCTGAGACTACTACATTTCCCTTCTCTTCCAGCAACTCCATTACTTTCAATCTCCGTTCACCAATTAACATGTTGTTTTTCCTTCTCTTTTTGTTTGTTTTAGGCATAATCACTTTGATTTAACCTGTATTTCTAAATATTTTTTTCTTTGTTTCTTTCTGTTTTATATTATAATAAAGATTTTTAATGTGTCAACCCCCCACCTTAATCCTGAAAAATTGAAAACTGGTGCTAATTTCAGGTTTTTTGGAGAAAGTATGACATAATTACTTTGCATTGACAAATTTAATGTGTGCATTGACAAACACCAAATCTTCTTGTTTAATATGCTATATGGAGGTGCATAATGAGGTCTACTATAGATATAGATGAGAAACTTTTAGAGGAAGCGCAAAAATTAGCAAAGGTAAAGACTGGAAAGGAATTAATCAATCTTTCCTTAAAGGAACTGGTAAGAAAGAAAAGAACAGAGCATTTAGCCGATCTTTTTGGAAGCTCAATATTGGATATCGACCTGGAAGATGGGGAAAGGCTGAGGGAAAATGAATTTTGAAAAGTACCTCTTAATAAAAAAATAAAAGGCATCTATGTTCTATTCATTTCTGTAAAAAGGGATATTTTTGTTAAAGTCGGTGCATTGGGCAAGATTAAATTCAGGCGGGGAACTTATGCTTATGTAGGTTCTGCTCAAAATGGAATCAAGAAGAGAGTTGCCAGACACCTGAGGAAAGAAAAAAGAAAATTCTGGCACATTGATTACTTATTAGGACAAAAAAATACCCACATTGAAAAAGTTGCTTACCAGAAAGCACCAAAAGAGGAAGAATGTAGAATTGCCCAAGCCCTCTCTCAAATAGGTGAACCAATTAGAGGATTTGGATGCTCTGATTGTTCCTGCTCAAGCCATCTTTTTAAAATAGAAGAAACAGCCATTAGGCTATTTATGCAAGATAATTCGCTAGTAGCGGTTTGATTTATCGCACAATTGTCGGATGAATCCGACCGCTACTAATCCTCGTGACCCCCTCACTCTATTCCTCTCCCCTCAGGCACGAAGGAAAATTCGTTAGTTTGTTAGAAGAAGATGTTTGCCGTCGGAAATCGTGACCCGTGATTCCGGACCCTGAAGACGAATAAGGAGATTAGTACCGAGGTGTTTCTTTAATTTAAAATAGGAGAAAATTGAAGGAAAACCAAGGAAACTGGAGGAAGGAAATTTGCAATTTATCCAGTTTTCTGCTATTCTTTTTCCTGGGCATCACACCCTCGCGCTCGTTACTCAGACTGATATGAAAATGGGATGGTCTAGTCCTATATGGATTGAAACGTTAATTAGAAGTCTTTGAAGAGGCTATTGTATAGAGCCGAACACCTCTTACTAATGGGCAAGGGGACAAGGAAGATGAAGGTGATATAAAATAAGATACAAAATAAGGAGAAGAAAGAGATGAGCTCAAATGCAGATTTTTTAAAGGTGAAAGGTAAGCATATTGTAAATGGCCGCGGTGAGTCTGTGCAGTTACGTGGTGTTTGTTTTGCTGGATGGCTCAATATGGAAAACTTTTTCACCGGTTACCCGGCCAATGAATCGGCTTTCCGAGCAGCCGTAACTAAGGTATTGGGTGAGGGTAAAGCCAAATTCTTCTTCGAGCGTTTTCTGGACTACTTTATCACAGAAGATGACATCCGCTTCCTCAAGAAACTAGGTACAACAGTAGTACGTATTCTCTTGAACTTCCGTCACTTCGAGGAAGATGATAGGCCGTTTGAATACAAAGATGAGGGTTTCAAGATTCTCGATAAGGTTATTAGTTGGTGTCGTAAACATCGGATTTATGTTATCCTGGATTTACATGCTGCTCCAGGCTGGCAGAACCCTGATTGGCACTGTGACAATCCAGGAATGACGACGCTGCTGTGGGAACAGAAGCACTACCAAGATCGTATGATTGTCCTCTGGGAAGAGTTTGCCCGACATTATCGCAGCGAAGCATTCGTAGCAGGATATAACATATTTAATGAGCCAGTGGTCGACGATGTCTCAAAACTCAATGCCCTTTATCGTCGGGTCACTTCAGCCATCCGTAAGATCGACCCCGACCATATCTTGTTCCTTGAGGGAAACATGTATTCTGTCCAGTTTGACGGGCTGGAGGCACCGTTTGATAATAATACCGTTTACAGCAGCCACAACTATGTAGCGCCTGGATTTGCAGATAAAGAGTACCCGGGAGAGTTTGAAGGAAAGTGGTACGACCGAAAACAGCTGGAGAAAGAGTTTTGCGAGGGCAATACTTTCATGCAACGCCATGGTGTACCCACCTGGGTTGGCGAATTCGGCTCGATATATACGGGAAGAAAAAGTGATACATCTAATCTTAAGGTAATGAATGATATGATTGGTATCTTCGAACAATACCAACATCACTGGACTATTTGTACCTACAAAGACATCGGGGTGATGGGTGTAGTGTATGTTGACCCAGAGTCAGAATGGATGCGTCGTACACTCCCGGTAAGAGAGAAGAAGGAAAAGCTGCGCTGTGATACTTTTTCTGCTATGGATGGTGGTGAAGTGGGACTCCTCCTCGATCAGCTGATCAATGTGGTGAGGCGTGTGTGTCAAAATAACCATCTCGATTACGGTCGGTTTCAGTGGAGGCTTAATCGGGCGATACATGGGATACTACTTTCCGAATTTCTTCTTCCACTCTGTGCAGAGCAGTTTCGCAATATGAGTGAGAAGGAGATTGATAATATGATGCAGTCCTTTGCCTTTAAAAATTGTATACAGCGAGTAGGTTTGGTGGACATTTTGAAGAAACATATGCAGCCTTAAAATCGTGTTTTTAATCTCAATTTTGCATCTTTTGAGGCTAAATGTACTTTATCTCAATAATTAATCCTCTTGGCTCTAATTCATTAACAAGCTCTTTTACTTTTAACTTTTTCATTTCTCCTCCAATATTCTCTTAGATTAATATATTTTTTCTAACCTATCATATAGGGTTATGTATTCATTGCGGCTTTTGAGTATTTAGACTAATTCTAAAAAAGAGCTCTCTGACCAGGTAACCCAAGAGGGGGGGTCATTACACAAAGATATAAATCCATACATAATTTTGAAGGACTGCCCATACCATTTTTTTAAGTATTCATAGTTCAGATTATCTCTATGCCTAATATTTTGCACAAATCTTCTATCTTTTCTCGATGATCACCATAGGCTAAAAGATAGTGCTGAGAGAGAACCTTCTGAGTAAATTCCTCCACGGGACAATCTAACCGTACCTCCAGGCTGGGGAAATTAGGAGCAGGTGCTTCCCAGCCTAACTCTTCCCATTTTCCTGGGGTTACCCCTTTTCCAGTAACAATGTGCATACTGTACTTATCACCTCGGGAAGATAGCCGAGCTAAAGTCACAGGACCAGTTTTAACTCTCGAAGTATTCATTGCACCAGCAGAAAGACCTCCCCATCCCCCATAAGGAGAAACTCTTATAGGTCCATCAACTACACTAAAGGGAACAAAACCACAAACACCTATTAATATTCTATCCTTCATAAATTCATACATTTCCATATAAGGAGCAGATTGATCAGTTAAATACTTTAGCATTAGTTGAGTAACAGCACCTAAGGCATCATCCTCACAAATAGCAGGTAACTCATCCGCCAACATTGAAAGTATCATGCAGGGAGGAAAATTCATATATTTTTTCATTCCCTCCACGCACTTCAACGAAATAGCCTCATAATTTCCTTCTTTTATTTTCTCTTTTAGAGCTAAGTATATCCTTGCTAACCTTTCCAGCGTCTCATTCTTTACCAACTTCTCAAATGTCCATTCTTTTCTCATTTTATCAACAAGGCTTGATATCTCTGTTTGACTTATCTTTTCCATCTTCTGAACAACCTCTAACATGTCAAAAACTTCCACTTCCACTCCTATCTTTCCCCTCAATGATACTCCATCAAACATAGTAGCATAAAGCCCCATATCGGCATATCCCATCATGCCTACCTTGGAATGAGACAGCTCCCTTACAGCTCTGGCTGCTTTAGCGAAGTTCTCCACTTTATCTATATTCATTGGAGAATCAGGCCAATCGTAGATGAATTTAAACTTCGCTCCCATAGCCTCCAGTGGCCATCTAAGTGCACTCGTTGCTGCTTGAGATGCAGGAGAAATTAACCTTCCTTTTTCTATATAACCTCCCAAACCCCAGAGGAGAATTGGTTTATGGAAGAACTCTTTTAAGATTGTCATTGCAACTGGCGATTCTATCCAGGAAGCAACACAAGCAATAAGAAGGTCGAAATTCTCTTGGCTTAATTCTTCTTTAGCACGATCCGCTTCCTCAAAGTTGCTTACAGGATCGGTGTAAATCAGTTTTATACCTTTTTCTTCCACTGCTTTTTTTGCCTCTAAAGATCTCTTCTCCATAATTTCTCGGGGATAAGAAGCACACCTAAACCCCACAAACCCTGCTTTTATCTTTTTCAAATTAATCCTCCTTAGAATGTTTTTCTTGTAAATACTCTATTGCAAAATTATGAAATACAACATCTGTGAGGCTACTTATAACGTTGCCTCATCTCTTCGTGATGGGGCCGTGTCAGGATATCCTCCTTTTCTTTTCTATAAAGTTTGTGACATAAATCTAAATACTCTCCATAAATCCCTTGATACACAGAGACATCCTCAGGTCGAGGGCTAAAGGTTTTTTTAATTGAAAAAGCATCTTTCACCGCTTCATCTATATCTCTATAAATTCCAGCTCCTACTCCAGCTAAAATGGCCGCTCCTAA
>JRER01001670.1_pt1 | contig 16028 bp, 15 predicted proteins | sample 210161 | NCBI WGS metagenome assembly JRER01 (sample SAMN03019618, study PRJNA260268) | marine sediment metagenome | biome: Marine; feature: Sediment; material: Clay; isolation source: clay from marine sediments 136 meters below sea floor depth collected from... | place: New Zealand: Canterbury...
CGGGGGTGACAAGGGAAGGAAGGGAGGTAGGGGTAGGGAAGAGGGGCAATGTTGGGGTAGCCGTCACTTCAAGAGGCGCGGAAGGCGTCGGCGTCCCCAAGGATATGGTGGGAGCCCGAGGGCTAAAGAGAACGGTGGTCGCAGCCACATAGGCCCCCAAGCAGATGAGGGCTAGAACTAATAGGAAGGCTATGGCGTAGGTCCTATCTTGCATTGACTTTAATCATATCACCAAAAGGCAACCCTTGCAATTCGCCTCACTCGATGCTATAATGTAGGCGAGGGCGAGTAGCTCAGTTGGTTAGAGCGTACGGTTCACATCCGTAAGGTCACAGGTTCGAGTCCTGTCTCGCCCATGCTGATGGTCCGCGGCTCTCCCGCGGACTTTCGCGACCTCGATTAAAAGGAGATACCTTTTGAGTCTCCTTCAGATCCTCCTTAGCCTCCTCGATTACAAAGCGCGGCTTCTCCTTTGGATCGCTGGCTCGGTAGCCCTCTACGCCCTGGCTGCTAACTTTCTTGACTATAGTCACCGCTCGCCACATACCCGCCTCGGCCGCTTAGTGACCAGGCTTGACTCTTGGCTCCATCGCTTCTGGCTCGATCGGATCTTCCGCTTCGCTTACTATGTGGGGCTACCCTTTCTGGCCCTCATCAGGGGGGGTATGAGCCCCCGACTTCTGGGGCTTAGCGATCTCGACTGGATCAGGGGCATCGGTGCTGGTGTGCCTCTTGGGTTGGGGGGCTTCCTTCTTCTGGTGTGGGGTTGGAGCCACTACATCCGCTCCTTGGGGCGTCGCAAGGTGAAAAGGCCCCGCTTAGCGGAGGTGCATATCCTCTCCCAGCCTTGGGGCTGGCCCCTTATCCTCTTGGAAACCATCCACCTGGAAGCCCATTGGGCCTTCTACCGCAGCGGGCCGTTAGCGGTTCTAGGAGACTACTGGGGGGTCTTTGCCGGCTTGGGGATCGTCTTGGTAGAATGGGCCACGAATCCAAAATTGCGCCGCAACCTGGGCACAGAACGACAAGGGGAGATACTTTGGACGGGGAGCCTAGCCTTGGTGATAGCCATCCTCTTCCTCTTCACCCGCAACCTCTGGCTCTGTGCCATTATCCACCTGGGGGTGGAGATGGGGCTGCTCACCATTCTAGGGGCGTTATATCGGAAGCGGGGAGCGCGCATCACCTGATATGAGGAGCCCTACCCGATGTGGGGCTTTTTTGTGGCCTATATTTCCTTATAGCGTCGCAGTTCATCTCCTTCGGATGCTGAAGCATCCTTTCCTTACAGGATCCCGTGGGACAGGATGCGAATGCATGCGACGTTCTCGTCCGAGATGAACCCTTAGCCAAACGCTCAGGGCAGGCTCGGACGCTACTTGATCACAAAGGACAGGATGATGAGGATGGCGAACATCGTGCCTGCCAAAATCGCTATCCTCTTCAGGTCATCGTAGACGTAGGGGTACTGCTCAGCCAAAGCCACCGCCTCCACGCTCGGCTCGGCTTTCGTCTCTGCTCTCTTCTCCTCACGGGGTGGCGCAGACCGCGCTGCCGCCACAGGAGCACGCCTCTTCTTCCCTCGACGCCTTCGACTACGGCGTTTCTTAGCCATACTAACCTCTCCTTCTACTGCCCCTCCAACTCGGCGATGACCACCCAACGATGGGTATCGATCAGATAGGGGTAGCAGGTAATAAGGGTCATGGTAGCCTTAGTAGTGGGCTCCATCACGCTCACCTCGTCGGGCTGCACGATCCTCTTCTCCCTCACTAGGTATCGATAAGGGTTCTCCCCTGCATAGACGATGATCTCATCCCCCACCATCAACTCCCCCAGATGTCTGAACACCTCGCCGAAGACGTCGTTATGGCCGGAGACCACCATGTTTCCCCGCTCCCCAGGGTTCGCCGAATCGATATGATGCCCCACCCCCATCTTCAGTTCCTCCCAGCCGTCCCCTTCCACCACCGGGGCATCGACATCGATAGCCGGGATGACGATGCGGGTGGCCTGCTCCGGGCCTGGGGTGGGGATGGGGATGGGGGTAAGCCTTTGGACTAGATGCTGGTATGGAGCGGGCATCTCGCTGGTGGGTGGGAAACTGCTCCCTGGAAGGAGTGCGACAGGGGTGGCGGTAGCCCCTTGACCCCTGGTATGGACCACCTCTCGGTTGAGGAGGCGTAGGTTATAGAAGGAAACCACCACCACACCTATAAGCCCTAAGAGGGCCCCTAACTCCACTAGGAGAAGAAAGCGATCTCGTAACCTACGCCATACCCGCCCTCTCTTCTCCTCCCGCAGGGATCCTTGAGGAAAAGGGCTCCCAGAAGGGGGCACCTGGGGCGTGCGGAAGGGAACCTTGACCTCTGTCACCGAAGGAGGTCGATAACTTCTGCCCGCACCCCGCCTAACAGGGCCCTCTTGGCCTGTAGGGAGAAGGCCGGGCAACTCCTCGCCAACTGGGGCCTCCTGCCCTTCCCCCTCAACAATGGCCCGAAAACGACGCAGCCGCTCGGCCCTCTGCTTGGCGGAAAGCAGCCTCTCCAACTCCTCCACAGATAGACCCTCTAAAGAACGCTCGTCACCCATACCCTTGCCTAATTTATTCTACTTCCCCCCGGATGTTACGTCAAATTGCAAACCTCTTCCTTGCCATACCCCTTTCACCAGTTCGATCACCAGACTCGCTTCCTCGGAGCGAAGGACAAAGATGAGAAGGGTATAGGTGAGAAACCCCACCCCTCCAGCCCCGACGACGATTAGAGGCTCCCCTAGCAAGCCCCCTCCTACAAACTCCTCTAGCCCTTTGGCCGTCCCATAGGCCATCAAGGCCATCACCGTAGAGGCCAAAAGCGCTTTGCTCAGAGCGAGGAGCAAGCCTTGGCCGCGCAGCAGACCCAGCCGTCGATGGGCTAGAACGAGCATCACCAAGGCGTGGCTAGCCCACTGGACCGAGTTGGCCAAGACCAGTCCTATCATCCCCATAGACCGGATGGTGGCTAGGGCCACAATCAAATAGACCAGGACGGAGAATACCCCTACTAACACGGGTGTCTTCGTATCCTTGCGAGCGTAGAAGGCGAAGATGAGAGGCAGATCTATGGCCGCGAAGGGCAACCCCAGAAGATACCAGCGAAGCGCCCGGGCCGTCTGTAGGGTATCGTGAGGTTGAAAGGCTCCGTGCTCGAAGATGAGGGCTATGATAGGGGTCGCCAGAGCCAGAAGCCCAGCCGTAGCAGGAAGGATGAGGACTAAAACCATCCTCAAGCCCGTGGCCAAGGTGCGGCGGAAGCGAACCATCTCCTCGCCGGTGGCGAACTGGGAGAGAGAGGGGAGAACGGCAAAAGAGGTGGCCGTGGCCACCAGCCCCAAGGGCAACTGTATCAGATAAGTGGCTGCTTGCATCCAAGCCCTGCTTTGCTCTCCGGTGCGGGAGGCCAAATTATAGTCTATAGCGATCCCCACCTGGCTCACCGCGATACCCAGAACGACAGGAGCGTAGAGGAGGGCCATGCGGCGGATCTCAGGGTGCCACAGTGAGGGGAGAGATAGGCGTAGGCCGCGCAGGCCAGGGATCTGGATGGCTAACTGGAGAATAGCCCCCACCACAACCCCCCAGGATAAAGCCCTTATCCCCATCAAAGGTGAGAGGGCCAAGGCTACGATGATGATGCCGGCGTTGAAGACCGCTGCTCCAAAGGCGGGGTAGAGGAACCGTTTATTGGCGTAGAGGAGGCCGGTGGAGACACCTGAGAGGCCAAAGAAGAAGATCGCGGGCAAGATGATACGCGTTAGTTGAGTCGTCTCTTCCTGGAGGGAGATCCCCAGACCTCCTCCCAAAAGCCAGGCGATAAGGGGAGCGGCTAACTCCAGAAGGAGGATCACCAAAAGAAGAACCCCGATGGCTAGGCCGAAAACGGCGCTGGCCAAACGTTCCAGTTCCTTGCGCCGCTGGGGATGGACGTAGTCGCTGAATACGGGGACCAAAGCAGCGCTAATCATCCCTCCGATGAGGAGGTCATAGACTATAGTGGGGACGATAGCCGCCGTCCGAAAAGCGCTCACCAACCCACTAGCACCGAAGAGATGAGAGATGACCGTCTCTCGAACCAGGCCCAGGACGCGACTGGCCACCTGGCCCAACATGATCACCATCGCCGCTTGAGCGATAAGGCGGGCCTCTCCCGCTGGCACTCGTGGGGGAGCAGAGGGGGTCTCTATAACCTCTTGCTCCAAGGCTAACCTCTCTTTCCAAATCGGGCTAGGATACGGTCCGCCAGTTCAGAGGTGGAGAGGCCGGGGGTTAAAGACAAAATGCGTACCTCCCCTCCATAGCGAGTCACCGCTGAAGCCTCGGGAAGGTTCTGCACGGTGTAAGTGCCCCCTTTGACGTAGAGATCCGGTTGCAGGGTAGAGACGAGGTTTTCGGCCGTATCCTCTTCGAAGATGACCACGTAATCCACCGCCTCCAGCGCCGCCAGGATCTCCGCCCTCTCCTCCTGGGGCATCAGGGGATGTCCTTCCCCTTTCAGTCGGCGCACAGAATCGTCACTATTAAGCCCCACGATCAACAGATCGCCCAGGCTTTTTGACTCTTTGAGGTAACGGACATGGCCCACATGCAGGAGATCGAAGCAGCCGTTGGTGAGAACCAACCTCTTCCCTCCCTCCCGCAACCGCTGCGTGATCGATTGAAGTTGGGAGAGGGGCAGAATCTTGCTAGACAGGTCGCACCTCCAAGACTCATTCTACAATAGCCTTTCCCTCTATACAAGGAGAACAAATTTTAAGGCTCAAGGGTTGCAAAAGTGAGCGGAGGGTGATAGACTTGGGTTACCATGCCCAGCCAAGCCTTATACCGCAAATACCGTCCCCGCAGTTTCTCCGAAGTCATCGGCCAAGAGCACGTGACCCGCACTCTCCAGAACGCGCTGACCGCAGGGCGGGTTGTCCACGCTTATCTCTTCAGCGGCCCTCGAGGGACAGGGAAGACCTCCACGGCTCGCATCCTAGCCAAGGCGGTGAACTGCCTGGCTGAGGAGGGAGAGAAGCCGTGCAACGATTGCTTCATCTGCCGTTCTGTAGATGAAGGGAGATTACTCGATCTCATCGAGATCGACGCCGCCTCCCATACGGGGGTGGACGATATCAGGGATCTGAGAGAGAAGATCCACTTCGCGCCCAGCGACGCCCGCTACAAGTTCTACATCATCGATGAGGCGCATATGCTCTCCACCTCGGCCTTCAACGCCCTCTTGAAGACCTTGGAGGAGCCCCCAGCCCATGCCTATTTCGTCCTGGCCACTACCGCGCCCCATAAGATACCGGCTACTATCCTCTCCCGCTGCCAGCGGTTCGATTTCCGTCCCATCTCCATGAAGAAGATCATAGGCCGCCTGGAGTGGATAGCGGAGCAAGAAGGGCTAGAGGTGGAACGAGAGGCGTTGGAACTGATCGCCCGCCAGGCCACGGGAAGCATGCGAGACGCCGATAGCCTCCTGGATCAGGTGGCTTCCTACGGGGAGGAGAAGATCACCCTCCTCCAACTGCAAACGATCCTGGGCACTACCTCCTCCCAAGCGGTGGCCGACCTTGTGGCCAGCCTGGCGGCGCGAGAGGTATCGCGGGGGCTGGACCTCATCAACGAGACTATCGCTGATGGCACCGAGCCCAAGCAGTTCGGCCAGGAAATCATCGAATATCTCCGCGGCGTGCTCCTGATAAAAGTGGCAGGCCAAAACCCTCCCGGTGTCACCCCCGAGACGGCTCAAGAGATGGCCTTGCGGGCGAAGCAATTCTCCTTGGCTGGGCTTCTCGCCACCATCAGGCTCTTCAGCCAGGCCACCTTGGACAAAGCTGCCTTCCCACCCCATCTCCCTTTAGAGTTGGCCTTCGTAGAAGCCACCCTCCCCGAGACGGGGAAGACGCGTAAGGCAGATAAGACTCGGCCAAAATCGCGGCCCGGGCCGCGACACACAAAGGCAAAGGAAAGGCGAGAAACGGCTTCCCCCCCGCCCGCAGAGGCTAAGGTAGATAAGACGCTCCCTTCAAGAGAGACGAAAGACCCCCAGGCCCTGGAGCGAATTGAGAACCTCTGGGAGGGGCTATTGACCCAGATAAAGAAGCGGAACATGCACGTGGAAGCCCTCTTGAAATCCTGCCAGCCTGTGGCTGTGGAAGAGGACGTAGTAGTCCTGGGCTTCTACTACCCCTTCCACAGGGGGCGCATCGAAGAGCCCAGGTGTAAGGGCCTAGTGGAAGAGGTCCTGAGCCAAGCGATGGGCCAGCCTTACCATATCAAGTGTGTACTCCTGCCCGACAGGGAGAAGAGGCGGAGGCCACCTAAGAAACGCGACCTCGAAGCGGTAAAAGAAGACCCCCTAATCAAGGCCGCCTTGGAGATGGGAGGGGAGATCACTGAGGTAAAGCATACTCAAAATCAGGCTCCACCTGCGGAATCCGCCCCTCTATCCTGATTTCCCTTTTCTTGTTGATCCACACCCGGCGCAGAAGTATCTTTGCTAGTTCCCTTCTTTGTTTGAGCTTCTCTTCCGTCAATGGTTCGCTCGATAGCCACTGCAACTTGTCGGAGACCTTCTGACAGAATTCCATAGCAAACTGTTGGGCGTCAAACTCTTGAGCTTTTTGGGCCTGGATTTCTAAGGCTCTTTCGTAGTCCTCTTGATAAGCTGTTTCGCGCTCCTCTATCTCCAGGAGTTGCAAAGCCATATCCTTCTCCGTGATCTTTCCCACTCTCGCCCATCTGATTACCGTCTGTCTTTCCCGATCGAGGTTTTCTAGTTTCTTCCTGAGAACACCAGCTCTCGACTTGGCCTCATTGACTTGCTCTTCCATGACTGCCAACTGATCTCGGACTCCGGCCCCGAGCATTCCTGGAGATGTTAGCAATCTATCTAGTTCATTCCAAACAAGTCCCTCTATCTGGTCAGCATTGATGTGAATAAGAGGCTTGCAGTCATTATAGAGGCCAGCATAGTCTTTAGAACTCGCGCACTGGTACGCCCTCGAAGACACATACTTTTCTCCGTCGCGGCGACGGTATTTGGTCTTTACATGTAGCGCCCGGCCACATTCCTCACAATAAATAAGGTTGCGTAAGAGGTAGGTCGTCTGAAGGTTCCGACGACAATGGATTCTGTTCTGGGCCTTGACCTGCCCTTACCGTTTCATCCTTCTTCACGGGTCCTCCTTTCTTGAGATATGAAAGAGGAGCCACTCTTGGCTCCTCTAGCTTCTACCCCTGCTACCTCCGGGTTCTAATTCCAGTTGTACCTCGAAAGGTAACCTAAGATTGCATCTATAACACCAGCACGTTGTGGCCCCCAGCAGCCGCCACGTCCAACGCCCGCTTCACATGCTCCTGACCTCGTATATGAGCGAAATCGATAGAGTATTCAGGTGCCTTGGCGACCAAAGCCTCGGGATCGGCCTCATAAGCCTGAATCTCTTGCGAACCGTTGAGATGAGCCACTAACTGAGAGAGGCTCTCTACAGGGATGATCTCTAACCCACCAATGAGGGAGGCCTCCGGGGCATCGGAATAGGGTACGAAAACCCGCTGAAACCCTTCCTCCTTAGCCACACTGACCATGGGGAGGATCCCATCGGCATGACGCACACTCCCATCTAATGAGAGTTCGCCGATAAAAACAGAAGAGGAGAGGGGTGAGACCTGCTCTGAGGCCCAGAGGATACCCAGGGCGATGGGTAGATCGAAGGCTGGGCCCTGTTTTGGGAGGTCGGCAGGGGCCAGGTTCACAGTGAGCCTTTTTATTGGGAAGATGAGACCTTGGTTTTTGTACGCTGTCATTGAAAAGCATTACCCGAGATTCTCCCCTGCTTGAGAAACTCCTCCATCTCGTGTCGGTCTTCGCCTCAACGCATATGTGAGGTGTTTCTAAATATAAAACCATCTAAGGGACACGTTTTAACTGTCTAAGATCACCCTCTCTCTATATTCATGCCTAAACCCGGAAATTCGCCCGTCAAGACGGGCGTAAAACGATGTGACCCTGACCTCAGTTTGTTGTGTATTGGGAGTAAGGATCAAGGAGCTTCATCTGACCCTGAAGCCTCGCCCCTTGCGCCTGCCCTTTAGCCGTGTTAGACTATACCGCGCAATCAGTAATCTATCATTCCACTTGGGCGAAGCTCATCATCTCGTGGCAGAGTGGCGGAAGGAATGCGAGGATGTGGCTGAGGTGACCGATGACTTGGCTCACCCGTGATCTCAACTTCCCAAAGTAGTAGGACATTGTAGAATGCTCTCGAGCTGAGAACAAAGGATGAGACAAGCCAAATTATCATGGAGTCTCTGGTAAGAGCGCTAGAGTTAGCGGGGGAGGGACATGAAGAATCATGAAAACGCCTCAAAGGCGGGTCATCTCTTTCGCCGGTATGAGAAGAACCCTATCTTGACGGCTACAGACTGGCCCTATGAGGTAAATGCTGTTTTTAACCCGGGAGCGGTGCAATTTGAGAGCGAGACACTGCTACTAGTGCGCGTCGAAGATATGCGAGGATTCTCCCACTTGACGCTTGCCCGGAGTAAGGACGGTAAGCGAGATTGGCGTATAAACCACGAACCTGCTCTCAAACCTGATGCTCCTTTCCGAGAAGAGAGATGGGGTATCGAGGACCCCAGGATTGTTTGGTTAGAAGAAGAGCAAATATTTGCCGTTACCTATGTTTCGTTCTCGAGGGGTGGACCTGTCGTCTCTCTTGCGACCACTGAGGACTTCAATACCTTTAGGCGATTGGGTAGACTTCTTCCCCCGGAGGATAAAGATGCCTCTCTCTTTCCTCGGCGCTTCAAAGGGCGCTTTGCCCTTATCCACAGACCGCTCATAAGAGGGGAAGGCCACATCTACATTTCGTTCTCACCAGATTTGAAGCATTGGGGAGACCATCAGATTCTCCTGGCCGTGAGACCTGGTTCTTGGGATTGCCATAGAGTGGGGCTGGGTGCACAACCCATAGAAACCCCAGAAGGTTGGTTGATCATCTACCACGGAGTACGGGCGACGGCCTCGGGAAGCCTTTACCGAGTAGGTTTGGCTTTGCTGGATTTGGAAGAACCATGGCGGGTGATTTGCCGCAGCGATGAGTGGGTGTTAGCCGCAAGAGAGATCTACGAACGGATCGGTGATGTGCCTGGCGTGGTTTTCCCATGTGGAGCCGTTGTGGATCGCGAGACGAACGAGCTTCGAGTTTACTATGGCGCAGCTGACAGTTGTGTGGGGCTAGCTATGGCCGACATGGAGGATGTGATGGAGTATGTGCGGTCTCGCCCTCCACTAAGGGACGTATGAGCGACTACAACTGAGGATAGCATGATGCTGATCGGCATGCTTGCGCCCATATCTTGGCGCGTCCCTCCTCGCAACTACGGACCTTGGGAGACGGTAGTGAGCAACCTTACTGAAGGGCTAGTGGCCAAAGGCTACGATGTCACTCTCTTCGCCACAGGTGACTCGATCACCAGTGCCAAGTTGCATTGGATCTGCCCTCGCCCTTACTCTCAGGATGCCTCCTTGGACCCCAAGGTGTGGGAATGTCTCCACATCTCGGACGTCTTCGAACACGCCGACGACTTCGACCTAATCCACAACCACTATGATTTTCTTCCCCTCACCTACAGTCGATTGGTGAGTACCCCGGTACTGACCACTATTCACGGCTTCTCCTCGCCGCGTATCTTGCCAGCCTATCACAAGTATGGAGATGGCTACTATGTTTCGATAAGCAACGCAGATCGAGATCCGGGGCTCGAGTACCTGGCCACGGTGTACAACGGAATTCGCTTGGAACAGTTCACCTTCCGAGAGAAAGGAGGAGACTATCTGCTCTTCTTAGGACGTATCCACCCTGACAAAGGTGTTCACTTGGCCATCGAAGTGGCTGAGAAGACGGACAGACAGCTTATCATCGCGGGGATAATACAGGACGAAGACTATTTTGAGTCTCTGGTACGGCCTCGCCTCGATGGCCGATGGATAAAGTTCATCGGCCCGGTAGGGCCGCGGGAGCGGGACAAGCTCTTGGGTGAGGCTTACGCCTCGTTGCACCTAGTCACCATCCCCGAGCGTTTCGGTCTGACTATGGTAGAATCCATGGCCTGTGGTACCCCGGTCATAGGCATGGATCTGGGATCGGTGAGAGAGATCATAGATGAGGAAAGCGGCATCCTCGTCCATTCCCTGGAGGAGGCGGTGAGCGCTGTAGAGGAAGTGGCCAGAGTGGACCGTCAGGCTTGCCGGCGGAGAGTGGAGGAGAATTTCACCGCAGAGCGGATGGTAGAGGGCTATGTTAGGGTCTACGATTCCATAATGGAGAAGGAGGGAAGGGCTTGACAAGCGGTATGCTGGGCCCCTGGTGGCCTCGCCTCAGCACAGCCGCCTTGATAGACATCTTGGGGGCCAACACATGACAGAGTGGGACGGCCTAGGGGAAACCTTCCTCGTTGGTGTCAACTATTGGCCACGGCGAAAGGCCATGTATTGGTGGAAGGATTTCCAAAGATCGGAGGTCGAGGAAGAGTTTCAGCAGATCAGGGACCTAAACCTCCGCCTAGTACGGATCTTCCTTCTATGGGAAGATTTCCAGCCTGCACCTCAGGAGATAGACGCCCACTCCTTGGATAATCTGAAGGAAGTATTGGAGATCGCTGCTCAATTGGGTCTTAGGGTAATGCCCACCCTCTTCACCGGCCATATGAGCGGGGCCAATTGGATTCCATCCTGGGCCTTGGGTGGGGAAAGAATAAGCGACTCACGCTTTCCCCTCATCTCAGCGGGGGAGACTAAGAAAGCAGGGATACGCGATATCTTCGAGGACGAGTTGATGCTGGTGGCGGAGGCCTTTCAGATCCGCTCCGTCGTATCGGCACTCAAAGACCACACCGCTCTCTTCGCCTGGGACTTGGCCAATGAGATGGACAACGTTTTCGTGCCCCGTAGTGCAGAAGTCGGGCGCCGCTGGGCGTACCTTCTTAGCGAGGAGATTCGGAAGATAGATCCTGCCCACCCCATAACCTGCGGCCTGCATTCCGAGGTAGTGGAGGGAGACAAACACCTGAGGCCGCAAGATATGGCTCAAGCCATTGACTTCCTCTCCATGCATGGATACCCTCTCTACGCTCCATGGGGCAATGGACCGCTGGATGCCCATATTGCCCCTTTCCTGAGTGCCCTCACCCAAAGCCTGGGAGGCCTGCCGGTTGTGTTTCAAGAGTTTGGCCTCTGCACTACTCGCCCTGGTGAGAAGGGTACGCAGCTGGGCGTGAAGATAGGGGAGCGCGTTATGAGGCTGTATCTGGCCAGCGAGGAGGAGGGGGCAACCTATTATTCAGCCGTGTTGAAAGGTTTGCACGCGGTTGGCGCCTTAGCGGCCTTGGCGTGGTGCTACTCCGACTATGATGATTCTCTTTGGGGTAGACCCCCGCTAGATCGGGCGGTTCATGAGCGTACCTTCGGCATCACCCGGAACGACGGCAGCGTAAAGCCCATGGGACGGGTCCTATCCCAGTTCGCGGATCAGAGGCGAAAGGTGAAGACGGGATCGTCCTTACCCCTGGGTTTCTCTGCCAACGAATATTATCGCTCTCCAAATGAGAATCTAGTTAGTCTATTTCGCCATTGGACAAGGGAAGGGTGGATTTAGGCGTGAAGCCAAAGGAGAGAGCGCGATCTGGCAAGAGAGCGATGGAGAGCCGGGTGACCCACGTGGCGAGCTATCCCCCCCGGGAGTGTGGCATCGCTACCTACACCGCGGACCTAATCGCCAGCCTCGGCAAGGAATCTCCCGAGCACCCGAACATTGTCATCGCTGTGAATGACAGAGAGGCCCATTACAACTACGCGGAGGAGGTAGAATTCCAAATCGAGCAATATGACGAGGCCACCTACACCGCAGCAGCGGACTTTGTCAATCGCTCCGGCATCTCACTTGTCAGCCTGCAACACGAGCATGGCCTCTTCGGGGGAAGAGATGGAGAGTACATCCTAACCTTCCTGACCAAGGTGTCCGCTCCCGTGATAACGACCCTTCATACCGTTCTCCCAGAGCCTAAGCCCCATTTCAAGAAAGTAACCGCCCAGGTGGCCGCTCAGAGTGATTCGGTGGTGGTTCTAGCCAGGACCGCCAGGCGCATCTTGGCGGATACATACGCTGTTCCTGGAGATAAGATGCACTTCATACCTCACGGCGCGCCTAAGGTGAGCCGGCGGGAAGGCACACGGCGTCGTATCAAGAGGCGTTTGGGGCTGAACGGACGGCGAATCCTGATGACCTTCGGCTTGATTAACCCCAATAAGGGGATCGAATATGTTCTGCAGGCCTTGCCCCAGATAGCGGATATGCACCCTGAGGTTCTGTATCTAGTCCTGGGCGAGTCCCATCCTCAAGTTCGCTTACACCGTGGTGAAGGTTACCGCAGGAAACTCTTGGGCATGGTTTCGAATTTGGGCCTCCAGGGTCATGTCCGCTTCCACAACCGTTTTCTTCCCTTGGAGGAGTTGATCCAGTATATGCTAGCCACCGACATCTATATCATGCCCTATCTCAACCCTAACCAGATCGTGAGCGGCACCCTGGCATATGCCATGGCTACGGCCAAGGCGGTTGTGGCTACCCCTTTCCTCTATGCTAAAGAGGTGCTGGCAGAGGGACGAGGGATACTGGTGGACTTCCACGATCCGGGAGGCATCGCGCGGGCTGTGCTTGGGCTGCTCTCCGACCGCGAGCTCTTGTTGGAGGTGGAGCGCCGGGCCTACCACTACGGCCGCAAGATGACTTGGCCGAGGGTAGCTCGAAAGTACGAGCAATTGTTCAAAAGGGTGCTTCGGAAGCACCCTCGGCGGTGACCCGGATCGCAAGTACAGGAGGCCAAGCCAGATGTTCGCATCTTGTTTGAGGGATTTATGGATCGTTATCCACCTCTGAAACTCGATCATCTGCATCGTCTCACCGATGATGTGGGGATAATCCAGCACGCTATTTGCAGTGTTCCAGATCGACGTCATGGTTATTCACTGGATGACAACGCCCGAGCTCTAATCGTAGCCCTCAAGCATCACCGGCTGAGCAGGGAGGTTGAGAGCCTGGATCTGGCCTATAGATATCTGAGTTTCATACGTTATGCTCAGGCTCCAGACGGGCGATTCCGTAACTTCCTCGCCTATGATCGCAGTTGGCTAGAAGAGGAAGGCTCTGAGGATTCCTATGGTCGGGCTCTATGGAGCTTGGGATATGCTATGTCTAACGCCATAGCCAGCGGGATATCCCGAGCCGCTCGGGATATCTTCGATGCAGCACTCCCTTGGCTGGATAGCCTACGTTCTCCGCGGGCCAGGGCTTTCGCTCTATTGGGGCTCCACTGGCGATATCAAACACTGGCTCAAGAGGAGGATCTGCAATACCTCCATCGTCATGCTGACATTCTGCTGCAGAACTATCGTGACGCAGCCCTGAACGATTGGCCTTGGTATGAGGAGTATCTCACCTACTGCAATGGCAAGCTTCCCCAAGCTTTGCTGGTTGCGTATCGAGACACCAAAGCAGAGGAATATCTAGTTACAGCCTGCCGCAGCCTGGATTTCCTCTTGGAAATCCTCTTCGTGAACGATAGGCTGGAATTGATCGGGCAAGCAGGCTGGTATCCACGGAAAGGCCCGCGCGCGTTCTTTGATCAACAGCCGGTTGATGCCGAGGCCACGGTAGAGGCATGTCTCGAGGCTCACCGGGTTACGGGAAAAGCCCGTTATTACGACCTCGCCTTTGGGGCTTTCGAGTGGTTCTTGGGAAGGAATCGGCTGGGACTGCCCCTATACGATTCGGATACGGGTGGTTGCTACGATGGGTTGGAACCCAACGGAGTTAACCAGAACCAAGGAGCGGAATCGACCATCAGTTATCTGCTTTCCTACTTGCTTCTAGTCGAGAATGCCGAGCCTGCCGAGAGGCAGTTGCATGGACTTGGATGCTGACGTTTTGGTGAGGTTGAGCAGATGGAATGTATGGCTCCTAGGCCCATCCCCCCTCACATCTGCCTTCGGGGCCGATATTGAATAGCCTCCGCCAGATGAGCGGTGGTGATCTCCCCCTCCCCAGCCAAGTCCGCTATCGTGCGAGCCAACTTCAAGATGCGATGAAAGGCCCTGGCACTCATCTGCAACTGATGCATCGCCGACCTGAGTAGGCTTCTCCCCGCATCATCCAGTCGGCAATACTCCCTCACCTCCCCAGGCCCCATCTCAGCGTTGCAACCAAGACGCGCCCCCTCAAACCTCTTCCTCTGCTCCTCCCTGGCCCCCTCCACCCGTGCCCTTATCGACTCCGAGGGTTCCAATGGTATATCACTAGCCAACTTCTCGTACTCTACCCTCGGTACCTCTACATGGATGTCGATCCTATCCAATAGAGGCCCAGAGATCCTCTTCTGATAACGGGTAACAATGGCCGGCGAGCAGGTGCATTCTTTCACCGGATCGCCAAAGTATCCACAAGGACAGCAGTTTTAGGGTTCGCCTTCGCCACATCATAGAGCCTTTTTTCCCCTGCTTTTCATTAGCAAGCCAGTCGTCTATAGTCTCGCTCCTCAGTTTGCCCTTCGGCCAAGCCCCTTCCTGCACCCCCATATGTAAGAATATCTACTTCAAGCGCGTTAAAGGGCTGAAAATCTTTGCCTATGCAATATTTATATTCAGAAAGTGGTTCTGGGCACGATTTTGCATCGATGAGCCTATATTGGATATGCTTGTACTGTTTTTATCGCCTTAAAACGGCTGAAAACAAGCTTAACGGCGACTTTATACTCAACCACAAAGCCCTCAGGCAGGTCTATAGAATCACAAAGGCCGGTCACGATTTGACCAGCGCCTCTGGGTCGTCATACGAGTTATCCACGCCCTCTCTTGAGGACGAAGTTCAACATCTTCATACTCAATCACATCGATAGCCCACTGGGTCATGTCCTTCCATGGGACAAGAGGAAAGTGGAGGTCCCAAGTAACCATCTCCTCAAATACGATGGAGATCGACGCCACAACATGCACGCGGTGTCGTCATGCATTACTGGAAAGGGGGAAAGAGTATGAAGAAGTACTCAGCCTTTCGGCTGGAAGCGAGTATTCGAGATCTGTTAGCAGCCAAGAGATGGTTGACCCCTCCAAAAGATTGGTAACCACTGGTAAATTGAATATAAAATTGCCTGTACAGTGAGCCCCAAAAGAACAGTTTGCAGGGTTTTCGGCGGTAGTTTAGGGCTGTTCACGCCGTTTCATGCTCCATATTTACTGGTCATAGCCTCTCGGCCCTCCTAAAACAGGTCCAGTAGAGGCTCAAAATGGGGCAAATTGCACCCGGACACTCCTAGAGCAACGCCGCGGATCTAGACCAAGGCAGTAGCATCAGGGTCGCCGTTGTCGGCTAGATTTGTTCTTCGTCGCCGTGTTGCCGTCGGTTACAAATGGGGGGGAGAAAGAATGAGGAATTGATCAGTCTTTTGGCTTGTAAGGCATCTACTACAAATCTTAGTACTAAGAGTAACTTTCCTTACCAAAACCGTTGTTATCCTCTGGTGTTCGATATTCAAGTGTCCCCGATTGATCAACACAAAACCGCCAATTGGCTAGGTTTGTCGCAACGGTTTCACGCTCGTGTCGGTTGAAGACCCCGGGGCTCTTTCGTCTGCCTGGGCTTATGCCGGCAGCATTCCTACCCCTCTTCCCAGGTGACATAGAGAGCAGTCTCAAATGAGTCCTCTCGTGGATACTGCCACCCCTACCTGAGTGAAGATGCCAACTTAAAGGGAATCGCAGGCCGTTTTCCCTTGGATCCCGATATCTCCTTCTGCTCTCTTGCAAACCACCATCTACGATGGTAAACTGGTGATCAGAGAGAAGGGCATTGCAATTTTGGGGATAGTTTGCCGAAGTGAAGAGCCCCCCGCCAGAACCATAAGTGCATTCGGCATCCTCTCTTCGACCCTGAGGGCTTCCCTCGAC
>JRER01000364.1_pt1 | contig 16018 bp, 10 predicted proteins | sample 210161 | NCBI WGS metagenome assembly JRER01 (sample SAMN03019618, study PRJNA260268) | marine sediment metagenome | biome: Marine; feature: Sediment; material: Clay; isolation source: clay from marine sediments 136 meters below sea floor depth collected from... | place: New Zealand: Canterbury...
GGCGGAAAGGTATTCTTTTGGGAGTTGGCGACCCTGATCGATATCATGCTCCTCGGCCACTGGATAGAGATGAAATCCGTAATGGGCGCTTCTCGTGCCCTTGAAGAACTGGCGAGACTCATGCCCTCAGAGGCTCACAAACTCATGCCCGACGGTACCATCCAGGATGTGCCACTCCATGCCCTCATGGTGGGAGACAAGGTCGTTGTAAAACCTGGGGACAAGATACCTGCGGATGGAGAGGTGGTTGACGGTACGACATCGGTTAATGAATCCATGATTACAGGGGAATCGAGACCCGTGGCCAAAGAGGTGGGTGGTGAAGTCATAGGAGGCTCCATCAATGGAGAGGGTTCAATCACCGTAGAGGTCAAGAAGACAGGCAAGGACTCCTATCTATCGCAGGTTATGGAGCTGGTCAAAGAGGCACAAGAGAGTAAGTCAAGGACCCAGGATTTGGCAAACCGTGCTGCCCTCTGGCTAACCATCATAGCCTTGACCGTTGGAACGGTAACATTCCTCATCTGGACAGCCATAATGGGTAAGGACCTTGCCTTTGCCCTCGAGAGGACCGTAACCGTGATGGTCATTACTTGCCCTCATGCTCTCGGCCTTGCCGTTCCTCTGGTGGTTGCTGTCTCAACAGCGCTGGCGGCAGGGAATGGCCTTTTGATAAGAAACCGAGCGGCCTTTGAGGGGGCAAGGAAGATCCAGGCGATAATCTTTGACAAGACAGGGACTCTTACGGAGGGTAGATTCGGTGTCGCCGATGTGGTGGTCTTTGCTGAAGGGTTGGAGGGAAAGGAGTTACTCAAATTTGCCACCTCCGTAGAGAGCCACTCAGAGCATCCCATCGCAAAGGGTATTGTGGCTTCATCCCCTGAGGCCTATCCTGTTGAAGGGTTCAGGGCCATACCAGGGAAGGGGGCAGAGGGAAAGGTAAAGGGCAGGGATGTGAAGGTCCTCAGCCCAGGGTATTTAAGGGAGAGGGGAATCTCGTTCAGCGACGAGAAGGTGGAGAAGATCTCCTCCCAGGGCAAAACCGTGGTCTACGTCATGATCGACGGGGAGGTAAAGGGCGCCATTGCCCTTGCAGACATCATCAGACCAGAGTCCAGGAAAGCCATCACCATGCTAAAGGAGATGGGCATCAGGTGTATGATGCTCACGGGAGATCATAGGCAGGTTGCCAGGTGGGTTGCAGAGGAATCAGGTCTTGACGAGTACTTCGCAGAGGTCCTGCCCTATGAGAAGGTAGAGAAGGTGAAAGAGGTTCAGTCCAGAGGGCTAGTTGTAGCCATGACCGGGGATGGAGTAAACGACGCCCCTGCCCTTGCCCAGGCCGATATTGGAATTGCCATTGGTGCAGGCACCGACGTGGCTATTGAAACGGCAGATGTAATACTCGTGAGGAGCAATCCCCTTGATGTGGTGGCCATAATCGGTCTTGCCAAGGCCACATACGAAAAGATGGTGCAGAACCTGGCATGGGCAACCGGTTATAACACCTTTGCCATTCCCCTGGCGGCAGGGGTGCTCTATAATCATGGAGTTCTTTTGAGCCCAGCAGTGGGTGCGGTGCTCATGTCCCTGAGCACCGTCATTGTGGCCATCAATGCGAGATTTTTGAGGATGGTGAAATGAACAACAGGGAAAACATTGGACCGGCGACTTTACCTTCTCTCAGCGTTGATGAACTCGTTGTTCGTCTCCTGTAGCGGACTAGGATGTGCGCGATACGCCCGTGACTATCAGTACACCACAAACATATGTAGGCACGCATGTGCAATCAATCATTGCAATCCATGAAGGAGGACTCCTATGAAGAAGTTTGACCTGATCGTCATCGGTTCCGGGGCAGGGATGAACGTCGCTGCGAATGCCCTTGAGCATGGGATGAACGTGGCGGTCATAGACAACGGGCCTCTTGGCGGGACCTGCCTGAACAGGGGCTGCATTCCTTCAAAGGTGATGATCTATCCGGCAGACGTGATCAGGATGGCTGAGGAGGCAAAGGCCATAGGCGTCCATGCTAAGGTTGAGAAGGTGGACTTTGACCTGATAATGAAACGGGTCCGGAAGATAGTCTTGGACGACCGCCAGGAGATGGAGTATGGTGTAGAGCACTCAGAGCAAATCGAGTTCTTCAACCTAAACGGCTCCTTCGTCTCAGACTACACCATGAAGGTTGGCCAGGAATTAATCTCCGCAGACAGAATCATCATCGCATCTGGGGCAAGGCCACTCATCCCCCCCATAGAAGGCCTGGAAAGGGTGGGATACCTAACGAGCGACACCATATTTGACATCAAGGAACCCCCAGAAAGCCTAGTCATTGTTGGGGGAGGGTACATAGCCGCCGAGTTCACCCACTTCTTCTCGGCCGTCGGCACCAAGGTAACCATTCTGCAAAGAAGCACCAGGCTTCTTCCTCGCGAGGAGCCTGAGATATCAGAGCTGTTGAAGAGGAAGATGTCCAGTTATTGCGAAGTACACACAGGCCACGAAGCGGTTCGTGCAGAGACCAACAATGGGCTCAAGGCAGTCATTGCCACCAACAAATCGGATGGGCAGCCATACGAATTCACCGGCGAGGAGATCCTGGTAGCCGCAGGCCGCAGATCGAACTCCGATATACTGAAACCGGAAAAGACAGGAGTCGAGACCGATGAGAGAGGCTGGATAAAGGTCGATCCATTCCTTCGCACTACAAAGGAAGGCATATGGGCATTGGGCGATGCCACGGGAAAGTACATGTTCAGGCACACGGCAAACTATGAATCGGAGCTTGTGTGGTGGAACGCCTTCACGGAGCATAACTATCCAGTAGATGACCACGCAGTCCCGCACGCTGTGTTCACGCACCCGCAGATCGCCTCGGTTGGTATGACAGAGGAGCAGGCGAAGAAGAAACACGATATACTGGTTGGCGTGAAGAAGTACTCCGACACTGCCAAGGGATATGCCATGGGTGAGGAGGACGGGTTCGTCAAAGTGATCGTGGAGATGGGGACAGGTAGGATTCTGGGGGCTCACATCATTGGCCCGCATGCGGCTATCCTAGTGCAGCAGCTCGTCTATCTGATGAATACCGAGGAGCAAGACTACTCGCCTCTTGCCAGAGCGCAGACGATTCACCCCGCCCTGAGTGAGGTCGTGGTGGGAGCGTTTGGAAACCTCAGGCCAGTGGGAGAACACAGACATCAGCACTTCCGCGGAGACTCCACCTGATTTCTAGGACATCCCGCTCTCCTCTTTCTTCGGCCCCGAAGTGGAGAGGTACAACTACACTCATCTCCGTTGACCGTTGGCTACGTGCCGTCTATCGGGTATCCGCTTGAGTCACTGGGAGTACTGGTTGAAAATGAGCCAAAATAGTGGGATATTACAGGAGTACCGTCCACTTAGGTGGTTGATTTCCATGCATTCCATCGCTCTTCCCTCCAGATCGGTTTCCTGGTTCGATGGGCCAGTTGTGCGAGTTGGTTGAGCCTCTTAAGTGCAACACAGTGCACGCCTACCCAAGTTGCCAAAGTTGATCTTCGATGCTAAGCTATGCTTAGCTCCGTCAGGTGAGTGCAATCCCAGGGTCCTCGTCACAGCAGTGCATCTACTGAGATTGCGGACAAAACTACTGCGGACTTAGTCCACAAGCAGATCGATTTGGAAAGTCCTGCGGACTTTGAAAAAACGAAGGCCTGCGATGGGCGCAGACCTACTAGATATAGGCACATTGAGCGCAAACACACAATATATAGTATGGAGCGGACTCGGATACTGCTAAGGACTTAAAATCCGCTGGAGTAATACTCCGTGCGGGTTCGCCTGTCCTGGCTGCCGCCAGGCAGGCCAGGGAATCCCGCCCGCCCCATTCCCCTTGTCTCTACACCGCCGTTTGTGCACAAAACCTCGCTCCTAAGGGCTTTCCTAGTCACTTTGACCGTCATTATTCTGCCAAACCCCCTTGAGACCGTGATTTGCGGGGCGTTTTTGAATATAAGGTTATCCAAGCGACACGTTTTAACCGTTGAAAATCACCCTACCCCTATATTCATCCTACACCCGAAAAATCGACCGTTAAAACGGGGCTAAGACGGTGTGATCCTGTCGTGAGTTCGCTATGTATTCCGAGTGAGGATAGAGGGGGCTGACGATGGAGGGTTAGGTACCTCATAGCGCATCTTCGCTAGATCGGCATCAGGCTGGCTTAGGCCACATCCTCCTCCGCTGGCTTGTGCTATGCCAAATATTGTGGTTCTCCCCCTTTCATGGTGTTCTTGGCAAGTGATTTGGTGAGTGTGACCTGATAGAGTGTAGTCCAGAAGATCGAGCAAGTGCTCACATCATAGGCGCGTCGCGATTGCGCGTTGTATGAAAGCGTACAAAAGGGCAATCAACTAAGAAAGGTACTGTTGTATTTTATGTTCATCTATCTTCTGATTGGGTTCGGCTTCGCAGTTCATGGGCAGATCATAGCCGATCCGAATGACCCTCCTCCCATGCCGATATGGGCACCAGGGCTCTCACCGGGGCAACGATTTGCGGCTTTTCTTTTTGGATTCGTGCCTTCTATGCTCCTATGGCCGATTTGGCTTCCTGCTACCATATGGTGTCTTGTCAGAGGAATTTGTTGATTAGGTCTTTCAGTGAAGTTGCGAACTAGCGCTCAACTCAAGGCTAGTTAACCCCTGCTGCAATTGATTACATTCAAGGACACAGGTTCACTCCCCAAAACAGCCCACGTCGGCTAACACGGCATACACGTCGCTTCGCTCAATGCCCTCCCCTTGGTCGGGCACTGCGTGTATGCCGAAACGTTAGACGCAATCGGGCACATAATTAGGGCAGGTATCCTTCAGCGCGGCTCAGGACAGGTAGAAACCTGCCCTACTCCTAACAGAGTGTCTCTGTAAAGCTGCCTGATGCATCGTCTGGATTAGGTGAATTCGTTATCAAAGCATGGGGAGAGCAAAACGCTTCAAAAATTGGAGGAGCACGAAAAGCGGTTGCGCCCTGTCCTGTTGACTATAGTGTTGTCAGCATCTCTTATGCTGTTTTTCTTCCCCGACACTTCACTGCGCACCCGTGAAGCTGTAATTCTCCTCGCAGCCGTGCCTGTCACACTGCCCTTATCACGTTTATCAACACAACCACTCACAACTAAGCGCCTTATCGAGATCCTCAAAGAGGATAGGCGCGAGGCAAGGAAGGGGTCAAGGCGCGGTCGCTGCGTGCGATGACAGATTGAGCCTTAGGTCCGGCCAGTGGTGTGACCAGGTGAGGGACTTTTGAGTCCGGCATGGCACTCATTTCCTTTCCAGCTCAGCGATTGGTATAGATATCGCCAAACTGCCTATGGCTGACTAGCCAGCCCCCCCGCTATCTCTCCACCGTCAATCACGAAGTATTGCCCAGTGATGAAGCTCGCGTCGTCGGAAGCGAGAAAGGCAAAGAGGGCGGCCACCTCTTCCGGCCGGCCCAGCCTGCCCAGGGGCACCTTGCTCGCAAAGGCACGCTGCATTTCCAGTGGGTATTCCGCTTCCTGCATCGGCGTCAGAATAAACCCCGGACATACCGCGTTGACGCGCACCTTGGGGGCCAGTTCCAATGCCATGGAGCGTGTCAACTCGATGACCCCCGCTTTAGAGGCATTGTAGTCGGCGTAGAAAGGGTAGCCCATCAAGCCGTTGGTCGAGCCCATATTCAGAATGACGCCGCCTTCTCCCGCCAACATTCGTCGCGCTGCTTGTTGCGCCACAAAGAATACGCCGTTGAGGTTGACGTCTATCACCTCGCGCCACTCCTGGGGGGAGATGTCCATAAAGCGGTGTCGAATGCTGATCCCGGCGTTGTTGATCAGAACGTCTAGCGCCCCCAACAGGTCATCCACTTCTTCAAAGGCACGGGCGACATCGTTGGGATCGGAGACGTCGGCGTTGATGAAGCCACTCAGCGCTGGATGTTCGCGTTCCAGGTCCACAAGCGCTGCATCGTCGCGATCCAGCACGACGACGCGCGCGCCCTCTTGCAAGAAACGCGCCGCTGTCGCCGTGCCGATGCCACCCGCCCCGCCAGTGATAAGCAGCCGTTTGTCTTTCAGACCACGCATGATCTCCTCCTTACCCTGCCAGCCCGCCGCCGTCCACCACCAAGGCTGTACCGGTGACGAAAGAAGAGGCCTCACTGGCGAGATAGAGCGCCGCCTGAGCGATCTCTTCTGGTCTCCCGATCCGTTTCAGAGGCCGCTGAGCCGCTTCCGCCAGGAAGCGCTCGGTCAGTTCGCCAAGCTGCTGTGCCTCATCCCGCAGCATGGGCGTGTCGGTATCACCGGGGCAGATACAGTTAACGCGGATGTTCTGCTCGGCGTGATCGAGCGCCATGGCCTTGGTCAGCAGTACCACGGCCCCCTTCGAGGCACAGTATGCAACCGCCTTGTGCCCACCGACCAGTCCCCAAGCCGACGCTGTATTGATGATCACCCCGCCACCTGCCTGGTCCATAACGGGAATAGCATACTTGCTGAGTAAGAAGATCGACTTGACATTAACCGCCATCACCCGGTCCCATTCGGCCTCGGTTGTCTCCAAGAGAGTGGCCCGCCAGATGATGCCTGTGTTGTTAAAAAGGATGTCGAGACCGCCCAATTCGCTGACGGTCTGCTGCACGGCGCGCTGGCAGTCGGCCGCGCGGCTCACATCGCAGCGCACAAAAATGGCCTGCCCACCCTCGTCCACAATCATTTGGGCGACGGCCTGCCCGCCGACCTCATCCAGGTCCACAACCGACACCGCCGCGCCTTCGCGAGCGAAAAGCAACGCCGTCGCCCGCCCGATGCCCGACGCGCCACCGGTGATGAGAGCCCGTTTACCTACTAAATCAGCCATGATCTGATTCTCCCCTTCCTTAACACGACACCTTGCAAATAACCTGCTCGTTGTAGCCGGTTACTACCCTCATATAGCCACTGAGCATCCTATCCACTGCCCGATCACCGGTGTCAACCCAAAGAGGCCGTCCACTCAGTGAATTGATCTTTTCAGGAGTGCTCACCACGATGATGTTCTCCTTCCCCACCCTTTTGATGACTTCTGGGCTTATCTGCTGATTCCCCCTGCCAAAGATAGAGCCTTGGCCACCGATGGGGGTAACGATTATCTTCGCCTCACGTCCTTCAAGAAGATTCAGAAGTTGAGACTCGTTAACGTCAGTGGCAAGCAGTTTTCCTTTGAACACTACATCCACGCCTAGTAACGTCTTGTTCAATCCTAACTTGGACGTGATAGCTCTGGTTGTGGTCCCAGGTCCGATGATGTAAAGAGAGTCATCCTCCATTCCATCTACGACGTCACAGGCGATTGCCTCCAAGGATGCCTTTTCTCCGGGTCTACTTGCAACCTTTGAACCCTGGACTAGTCTTCTCCGAAACGGAATCTTGAGGTAACCGTACAGTTTCGCCGAAACGATGCCTTGTCGAAAGGCTTCCTCGTCTACATCCATGACCTCAGCCTCTCTGAGGCTGGATACCCTTCCCCGCAGATACAACCCAGCGAGATCTCCTGCGCTTCTCGGGCTTGTCCCAAAGACCGCCGAATGGATCTTGACCCCGGCCGGGATTCCAAGAACTGGGATTCCTTCGCCGATGGCGCTATAGATGTCCCGGGCAGTGCCATCTCCGCCGGCAAAAAGCAAAAGATTCACCTTCAGCCGCAGCATTTCCTGGGCTGCAGTCTTGGTGTCTTTCGGCGTCGTTTCACCCTGCTTGATTGAGCCAATGACCATGGGCTCAAAGCCACATGCTCTGGCTACGTCTTCTCCCATTTCACCGGGATAGGTGATGACCTCAAGATCGTCCTTTATGGACTTGATCCTTTCCAAAGCCTGGATAGCCCGGTTGAGCGATTGGGGCACAGCACCCAACTCCAGAGCCTTCTTTTGTATCTCCGTTCCGTCGCTTCCCTTAAGCCCGACTCTCCCGCCTATCCCTGCCACTGGATTGACGATCAGGCCTAATCGCTTTTCGTTTGGTTTCATGGTCTTAACATGTGCGTGTTGCGTGTTTGGCGGCGTTCCGCAGGGGTTTTAATTCTTTCCGGCAAGCTGTTCTACTCCCGAGAATGGTAAGCCGTGTTAACTGTCAAACAATCTCCGACTTGCTTACCTACAAGTAGAGAGGACTTTTATTCCCGTTCTGACGAAGCCACTCCAGGTATCGGCTGATATCAGGTGTGCCCATATTCAGAGCATACTCAACGCCGAAAATTGCTAGCACGAAGTACAGTTCCTGCAATTCAGTGTACAGAAATGTGTACTCGTGCAATACTTCGTAGTGACCGTACCCCCCTTCATAGAATAAAGTACCCTCCGCGTAAATCGCGCGTTGATGGAAAGGCCAAACGAATCTGCAACTTCCCCTTCGGACATAGTTCCTCAGCTCATCAAGTTCTGCTTTGTCAACGACTTCATCTAGGCCACCAGGCACATTTAGAAACCTATGCACAAGAGCTTCTAGTGCTACTTTTCCAATGAATCTCGACACAACCTGTTCATCTGGTGGTGATGACTCCGCGGGTACTACCACTGTAGCTTTTCTTGAACGGAGTATGCTGTTAATAAAGCGCTGGGAATCTTCCTCCTGGGATGGGTATATGAACTGCTCATTCTTGTGTTTTCCTATTTCAACCAGAGTGGCTGATTCGACGTGAATAGCTCGCACAGGCGGAATTCTGCCCTTTTTGCTGTAGACTTCGCTGCGATAACGAGCATGGATGAAATAGTCGGAATTTAGCAAGGGTTGCTCGATTTTCCGGGAGAAGTAATTGTTGCAGCTATCACATACTACCCCCGGAGGCAAGATGTGCTCAGTGTTGCCGAGCGATTCTGGAACTATGTGCTCAACTGCCCTTGAAGCACTGGAATCAGCTTTGCAGAATATGCATCGCATAGAGCCCGTCCTTGGAAGAACCAGCTAGCGGAACGCCGCCAAACAGGCTCTACATGCAACACGCATCACGTTTCTCTCCGCCTACCTTTCTCAGATAGGCCCTCCAGGTCATGGCCCACTCTGACGGATCGTCCAGGGGTGTGTGGTCAATGGTGTGAATGGTGCTGTTGTGAGGAGCAGTCTTGACCAACTCCGGGTTCGTGCGCGCCTCCTCGGCCACGTGAGCAAGGATGGCCGCGTATTCGTCGAGTTCGTCCTTGGAATACGACTCGGTCGGTTCCAAGGTGCAGGGCTCCGGAACGATGAAAGGATGGTGGCTGGTCCAATAATGGACGCCAAAGTCCGCCGCTCGAAGTCCGATTTCCTCAGAATGAACGCCCGTCTCTTTCGTCAATGCTTCCCAACTATACCGGGCCTGTTCAATTCGGCGCTTGCCCTTGGCATACGGTGCGCTCACTCCCGGGATCTGCGACATCTTCTTAAGCAGATAGTTGTTGTTGAGAACGGCGATTTCGGCGACCTCCCTCAAGCCCTCTGCGCCGAGGCTCATGACCCAGGCATACGCTCTGAGAACAACGGGGGCAACTCCATAAAATGGTCCTATCTTTCCAATACTCTCCGGCCTCTCATAGTTCAAGTGATACTTACTACCATCGAACTCGATGAGAGGGACCGGCAGGAACCTGGCCAATTCTTGAGTGACGCCGACAGCGCCGACCGCCGGCCCACCACATCCGTGAGGCGAGGAAAAGGTCTTGTGCAGATTAAAGTGACAAAGGTCAAAGCCAGCGTCCGTGGCCCTGGTTATCCCCAATATTCCGTTGGCGTTTGCCTGGTCGTAGGCGCAAAGTCCGCCTGCCTCGTGAACGACGCTCACAAACTCCACAATCTTCGGATTAAAGATCCCTGTGTCTTCCGGGTTTGTTATCAGCAGCCCGGCGGTTCGTTCTGAAACTGCCGCTTTCAATGCCTCTAGATCGGGGTAGCCATCCTCGTCAGGATAGAGGGTGATGATCTTGAAGCCGGCTGTTTTGGCGCACGCCGCATTTGAAGGGTGAGAGAAGATGGTGGTGATGATCTCATCTCGCTGACCTGCTTCACCACGAGATTCGTGGTAGGCTCGTATGATGGAGACGTTGGTGTATATAGCGGCGGAACCGGCGCCGGGTTGCAGTGAAAACTGGTCCATCCCCGAAATCTCCTTGAGAATCTGTTCGAACCTGTACATCACCTCCAGGATGCCCTGAACCGTCTCTTCGTCTTGTAAAGGGTGAAGCTCTGTCATTTTTGGCATTCTGGCCAGTTGGTCGTTGATCTTCGGGCTATACTTCATCGTGCAGGTTCCCTGCCCGACGTCAATGTTCAAATCAGTCCCCAGGGTCTCTTGTGATAGTCTCACATAGTGCCTTAATACCTGAGGCTGGGACAGTTCGGGCAGTTTGGGGGACTGTTTCCTGCGCATGCCTTCAGGTATGGTCGATAATACGTCGCCAACCTCATTTCTTATTTCACCTTCGACCTCTGGTACAAGGATGCCCCGTTGTCCTTTACGGCTCAGTTCAAAGATTATCGGTTCATCCCACCTGGCCTGGTGAAATCTTCTCAGTTTTGGTTTTCCGTTTCTGAACCTTTGCTTAGTTATATCTTGACTCATTTTTCAACGACCTCCTTCAGTGCATTCACCAGCCTATCAATGTCATCTTTGGTGTGAACTTCAGTCACACAGTAAAGGGCGCTATGGCCCAGTTCCGGGAATTCTTTTGTCAGGTCCTTTCCACCAAAGATTCCCCGCACCAATAGAGCCTTGTTAACTTCCGCAACTGTCTTCCCCGTGCCATCAAAATTGACCACAAATTCCTTGAAATGAGGCGACTGGAAAAGAGGAGCCTTGACGCCTTTTACCCTGGCTATCTCCATCATCGCGTAACGCGATCTACACATGATGCCTTCTCCAATTTCCACCATGCCCCGAGGCCCCATCAGCGCCAGATAGACACCGGCTGTGATGCCCCACAAAGCGGCAGCCGTGCCTACCCACTCTTTGCCCTCCTCCCTGACTGCAAAAGAGGTTCTTTCATAAGCCACGTCGCCGAATCCATATTCTCCTTCAACGGATGTGGGGGCGATTCCAAACAGCCGGGAAGGATATTCCATCACATACTTTTCTTCGTCCCGGGTGGCGATGAATCCAGCCTGACCACCACCAAACTGCATATGCATGCCAAGCGGCTGTATGTCGCCGCAGACGATGTCCGCACCATACTCGACCGGCGGAGTCAAGATCCCCAACGAAATCGGATCGATCCCTACAATGGAGATCGCACCGTGATCATGGGCTATCTTGGAAATCTCCTCTCCACGAGTCTCGATGAAACCGAGGTAGGAGGGATTCTCCAGGTAGACAGCGGCCGTCTTTGAAGAGATTTCAGCCTTGAGGGCATCCAGATCCAGTTGTCCCGTCACGAAATCGTAACCTATCAGCTTGATCTCTATCTCGGGCTTGCAATAGTCCCTGATTTTCGATAGTTTATCAGCGCTGATGGTTGTGGATACCAACACTTCGCGCCGGCCTGTAATCCGTGATGCCATGCGGATTGATGTGGCGGCGGCTTGAAACCCGTCATAGGTTGGGACATTGACCACATCCATATTCAGAAGCTCGCCCATCATACTGGCGTACTCAAAAAGCGCCTGAAATCTGCCGTGATCATCATAAGGTTCGCCTGCGTAGGCGGTCAAAAACTCGCCTCGCTGGTTCACCTCATCACATACGGCTGGAACATGATGTTGCCAGCACCCGGCTCCCAAAAAGCTAAGGTACTCTCGAGAGGTCTTGTTTTTTGCCAGAATGCCTTCTACGTGCCTCCTCAAGGCATATTCGGACAAGAGGGGTTGGGGCAAATTCATCTTTTCCTTGAGCCTGAGTTTGTCCGGGATATCCTCGAAAAAATCCTCCACGCTCTCCGCTCCGACTTCTTTGAGCATCTGCTCCTTTACTGCAGGCACAGAATTGGGGATATAGGGATAAACAGCCGGGTTTTCCTCGTTCATGCTCTGTTCCTCCAGTGGTCTTTCAATGTCTCTGTTATTTTCAGCACCATTATCTGAAATGGCAAAGGCCCACTCTCAGCAGTTTACACCAGGTGAGCGCTTGCGAACACCATCTTTGCCAGGAGCGCCCGATACGCCTTAGTCATAGCCTCGGCGGAAATTACCTGTGCAAGGCTTTTCTCCGCATTCTATCATACCACAAACTCACATTTCTGTACCAGATGTCCCCCTCGTCTCGCCAGCCTTAACACGGCACGTGGCCTACGTTGGCCACCTTGCTATGTGACCTTTGGTGGCCCGTGGTTACGCCGTGGCGGGACAAGAAACGACGGTTCTATCGGCCTCGATGCGCTCAATGCCATCAAAGCGGTGTGAACGCTCGTTGATGGCAATAGCTTCTGCCAGTGTAAACCCTTCTATGGGTGCTGGTTGCACGCCGTCCCTGCTGACGATGGATGGGCATGAGGGTTGGCTTCATGGTCACCTCTCCAACCCAGGGCTCTCAGCTTTTCCGCCATGGGGACGCCATTCTCGCCCCAGCCGCGCAGCCTGTTGTGTCCGGCCGGTGCTGGTGATGCTGACCACCTACGCACGGCGGACGCACCAACTGTCGGTTCTGTGGCGGGATGTGATTGGGTGTCCATTCCACAGAAAGAAGGATTGCCTTTCCAGATGGAACTGTGCTTGGAATGATAGGGGAAAAGGTAGAGGCGAATAATGAGAGGTAGCCGCAAGACCCGAACCGCTTTCCCTGGAGGAGACGGTCGCCTGATTAGAGGGCAAAGACGCAGAGAAATAGCGGGTGTCCTTCCTACAGGATTGTGAGTTCGTTGGCTCACCATGCAAGGGGATGTGCCTTCAATGTGCGCCCTATGATAACGACTAGCACATCCGAGTGTAAGCGATGGCGCATGCGGTACGATGCGTGTGTAATGGTATGCGATGGGTATATCATAGCCTATGACGGGTGTGTAATATCTAGGCACACAGGTGATAACGAGAGGGGAGCAATATGAGCGAAGACGTTCCCCAAAGCAGACTAGGCTAGTGGCACAGTGTGAGAGCATGAGAAGGGGGATTGAGGGCGAGAGGATGGGATTTTTGGTTGGGAGCAATCTGTGTGGGCGCCTTGGAGAGAGTGGGCTTTTGGTGTGAGGTGGAGCCGATGGGCTACTCCCGTGCCTAAGTCCCCTCCCCCCTTCATTACCACTTTAATATCCAACTATCTCCTCCCGGGGGTCCCTTAAGTGGATCTGGCTCATCATTGTGGTGCCAGGGAATCCCGCCTGCCCCACAAAGCACAACACGTTGTAACGGGCTCCCCTGTGGTGCGAGAGCCCGTTCTAGTACCTCAGAATCTGAATAAGTACCATTAGGATTGGACTGGAGTCGTTTCACCTCTGCCTAAGGGCTGATAATTATTTTCCCGGAGTTGCCTCTTGCAAAGACATCAAATGCCTCCTTCGCATTGCTTAGTGGAAAGTGGTGAGTAATTATAGCACCAATAGGCAGTCCTCTTCTAACGAGAATCAACATCTCCTCATACTCGCGCACGTTGAAGTTGCGCGAGCCGTACATCATGAGTTCCTTTTTGATGAAATGCTCCCAGGGGTTGACCCCCACCTTATGACTGACTCCTATCAAAACCACCTTGCCGCGCTTCCGAGCAATATCTAGGGCTTGAAGAACCGCTGTCTCATTCCCAGCACATTCGAAAGCCACATCCACCCCACGACCGTGAGTCAGATCCAACAACATACCAATAGCATTGCCGCTGTGGGGGTTAAGAATATGATCGGCCCCCAACTGAGAGGCCATCTTTAGGCGATAATCGTTGAAATCGATAGAGGCAACCCTGGCTCCATATTGCTTTGCCACCAGAAGCGTTGCTAAGCCTATTGGTCCTGCCCCCCATATGGCGATGAAATCTCCCGGCACAAGGTGTGCTCGCTTGACAGCGCGATAGGCTGTTCCTAACATATCCACCATCAGCGCGCCCGTATCATAGGAGAGGTCATCAGGCAGGGGCATGCAGCATCTCTCCGGCACTAGAACATACTCAGCATAGCCCCCGTCTCGGTCTATTCCGATGGCCTCGAGTTCGGGGCAGAAGAAAAGGTCACCATGGTAGCAGTGCTCACAGTGACCGCAGGTGACATGGCAATTTATGGCTACCCGATCGCCTTCCCTAATCCAAGTAGCCCGATCAGCCTCTGCCACCTCTCCCGCCAGCTCATGACCAGGAATCGATCGCTGGCCCTCCCCGCTGAGGGGCTCGCGATCGCTGCCGCAGATGGAGGCGGCTTTAACTCGCACCACCACCTCCGTACCTCTGGCCTTCGGGCGCGAAACTTCCCTCAGCTCGATTTGGCCATTACCTCTGAAATACAAGGCTAACATTTTATTCTCCCATTAACTCACCGCCGGCGACAAGGATAGCCTCACCCGTGACATGGCTGGCTAGATCGGAAGCCAAGAACAAAGCCATGTTGGCCTGGTCACGGGGCGTCGCGATCTTGCCCAAGACAGTACGGGCCACTAATTGTTCGTAGAAACCGGGCACGGCTTCACAGACGGCGCGCAACATCTCGGTATCCGTTGCTCCAGGGCAGATGGCATTGGCTCGGATGCCATAGGGGCCCAGCTCGAGAGCGAGGACGCGGGTGAACCCGATAACCGCCGATTTGGACGAGCAATAGGCAGCACCTTGGGGATCGGGTTTCTTTCCTGAGGCGGAGGAGACATTGATGATGACCCCCGAGCGTTGCTCGATCATCACCCTCGCTACCGCTTGAGAGCATAGAAACGTCCCTTTAACGTTCACATCAAAAACGACGTCCCAATCCTCTTCAGTCAGATCGATGATGTAATGGGGACGAATAATCCCCGCGTTGTTAACTAAAACATCGATACGTCCAAATCGCTGCACCGTCTCATCCACCATGGCCTTGACGCTAGCCTTATCCGCTACATTCACATAGAGGGCCGTGGCAGGGGATCCGCTTCCCTTAGCGATCTCGGTCGCGACCTTTTTGGCCTTCTCCAGATTGAGATCCGCTACCACTACCGCTGCACCATGCTCGGCAAAGACCTCAGCAATGGCCTGGCCGATGCCCTGTGCTGCTCCAGTGACAATGGCGACCCGGTTCTCTAGTAATCTCATTCCTCCCCCCTGCAGCAGCATAAGGAAGGGATTACCCCGAAATAGGCAGCCCTAATTATCACTTTCCCATAACCTTCTTCACTGCGGCAATCATATCCTCCTCTTGAGGCAATACAAAGTTTTCCAGATCGGGACTGAAAGGCACTGGGACCCCCTTGGCTCCCACACGGACCACCGGCGCATCGAGATCATCAAAGGCCCTCTCCACCACGATCGATGTCACCTCGGAGCTCACACTGCACTGAAGGGGCGCTTCCTGAACGACCACCAAACGCCCGGTCTTGCGCACCGATTGTATCACCGCCTCCTTATCCATGGGATCTATGGTTCTCAGATCCAGCACTTCAACACTAACCCCTTCTTGGGCTAACCTCTCCGCAGCGTTGAGAGACTTGCTCACCATGTATGAATAGGTCACGATGGTGGCGTCCCCGCCCTCGCGCTTAAGGTCCGCCTCGCCCAGGGGTATGAGATACTCCTCCTCTGGCACAGGCCCTTTCATGGCATATAGTTTCTTATGCTCGAAGAAAATAACCGGGTTATTGTCTCGGACGGCACTTTTGAGGAGCCCCTTAGCGTCATAAGGCGTTGAAGGGAGCACCACCTTCAAACCGGGCACATGAGCAAACCAAGCCTCAAAAGTTTGGGAGTGATCAGCCGAGGCTGATAGATACCCACCCACCGGAGCTCGCAAGACCAAAGGTACTGCCAACTCTCCTCCAAACATATACCGCATTTTAGCAGCGTGGTTGACAAGTTGATCCATGGCGATGGTGATCCAATCGGAATATTGGAGCTCTACGATGGGACGGAGACCCGTGATCGCCGCTCCTACCCCGGCACCGACATACCCTGCCTCTGAA
>JRER01000049.1_pt1 | contig 16001 bp, 17 predicted proteins | sample 210161 | NCBI WGS metagenome assembly JRER01 (sample SAMN03019618, study PRJNA260268) | marine sediment metagenome | biome: Marine; feature: Sediment; material: Clay; isolation source: clay from marine sediments 136 meters below sea floor depth collected from... | place: New Zealand: Canterbury...
CGAAGAGATAGAGGTTTCACGAACCCGAGTTCAAGCCATCCTGACATCCGCCTCAGTCCAAGCTGAAGAAATTCTAAATGGCGCGAGATCCGAAAGGGGAGAAATCCTGAAGGGCACGATCTCGAGGAAGGAGGATCTGGAGCGCGAGGTTTCTAAGCTTGAGAAAAAAATCGCCGAGCTCAAAAAGAAGGGGGAAGACCTCGACCTCGATTACGAAAAGAAACTGAAAATAATCGAGCACCGGCTGAGCGAGATCCGAGAATCTTGGGCACGGATGGCACAGGCAGCCGAAGCAAAAGGTATGATATGGCCGAGTCTAGGGTTTTGAAATTCTGCCTAGGTGAAGGCGGCTCCAGCTTTTTGGGTAAAAATTTGACATTAGCAAGAGCAACGGGCAACGGGGCAAAATTTAAATAGCCCATTTTTTAATATTTACACAGTTAATAACAAACCCGCCATCCTCGATCTGATGGCGGGAATTAATAAATGATTATATGCCCGCGGTTCCAACAGCGATTTTAATTGACAATATGTACATGGAACATGCCACGAGTGCTTTCGGCATGGACCGACTTGATCCACGTAAGTTCCCACAAATGCTTCTTCGAGAAAACGAAGAACATTACATGACATATATCTTCGATGCGTTACCCTTCGTCCCTCGAGAAAGCCCTACCCCGAGGCAAATAGAACTTCGCCGAGGAAAGAGAGCGTATCTGGATGCCTTGCAGTACTACGAAAGAATAGAGGTGGAACTAGGCTATGTGAAGCCAAAGATTACGACATGCCATAAATGCGATACTGAGTTCTACGTACCTGTTCAGAAACTTGTTGATGTCAAGATATCGGTGCGACTCGTATCTCTTAGTTGGACAAAGGTTGTGGGAAAGATAGTTCTTGTAAGTGGGGATGGAGACATGATTCCAGCGGTTGAAGCCGTGAAACCATCGGGTACAGTAGTAAGGTTGGAATACGTTGAAGAAAGGGGTGCTGAAACTAACAAAGGTTTGATCAAGACATGTCCAGAGAAGCATAGACTTTCAAAAGAGGATTTTCTCAAGGCCAAGTTTGAAGGCTAAACTCTTTTAGATAGTGGGGATTGGCTATGCGAATTTGTATAGGCTGATTTTAACTTTAGTTAACTTTAGGAGAGAGATCAAAGCAGCGCCGGTTTATCATGCCTGTTCCAGCGAGGTCGGCACGAAGCGTAACGAGCTTGCTGAGGCCGGGAGGGAATAAATGGACGAACTGAAGAAGTACCGCAAAAAGAAGTGATCTCGTGCTACCGGTCGCCCTTTTCGACAGCGGCGAGTAGCTCCCGCATCATTTTCTCGTGGCTCTGCAACGCCTTGGTGAGGCTCTTCATCTCCTTCACGAGCCTGTTGGTCCCCTCGATCAGGGATTCCATGTTTTTCCGGGTTTCCTCGAGCATCTCCCCGGAGAGGAGATTTAAAAAACGTCCCGCCATCACGCCAGCCTCTCGAGTATGCCCATTAGGCGCTTGTTCGAACGAACCCTCTGCGACAGATCCTTCCAGACATCGCGGAAGAAACACACCGCCTGCTGCGTGGACCCGGAGAACCCGAAGAACTTGGCCTCGCCCAGCAGCCAGCAGTCGAAGAAGTCGTAGGGGACCTGCTCGTCGCCCACCCGCCTGCGCCCCAGCACGCTCCAGATGAACGCGCTGTCCCATATCCTTATCTCTGTATCCACGCGCTTGGGGTTCTTCACGACCTTCAGGATCCCGTCCTCTATCCGGAAGAACATCTGGGCGTTGACCTTGCGCATGCTCCGGTCGGTCACGTCGAGCTCCACCGTCCTGCCCCCCGGGAACGCGTACTTCGTCTGGTAGTCCCTGATCGGTATCTCGGTGTTGATTATCCCGACGAACCCGGTCATCAGGTCCATGAGCGTGCCCCGGGCGAACCCCTTGGCGCGCCGCTTCAGACGCTCGAACAGCTCCGGCTCGACGGGCTTCGCGGCCAGAACCACGCCGGCCGCCCGCTCGACCGGCTTGGCGGACTCCCCGCTGAGGAACGGCTGCCCCCGGTCGATCGCCCCCTTGATCTCCATCGACAGCGGGATGCGGCCCAGAGGCTCGACGCCGTACCCCTTCGCCACCTCGTCGAGGGCGCTTGTCCCGAATATCGGATGCTCCTTGCCGCAGTCGCACTTGAACCCGCTCATGTTCTCGACCACCCCCAAGGTCGGGACCCCCACCATGCGATTCAGCTCCAGGGTGCGCTTGGCGGACTCCACGTGCGCCGGTTGCATGACGACTATCGAGCCGAGCAGGGAATCCGAAAATGCAAGAACCATCGTCCTGAAGATGTCCGCGTTCCCCGCGGGCATATCGACGATGCAGTAATCGGAGTGCCACTCCGTCTGATCCACCACGTCGTGGACGATCTCGGCGTACTCGCTCCCGTCCATCGAGACCGGCTTCGTCCCGCTTATCCCGGGCATCGCGAATATCTCGATGCCGTCGAATGCCATCGGCACGAACCGCTTGTCCCCGGTGAGCCCGACCTCGCCCTCCTTCATCCCCAACAGCTGCATCGTGTTGCTGTCGTCCAGATCGCTGTCGAGCACGCTGGCCTTGATCCCGCGCTTGCTGAGCTCCTTCGCCAAGCTCAGGGAGAATAACGTCTTGCCAGTGCCGCCCTTCCCTGAAGTGACCAAAACAAAAAACATGATATTCCCTACTCTTCTCTCACCCATTCTGGCTTGAGCTGACCAATTACTCTGGCCATCTCCTCCCCTGCAGCCCCGGGCGCTATCTCCTTCGGGAGGGGCTGGGAACCTAGAATTTCGGGGGCGTGCTCGAGAACTATTTTTATCGGCTCCTTCCGCTCGACCGCGCTTGCCATGGCGCTCAGCCCCTGCCCAAGGAACCTGTACGAGTCCTCCTTGTACCCTGAGGTCTGCTGGGCGACCATGCCCGACCTTATCGCGGAGAGGAGCTCGCTGTGCCTCCGCTGTTCTGCCTCCTCCTCAGCCTTCGCCTCGACGACCCTCGCCGCCGCTTCGCTCGCCGCCCTCCCGGTCATAGCTGCTATCTCCTCCTTCGTCACGGGCGGTGCCGACGGCTGGGGTGGCGGTCTTGGCATTGCCCTCGCCACTGCCTCGGCTATCTGCGTTGGCAGCTCCTCGGCCGACTTGGTCTTTGCCATAGCCTCCGAGATTAGTGTTGGGAGATTCTTTATAACTTGGGTCAGGGTTTCCTTCTCCTCGGCGGCCCCCCTCTTCGCCCTGTCCTGTTTGAGCGTCTCGCTGAAGGCCCCTGCGAGATCTGTTTTGGTTTTGAGCATGATGTCCTCGATCTCGGCCTTGGTCAGTGCGCTGGGAGGCTTCTCGGAAATCTTTTTCTGCTCACCCAGATACCGTTTCCAAGCCATAAATCCTTTCTCGTCCGTTTCTATCTCTTGACCGTCGACAACCAGCTTGTAGGTTTTCTCGGGCCTCGGCACTTGAGGGGCGACAATAGGAAGGGGTTGAACTTGAGTGGGTTGAACTTGGGGCTGGAATGGTTGGACTTGCCACGGAGCCTGTTGCGGGAGCTGGAACGGGTGCTGGGGCGGGAGGTATCCTTGGGCGGGAACTTGGAACGGAGCCTGCGGGGGCTGCGGCTGGGGGAGTATCTGCATCTGGACGCCCGGTCTCCCCTCGAGCTGGGCCTTCTGCAAGGCCAGCGAATACTTCTGGGCGACTATGTTGGCGGTCTGTGAGCTGATCCCCTTCATCTGTCCGAGCAGGTATGCGACAGTCTGGGGGGGCAAATATTCTTGGAGCCTAGCCCAATCGAGTATCTCCTCCTTGACGGCCTCGCCTATGTCGGGATGCTTCTCCAAAATGTTCCTGAGGATGCCCATCGCGTCGGGCTCACCCTTCCAGAGCCCTTCAACTTTTGGAGGTGCCTTAACTTTCTCGGCCGGTTCGCCGGGTTCACGTTCTTCCTTAACCTGCTTTTTCACCCCTTCACCGGTTCGTTCGGATTCACGCTCTCCCCCTGGTGGCAGTTCAAGTGCCTCTGCGGGCTCCGCGACTTCGCCGCGGCCCTTTTCCCGGTGCCTCTCCGATGAACTCACTTGGGTCCCCTCCCAAACTTCTTGATCTCCAGCACGTAGGCTAACAACCTTTCTAGCTGACGGGGGCGTGCGCGCAAAATTTCTGAGACGAAGCTGTATCCGTCGAGTTCCTTCTCGCAGCACCTGCGGACCCAATCCGAAATAGATGAGTCGCTTGTTTCAGATGCCACATGAATGTCGCCGTAAAGTTTTTCGCCCACTTGGAAACTGAGGGTTTTTTGCATGAGTTTCCCAAGAGAACATTAAAAGAACATCCTATTTAAGGATTTTTAAGGCGCGAAAACCTAAAAGAAGGGTTCTATAGACACTATAGACGTGTTGGGGGATTTTGCCCACCTCTTTGCCGATTACTAAAAAGTTGGTGTTAGGAAGGCACTAGCCATTTGCCAAAGTTTTAAGGTGTGGACTTAAAAAAATGAGGAGAGAGTTAAGGAAGCGAGTAGGTAGAAAAAATGCCACGCAAGAGGCCAAAGCCCGGATCCCTCGCGTACAAATTAAAATGGCTTGTGTTTCGCTACGCAACGCGTGCGGTCAGCGAAAAGAACTTCAAGAAGGAACTGCGAGATATCTTGAACGAGTTCGCTTGGCAGGGTTCCCTATATCAGAATGTAGGTGTGAGTCTCTGTAAGTGGCTGATGAACTATAAGCGATACGCGGACAATTGCGGGGTGGACATCAAGGAGGTCTGCAAACTTGCTAATGAGGTCGAACCTAGGGTGGGGAAATACCTTGAGAGGTGGAACAAATTGACTCCCAAATAAGTGTCGCTACTTCTATCTCAAAAACTCTCATTCTCTACCTTCCGTCACCTCCCCACCAGCCCAAATCGGTTTGTCTTTCAAATGATTGTAGCGATATTACGTATAGCTCAAAGTAGTGCCGGTTTCTCCCAACGAGGTGCGGACTTGGGTTCGACTTTAACGGGTTGCTCGATCGGCTTCTGTGGCTCGGCCTGCGGGGCTTCCACTTTTGGCTTTGCGATCAGATCCCGCAGACCCGGAAGAATCGGTCGTTGCTCGACGGGCTTGGGTTCGGCTCGCTTGATTCCAGCTTGTCGAACTTCACGCTCTGGTTGCTGGAGGGTTCTTCCCAAGATCCCCAAACCGAGGGAGTACGGGCGGCCCCCTTGCCACTCATCCACCGCCGGTTTGATCGTGAGTTCCCGCACCAGTTGGGCCCGACCTCTCAACGTTTGCCGAACGAGGTTGACCCGCGCCACAAGGTTTTGCAATCCTTTCCCGACGTGTTGGACTCGCCCGTTAAATGTTTCGTCGCTTTGCATTTGATCACAAATCATCTTGGCTTTTGTATTTAAAAAAGTTAACGTTAATCAGAAGATCGCGGCTCGAGAAGATCGGGGAAGCGTCGGCCACCCTCGAGATACTGGAGAAGAGGAAGAAAGAACCCGTGCGCGATGGAAAAGGAAAGAGAACGGTTCACGCCGCCGCATGACCCCGTTGATCAGTCCAGAGGTCGCAATCCCCTTCTGCGTGTATTTCCGAGAATTACACACCACCATCCCTTTTTAGCTTAATTTCTCGACCAATGGAAAATAATAAACGCTGCCAGCTTAAAGAGTTACAGGGCTACACCCGCTAGTGCGGCTGCCCCGTTTGGTCTTGCTGGGAAGGCCGGGGCCTCGGCTACCGCGCCGTGCGGGGGCCAAACAAAGTTGCGTAGATTTTTAACTTGAGTGATAACAGCTAAACCGGGGTCGGGGGTTATGGGGATCCTTCATCGAGCTGTCGTCTTGGCGGCGATAATAGCCCTGCTCGGTGCCGGGGTTTATTTGATCCTCCACGAAGAAGGGGTGGAATGGGAAAAGTACTCCGACGAAGAGTACGGCTTCTCTTTCTCCTACCCGCCCGATTGGGACCTCGAGCACGGGGATATTCCCGAAGAACTCCTCGGGGACGCCAGGAGGGGGGTGGTGGTGCTCACCTCCAAGGGGGATTTGAAGGTTGGAATCGAGGCGAGGGAGAAAAGCCTCACCCTGGACGAGCTCCGCGAGAGGCATCTGATCATGTGGGAGAATTTTTATCAGGAGATCGTCGAAGAGGAAAACTACGAGGTCAGCGGGGTTCCAGCAATTCGGTGGAGTATCGTGGACGGTGGGTCACAGGAAGTGGTCATTGCGGTGAGGGGTGATACGTGGTACAGGCTGGCGACGGTGGCGCCGCTCGATGGTTACCCGGGGGAAACGTTCGGGCGCATAATGGCCAGCTTCTCGATCGATGGGTGACGGGCGGAGAAGTCCCGAAACTTACCAAGTGGCGATGCTTAAAAAATCAGGGAAGAGCCGAGCAAAATAGCGATTATGACCCAAAGTAGCCGCTTTACCCAATTCATATCGATTTGTAGCCCTTTAACCGAAAGACGTAATTTGATCTGTTCGTCCACGACTTTTTCTAAATTGTAAGGATTCTTTCTCCCTTTCTTGTACTTGCCACGCGATAACTCCTCACGTTCGATTTTTTCAAACCCAAAGGCCCGTCTGACAAGCTTTTCGAGCTTTTTCGACCTACCTTCCTCTTCCGTTGGAGGCATCGCCCAACACCCCTTGGTTACACCAATAAATATTTGGCATGCTTATAAATACCCACGAGGTGGCGCGTTAAAGTTAAAGCACATTTACGAATTGGGGAGTTTACCTGAGAAGGCAATCGTCTTGAGCGTTTCGTCTATCCTCTTCATCCTACCGCCATGGATTATTTCTTGAATTCACTTATACCTCGCCGCAAGTGATTTTGGCGACGTTCAGCTTTTATCAATTCATCTAGTTCTGCCGCATTCTTTACGAGCTTCTCTATGATTTCAAATTGATTTTTTTCAAATGAAATAATAAAGACATGAAAATAATGAAGCTTAAAACCACTTTCAATAACTTTACGGTAGTTTTCTGCTTGATGAGGCATAATAAAAGCCCTATCAGATTTAATCTCAATAACTTCGATTTCGCCAGAAACGACTGGAATCTTCTCAGGCATGTAAGTGTATTTGAAGCGGTCTTCTAACCCCAAAAGTGCTTTTTCCCTTTCTATCGTTTTTCCATCGATTTTTAGTTTAAATAAAATACCATCGGTTGCAACTTCCAAAAGAGAGAGCAATTTAATAGTGCTATTAAATAAATTTGAGTTAGGATAGAACCCCCTTTCTAGAAAAAATAACTTTATTTCGTTAGGAATTTTTTTTGCTCCTTCTTCTTTGGTATTTTTCCAGTTTTCTATCCAAACTCTTCGTTCTTCTTTTGGTAAATCCTTAACATTTTTTCTTTCGCCTGAAGGAGTTACTGACTCATCGTGTATTACTAGTTCATCGTATGCTTTTTCCCAATCTATATCTTTACTTCCCTCCAATAACGCTACCGTAATAGCGCCTAGAGGGAGAGGAGGGTTATTCCAAAAAATCAACTCAAACCCCTCTTTTTTGAGCTTGGGAGTTAGTGTTTCTCGAATATAAAACCCTACAATCCTTTCGGTGATTCTCGCTTTCCAATTATTCAATTCCTTGACATTGAATGAGTATTTCAAACTCATCCCCCAAATTATTAGGGAATTCTTATCTTATATTTTGATTTGTTATTCTTCAACCGCTGGACCCCCGCCCAACTTTTAAAGTCCCCCAAACTGTGGTGGGCCATGGTAGCCGTGCCAACCTTGGCCTCGCCTAAAACATTTAGCACTCGGCTAAGTTTATTTTACTACCAAAACATGTGCAGATTCTCCCTCATACTCTTCCGGGAGGTCGCCCACACGCCAACCCTCAGCAGTAGTTTCACAGGTGTAATATCGCTTCCCATCGGATGTAAACCAATGAATGTATTTCTGTGTTCCGTATTTTGGTTCATTCCATAGCACTACTCCTGACATTACATGATTGTCAAAAACGATTAAGGCAACATCGTATTCCGCCGCTTTCATAATCGCTACAAAAAGAACTGCTTTATCCTCACAGTCCCCATTGTCCACCAACGTTTCAACCGGATACCTCCAATACTCCCTATCTTCGGGCGTGTATGGGAAACCCGTCTGGACAAAAGCCAATATGCAATTTGCCGCATCCTCGGGGTCGGAATATACCTCCATGAGTTTATCAGCCATCACTTTAATTTGCCCATCCTCGTAAGTAACAAATTTTAGATAACCTTCGGTTGCATAGGCCGTATGTGATAGGTCTTGATAGTATTCATAGCGCCATTGCTCGATATCGAGACTCCAAGTCCATATTTCGCCCAAATGATCCTCCCACCCGAAATCCCTTGAAATAAATGTTTCTTCTTCAGGTTCCTCCGCGGCATTTTCTTCAGCACTCTCATCGCCATCAGAGGTTTCCCCCGTAATCTGGCCAGCGATTTCAAACTCGGTTGTGGCACTAGAATAGTTGCCCGCCTCAGCGTATTCGCAACCTTTTATGAAGTGCGTAAGGGCTTCTTCCATAGTCTTTGCCATCGAGTAACCTTCGACCGCAGAAGAGGAGAATTCGGCTGTTTCGCAATCCCTGAGTGAACCGAACTTGGTTTTTGCCTCACTTATTTTTGAAGAGGAATCCTCAAAAGCAATTTTAGCAGTATGCCACTCATATCGTTCTAAATAATTCGCTCCTTCAAGTATGTAGCCCATGCCTCTTACGAATGGGATGAGAGCATCAATCAAGCCACCGAAGTCTGGCAACAACGTTTCATATTCCGCAAAAAATGCTTGCCCTTCAACCATGCCCGATTTAAGTTCTGGAGACAACGCTTCCACATCTATTGAATCGAGAGCTTCCTTAGCAGAAAGATAATGCGTTTGGGCTCGGTCGAGGTCTTCTTCGGCATCTAAAAATTTAGTTACAGCTCCATCCCAGTCCTCATAACCGTAACGTGACATCGCCTGATCGTAATGTTCGAAAGCGTCGGATAAGCAACTCGCCCATTCAATAAGATTCGACCAAGCACCACACAAGCATAAGGCAGCTTGCTTCACCGCTGGTTCAACATTCGCCTTCTCTAAATATTCTCTAGCTTCTATCACATCAGTTTGCGCACCTGCAAGTTTTATCCTCGCACCAGCATAGTCATTTTCATCCCAGCATTCCATAGCTTGGGAGTATTTTTCCAGCGAGGAATTAAAGAGAGTATCTGCTTGACCAAAGGCGTTTTGGGGTTCAGAGTAAAGGCGGAGCCCGAGCACGATGACGAGGACCACGACTACCCCGATAGCCGCAAACTCCGTGAGATGTGTCCGCATGATGTTGGTTCTAATTTTTCTCATTCTCCCAGCCTAGACTACATTACGCCGCACCCGATCAGCAGAATGAACAACAACAGCACCAAGGGGGGCACCAGTGCTTTCCACTTGTACTTGCGACAGAGCGCATAGAGTACCAGCAGCCACACCAGTAGGTGAAACAGCCCCACCACCAGCGGTTTCTTTGCCCACCCACGGATAAATACCCTTCCCGAATTCGCTTATACTTTTTGACCCGCCCTAGGCACGTTGTCCATTCTCCAACTGTTCTTGACCCATACCCCGTGTCCAAGAACTTGCCACGGACATCAGGTTAGGACCATTTTATAACCCATCACGCCCTAGGGAAATAGCCGATCCAAGTGAAAGACGAAGGGAGGAAAAGGACGTGAGAAAAAGCAAATATCAGTACCTCTATGACGACCCCGATGTCGGTCCGTGGCTCTCGGGGTACGGCCGGAACGTGCGGTTGGCCTACGCCCGCGAGTTGGACCGGTTCCTTAAGTGGCTCGGGAAGACGCCGAAGCAGTTGGTCAAGGAGCGGAAGGCTGACCTGAAGCGCGAGGACGAATACGAGCGCAAGCGGTACAGGCAGCTGGTTATCCAGTTTTTCAGATCAATAAAATCCCCGGGAACGGCGCAGAAGGCGGTCGTGGCGGTGCGCTCGTTCTTTAACTTCAGGTTCGGCAGGAGGGGCGAGCTCGACTTCACGGCGCATGAGATAAAGGAGCTCGGCAGGAGTGAGGCGGTCTACGTAGATTACCTCCCGACACGCGAGGATCTGAAGGCGATGGTCGAAGTTTCGGACGTGCGCGACCGGGCGATTTTGCTGACGGCGGCATCGACGGGCATCGGCGGGGACATCTGCGAATTCACGCGCGAACAGTTCAGGCAGGGGCTCGCGCGGAGGGCGCAGCCGCACGATCCGGCCTGCATGGCCCCCCGCGGCGGGTACCTCAAGCGCCTCAAGACCGACATCCGCATGCGCCCGTTCCTGACCCGCGACGCCGTGAACGCCATAAAACTCTACCTGCAAACCCGCAAGGACAACTCGCCCTGGCTCTTCGTGGATCGCAGCGGCAAGAAACTGACGGCCTCCGCTCTAAACAAGGTGGTGACGCGTGTGGTGAAAAAGGCGATGATAGACATCCCAAAGGGACAGCGGATGCGGCTGCACAACTTCCGCGACTTCTTCAGCGAGGCGGCGCACGACGCCGACATCCCGCACGACTGGATATGCGTGCTCTACGGGCGGACGATAAACGGCTCCGAGGACTTTTACGTCCACGCGACCGAGGAAAGACTGCGCGAGAAGTTCAAGCGGGTCGAGCCGCACCTGAGCGTTTCGAGGATATCGGACATGACGATCCTGCGCAGGCAACACCAGGGGGCGCTCGATAAGCAAACGAAAATGACGGTATTTCTAATGCAGCAAGTCATCGGGGAAGAACGCCTCAGGGACGCGGCCGCCTTTATCCTATCGACGAAGCGGATGAAGTTGGATTCCGAGAAAGAGATTGAGCCAATCGTTTCGCGACCTCCCTCACACACAGAATGAGAAGCTGGAGACACAAGGTGAAAAAGCTTTAGGCCAGTGACCGAGAAATTAAAGAATTGGAGGACGTGAAAAATGCGGCCTGAGAAGGACTTGTTAGGCGTAGCCGGGGTGCATTACGTAGCTGCCGAGTTGAACAGAATCGGCATAATAGCCCTACCGACGACGAGAAACACCCGAGGCGTGGACATCCTTGCGTCGAACCCGGACACGGGGAAGAGTGCCGAAATCCAAGTGAAAACGACCCAAAAGAAAAGAGTGGGGAAGCGCGGGTGGATGCTGAGCAAGGGAGCTGAAACACTCAGAAGGGGGAGTTTCTTTTACGTGTTCGTTCATCTCCCCCCTAAAAAACCCAAGCCAGATTATTATGTCGTCCCCTCCTCAACCGTTGCAAGTTATGTCAGGAGGAACTTCGAGATTTGGGCTAAGAAGCTAGGTCACAGCAGGAAGAACCCCGTGAGGAACTTCCCCTGTGATCAAGAGCCCTTCGAGATGAAGAAGTACAAAGACAACTGGAAAATTTTGGGCCTGTGGGAAAAATCTGCCCCGTGAGAGTTCGGGAACTAACCTCATGAAAAGGGTAGTTTAATACCTAAAAATTCCAAACCCCATAACGAAGGGAGACGATGATAAATAAGGAAACAGCCAAACAACGAATAAGGGGGCTCCTCGAGAAATACGACAAAGTCGTTGAAGAAAATAGATTCAGCAAGTACACGGAGGAGGAGACCAAAAAAGATTTCATTCGCCCCATGTTTCATGCTCTAGGTTGGGATACTGAAGATTCCCGCGAGGTCTCGGCAGAAGAGAAGATATCGAAAAAAAAGGTCGATTACGGTTTTAAAATCAACGGGATCCCAAAATTCTTTCTCGAAGCAAAACCGTTGAAAGCGAACTTGGACGATCCCGAGTTCGCGGAGCAGGCAATAAACTACGCTTGGCATAAGGGCTGCACTTGGGCCGTCCTTTCCGATTTTGACCAGGGCGTGAAAATATTTAATGCAGAGTGGAAAACCGCCGACCTGTTCCAGAGTCATTTTAAAACTATCCCCCGCCAGGAGTTTTTGGACAGATTTGAGGAGCTGTGGTCCCTATCCAAGGAGGGTTTCGAACAGGGTTTATTGGATAAAGAAGCTGAAAAATATGGCAAAAAATCCAAGAAAACCCCCGTGAGCGAGCAGTTGCTCAACGACTTGACCAAATGGCGGGCCGAGCTCTCCAAGGATATTCTATGGAGGAATAGGGGCAAGCATCTCACCGAGGAGGACTTGGACGAGGCCGTTCAGAGAATCATAGACAGGCTAATTTTCATCAGGAACTGTGAAGACAGGGAGCTAGAGCCAATAACATTGTTGTCCACGATGCGGGAATGGGGTAGCAAACGCAAGGGCACGCTTGCTGAGCGTATAGTCGATGTTTTCAGGCATTTTGATAAGGAATACAATAGCAAGCTGTTTGAACATCATATATGCGACGATCTGGACATAAGCAACCAAGTCCTTGAGGAAATAATAAACGGCCTTGACCGCACAGAGGACAGGACGATAAGGTATGATTTTTCCGCGCTGGATGCCGATGTCCTTGGTAATGTTTACGAGCAATACTTAGGCCACATTCTAAAGAAGACCGCAAAGCGTGTTACCCTAACAAAAAAACACGCCCGTCGCAAAGAACAGGGGATTTACTACACGCCCACCTACATCGTAGATTACATCGTGAGAAACACATTGGGTGAATTGCTTGAGGACGAGAAGGTGGATGTTGAAAAAATTAGGGTCTTGGATCTTGCATGTGGCTCTGGCTCATTCTTGAGAAAGGCCTTTGATATCCTGAATGAGTTCTACAGCGAGGCGGGTGAAGACTATGGTCAAATACAGCTAGATGAAATGGGGTTACCCTTCACAAAAAAAGTGAAGATCCTGCGAAATAATATTTTTGGCGTCGATTTAGACCCGCGAGCAGGAGAGATTGCCCAGTTAAACCTCCTACTGAAAATTGCAGAGAAAAAACACAGATTGCCCATGCTGCAGCAAAATATCAGATGCGGCAATTCTTTGATTGACGATGAAAAAATCGCGGGAGACAAAGCTTTCAAATGGGAACAGGAGTTCAAGCAAATAATGGACGAAGGCGGTTTTGATGTTGTAATCGGAAATCCACCTTATGTATCTAATTGGCAACTATCAAAGACAGACAGGAAAATGGTTCTTTATCTCGATAAAAAATATTCCGACGTTACGATGGGCCACTGGGATTTGTATGTAATATTTATAAGAAAAGCATTATCGCTTTTGAAAAAAGATGGTTATTTCTCTTTTATAGTCCCCACCTCCTTTTTGATGGAGAAATATGGTAAAAAACTAAGAGAATACATAGTGAGAAACTTCTCTCTAATTTCTTTGGTAGATTTCGGTGTTGAAAATGTTTTTGAGGATGTGGCTCGGCAATATACAATTTTTGTGATAAAGGACAGAAAGAATATTGATAATAAAACGCAGATTTTGGAATATGAAGACGGACAATTTAAGGTCAAATCAGAGATTAAGCAAAAGGATTTCCTTAATTTTCATAATTGTACATATCGAACTGATTTGTCTCAAAAGGATATTTCTTTGGTACAGAAGATTGAAGACGATTTCACACCACTTGGCAGTCTCTGCTGTGTTAATGTGGGTGTGGTTGCTCATAGTAAAACAGGCTCTCCTGTTGAATTCAAAAAGGATGATGTTGTTCATGACGGATTTCATGACGGATATAAGAAATACATAGAAGGCAGAAATATTTCAAGATACCGGGCAGATTGGAAGGGAAAATACATCGATTATGATAGTAAATCAGAGTTCTTCCACAGGCCAAAATTTAAGGAGTTATTTGAAACCCTCAAAATTATAGTTAGGAGAGTTAGCGGAAAGAACAATTCAATACTTTCCACGTATGATGATTCAAAATTATATACTAATGACAATTTGATCCATCTTCTATTGTGGGACAATTCTATAATCAAGAAACAGAAACCTGAAAAGAAATATCCGATAGACAATTCGTCCAAACATTTATCGTTAAAATACATTCAAGCTATTCTGAATTCGAAATTAATAACATATTACTTTAATCGAACAATTGCAACTGGAACGCTCCAAGGAACATATAGTGGTGTCTATCCAGAGGACTTGAGGAGGATACCTATAAGAAAAGTTGACAAGGAAGTCCAAAAACCTATCATCGAATTGGTTGATAAGATGTTGATTTTGAACAAACGCCTCAACGAAATCGGCGACAAGAGGACGGACGAAAGGCAGGGGATAGAGGAAGAGGTCGAGAAAACGGACGCGGAGACCGACGAATCGGTCTACAGGTTGTATGGCATAACCGAGTCAGAAAAGAAAATTATCGAAAGTGGTTGAACACAAAGTCGAAGCTGTGGCGAGCTCGGCGGTCGCGTGCAAAAATATATGTTTGTATTTGTATAGTATATGTTTATTCATGCGCCAAAAGAAGAAAGTGCTTTAAATACTGGCACATAGAATAGGGTTCGGTGAACCCGTGACGTGGTTGGAAGGGTTAATTATTTCCATAGTTTTTATCGTCGCCCTATTTCTGGTGTCCGCGATAAAGATCCTGAGGGAGTACGAGCGGGCGGTGAAATTCAGGTTGGGCAGGTTCGCAGGCCTTAAGGGGCCCGGACTTTTTTTCATCGTGCCTGGAATTGACAGTCTCGCCAAGGTAGATCTCCGCGTCATGACCTTGGACGTTCCAAAGCAGCGAATTGTGACCAAAGATAACGTGAGTGTCGATGTGGATGCGGTGGTTTACGTGCGCGTCTTTAACCCCTCGGACGCAATTATGAAAGTTGCGCATTACCTCACTGCCACAAGTTTGTTGGCCCAGACCACGCTCAGAGATGTCCTCGGCAAAATAGATTTGGATGCTTTGTTGACCCAGAGAGAAGAACTCAGTAAAAGTATTCAGAAGTCTTTGGACGAAGCTACCGATCCATGGGGCATGAAGGTAACAGCGGTCACCATAAGGGATGTCACCATACCGGACGAGATGATGCGCGCGATCGCCAAACAGGCGGAGGCCGAGCGAGAGAGGAGGTCTAGAGTGATTATGGCTTTAGGGGAAGCTCAGGCCGCTGCCAAGATGGCTGAAGCCGCAAAACTGTACGAGAAAAATCCCGCTGGCATGAGGCTGAGAGAACTGCAGATGCTGATCGAAGTCGCTAGGGAGAAAAACCTCATCGTCGTCACCCCTACCCAAGCGGGGACGCCACTGGGCGAGGTAGCAGGTTTAGTGTCCGCACTCAAAAAAAGAGGAAAATGATGAGTTAAGTTTTCCGGCGTTTACGGTGTTTTACCACGATTAGCTTTATGCCCCGTATATATCGACGGAAGCGGGGCAGTAATCGTCCCGTTCGCTTCATGTAGGCACGGTACTCATCGCCGAACTGCTCTAGCAGCATTTTCTCTTCTTTGCCGATCCGCGCATAGATGAGGACGATTGAAAAGGGGTAGACGAGGAGAAGAAATAAGTTAGCTGAAACCATCACCAAGGTGACATTGATCGTCAGCCAATGGGTATAGATGGGGTGCCGAACCCGGCTATAGGGGCCGCTGGTCACGAGCTTTTCTGGGATTTCTAACCACTTGGACCAGTGTTTGCTGAGAGTGCGATGAGCCCAGAGGAGAAGGGGCAGAGACGCGGTCGCCGCGCCGACACCAATCCACCGCAGCCAGCTAGGCATGGGGAGCTGGGCCCAAAGCATCCAAGGCGAAAAGAGTAGGTAAAGGACTATGGCGATAAACCAACATGTGTTGTGAACCTCCCATAGAATGACGGAAGCCTTCCCTTCAAGTTGTACTGCTTCTCGCAATCGTTCCCGCGGGGAGCGTTTTTTGCCCAAGGTTCGACCTTTGAGGGCGTAGTATCCTTTAATGGCGTGCCACACAATGAAGAGGGCGAGGAATAGGATGCGGAAGATAAAATCGTCATTCATGACCCTTCACCTCAGACCCAACTTCCTCTTCAGCTTCTCAAAAATTAAAGTTTCCCAAGCTGTGGCGGGCCGCGGCGGTCGCGTCGTGATTACCCCAGCTGGCTACACTAGGGCATACCCACCCGCTTCCCCAG
>JRER01000173.1_pt1 | contig 15920 bp, 18 predicted proteins | sample 210161 | NCBI WGS metagenome assembly JRER01 (sample SAMN03019618, study PRJNA260268) | marine sediment metagenome | biome: Marine; feature: Sediment; material: Clay; isolation source: clay from marine sediments 136 meters below sea floor depth collected from... | place: New Zealand: Canterbury...
GATGAAATTATTGGAGTTCTTTTGGTAGTGGTGGGCGCGTTTATTTTGTTAAGCCTTATTTTTTTCAACTCGTCCAGGTCTTCTTTTCTCACCTATCCTCCCCGTATCTCTTCCGATAATTACGTGGGAAGGTTTGGGGTGTTCATAGCCTATTATCTTTATCTTGTCCTGGGATTGGGAGCATTTTTAGTTCCTCTAGGTCTGATCAAAGGAGGAGTGGAAAAATTTAGACGAGGAAAGATAGATGGGTTGTTTCGTAAAATCACGGGGCTGGTCCTTTTTCTCATAGCCTTCTCGACATCCCTGTCTATGTTGGGTTTAAATAAACTCCCCTTTCTTTATAGAGGGGGATTATTGGGACTATTCTTTTCCAAAACTTTCCTTTCCTTTTTTGGAAGAGTGGGAGCAGGTGTCATTCTAGGGGGAATTTTCCTCCTTTCGCTCATTTTGTGGGTTGATTTTTCTCCATTTTTAGCCAGACGAAAAATAAAAAGAAAGCTTTCTATTAAAAAGGAACCTTTTTCTCTTAAGAAACTCAAAAAAGAAAAAACCAAAAGGTTTGCTGAGATTCCTGCCTCCAGTATGAATCTACCTCCACTTTCTCTCTTGAACCCTGTTCCTTCCCAAAGGGAAGCAGTGGATGAGGTTAAAATGGCGGGAAGGAAACTGTGTCAAACCCTGGGAGATTTTGGAGTAGAGGTGGAAATTGATGAGGTCCAGGAAGGTCCCGCTGTTAATCGATTTGAGGTACGTCTTGCTCCGGGGGTAAAAGTAAGTAAGTTAATGAGTCTTTCAAGCGATCTTGCCCTTTCTCTAGCTGTTCCCAATGTCCGTATCGAGGTTCCTGTCTCAGGAAAATCCTTAGTAGGAGTGGAGGTTCCCAAAAAGAAGGTAAACTTCGTTTATCTGCGGGAGTTATTAGAGGATAAAGAGTTCAGGGAATCTAAGGCTAAGCTACTCCTTCCCCTGGGCAAAGACATCGCTGGAGTCCCCGTCTGGGTCAACCTGGAATCTTTACCACACCTGCTTATAGGAGGAGCTACCGGTTCGGGGAAAAGTGTATGCATAAATTCTCTCATCGTGAGTATCTTATACAGGGCTCTTTCTGAAGAAGTAAAGTTTCTCTTAATTGATCCTAAAACGGTGGAGTTAGTTGACTATTCGGGTATTCCTCACCTTCTTTTTCCTCCTATAACTGAAATAAAGCAGGCCAATTTTGCTCTCGAATGGGTAGTACAGGAGGTAAAGCGGCGATACGAGAGATTTAGTCAGGCAGGGGTACGGGATATAGCCAGCTTCAATGCTAAGATAAAATCTGAAAATGAGCCCATAATTCCCTATTTAGTGGTGATTATTGATGAACTGGCGGACCTGATGATGTTGGCCGGGACCGGGTTGGAGAAGACTATCTGTAGGATCGCCCAGTTGGGAAGGGCAACCGGCATTCATCTGGTGGTGGCTACTCAGCGTCCATCGGTGGATGTAATTACTGGTCTGATCAAGGCCAATTTTCCTTCCAGAATCTCCTTTGCTGTGGCTTCTCAGGTTGATTCTCGTACAATCCTTGATGCCACAGGAGCAGAAAGATTGGTAGGTAATGGAGATATGTTGTATTCTCCAGTAGAAGCTTCTCAGCCATTCCGTATACAGGGAAGTTTTATTTCCCCTTCAGAGGTAAAAAGAGTAGTTGATTTTATTAGAGAGCAAGGAGAGCCTACCTATCTTGATGAGATTGTCAAAGGAGTCGAGGAAGAAAAAGATCAGGGAGAGATTCCCTCCCACGACGAACTTTTTCCGGAGGCCAAAGAATTGGTGATGAGAAGGGGAAAGGCTTCTACTTCTCTTCTTCAGCGGAGATTATCTATAGGATATAATCGGGCTGCCCGGATCATGGACCAGCTAGAAAAGGCCAGAATAGTAGGACCACCCAGGGGAAGCAAACCACGGGAGGTGTTGAGAAGGGAGAGTTAGTGACTTTAGCCAACAAGATTACCTTAGCTCGTGTTATCTGCATTCCTTTTTTTGTTCTCTTTTTGTTCGTAGGAGGAAAAAAGGGGACAATTGTTGCTTTTATGATTTTTATCCTTGCCGTCCTTTCCGATTTTTTGGATGGATGGTTGGCCCGCCGCAAGCATGAGGTGACCTCTAGCGGAAAAATAATTGATCCTGTTGCCGACAAGATTTTGATTTATAGTGCTTTCATCTGCTTTATTCAACTTCACCTCATTCCATTTTGGATGGTCATAATTATCATGGGAAGAGATTTTCTGGTAACGGCTCTACGGATTGAGCTGGCGGCAAAGCAGGTAATTCTGGCTGCTGGTCAACTGGCAAAACTGAAGACTTTCTTTGAAGATCTAGCAGTCATTTTTGTTTTTTTTGTTATGGTGGCTAAAGATTTTGAAGTTAGACTTTGGAAACCCGGAATGCTAATCTTTGTTTTGATGGGTATTGCTACCTCGTTAGCTGTCATATCAGGCATCCATTACTGGATGGAGAACAGAAGGCTTTTAGGATGAAAACCATTTTTACTTTTTTAGGGACAGGGTTTGGGATAGGGTATACTCCATTTTTACCTGGAACAGCGGGAACTTTGTTGGGAGTAGTGATATATCTAGTTTTGAGCCGGATTTTTACTCATCCTTTTAGCTATGTAGTGATGTTGGTGATTTTTAGTGGCTTCGGGGTGTGGATTTGTGGAAAATGTGACCATTATTTTGAAAAAGAAGATTCTCCGGTGATTGTCATCGACGAAATAGGAGGATTTTTGATAGCTATGTTTGCCCTGCCAGTTTCCTTTCGATTTATTTTTCTAGGATTCATTTTATTTAGAGCCTTTGATATTCTTAAGCCCTTTAAAATAGAGAGGCTTCAAAGACTCCCGGGAGGTTGGGGTATCATGGCAGATGATATAGCAGCAGGTGTTTTAGCTAATTTGATGCTCCATATAGCTCGGATAATGCTGGGATGGTAGAGGTTTTAAAAGGAGGTAGTGATGAGTAAAATTACTGAGATTCGCTGGCATGGAAGAGGGGGACAGGGTGCAAAAACGGCGGCCTTGTTGTTAGCTGAATCTGCTCTGGAGGTGTACAAGATGAATGAATTTCACAAGCTTAATATGAGTGCTGTGTATGATTATCTGGAAGAGAAATATGGCACTCTTGCGGGCAATGAACAAACCTTGCGCAACTACATAGGTTATCTTATCCAGACAGACAAGCTGAGGTTGAATGAGAAGATAAGACTCTATAAGAAAGTTCCGGAACTTCCCTTTGGAAGGCAGATGCAGCTTGATTTTGGCCAACACCGATGCAGAAGTGGATTTAAGCTCTATATATTTGCTTCTCTGCTTTCGGCAAGTCGCTATAAGTACGTCATTTTTCAGGACCATCCCTTCAGGACAAAGGAGGTTATTTGTCATCTGCTTAACTCTTTTGATTATTTTAAAGGAGTACCTGAGGAGATAGTCATTGATCAGGATGGTTTAATGGTGGTGAGTGAGAATGCCGGGGACATAATCTACACCGATGATTTTAAGTATTTTATCGAGGAGCAAAAGATAAGAATGTATGTGTGCCGGGCATCTGACCCTGAGACGAAAGGTAAGATTGAGAACCTCATTAAATATGTAAAGCGCAATTTGCTCTGTATAAGGGATTTTAAGAGTGTAGATGAGGCGAATGAAAGTAATTTTAAATGGCTCAAAAGAAGGGCAAACGGGAAGATATCCCAGGCTACAAAGCAGATACCGGCACTCCTGATTGAACACGAAAGAAGACCTGGACGAGTTGAAAAAAATAAGGCTTAACAAAATAAACGCGCCCACCACTACCAAAAGAACTCCAATAATTTCATCCTCTTTTCTTTTTATGAGCATGGCTTACCTTCCCGTATGACCGAACCCCTTGTGACTTCTTTCAGACCCCTTTAGTTGATTGACAACTCTTAGCCGGGCATAGCATACAGGACAAAGCACCGCCTGGGCAATCCTATCTCCCCGTTTGATAAGATAAGGCTTTTCTCCAAAATTAATAAGAATAACCTGAATCTCTCCTCGATAGTCAGGATCAATAGTTCCTGGAGAGTTGATCACACTTACTCCCTGAGTAGCCAAACCGCTGCGAGGTCTTATTTGAAGCTCAAAACCAGTGGGAATACCCACTTTTATCCCCGTAGGAATCAACTTTATTTGCCTGGGAAAAAGAGTGGTGGCTCGACGAGCACAAAGATCCATACCGCTCGATCCTCTCGTCATATATTGAGGAAGAGGAAGATCTGGATCCAATTGCTCAACCTCTATTTCCATCCACTCCATCCTGAGTTCCTCAAATCAAAACCAACCAATTTTTGTTGTCTAAACCACCTTAATCTTAAGCACCTGGTCAAGCTGATCAAGGGCAAACTTATGATGTTTCTCAGAAAGAGCCGCCACAGAATCCCTATACACGACTACCTCATAACCTCTCATGGCCGCCTCCGCTGCGGTAAAAAAAACGCAAATATTAGTGAGAACCCCTGTCAGGTGTAACTTCTCAACCTTAAGCTCCTTTAATAGCAGGTCTAGATCGGTCCCCAGAAAACCAGAATATCTTCTCTTTTTTACTACAAAATCAGTTTTTTGGGGCTTTAACTCTTCCACAACCTCTGCCCCCTTGGTACCCAAAATAGCGTGAGCAGGCCATCGTTTAAACTCCTCATCTTGAGCTCTGTGAGCATCACAGATGTAAATGACGGGAATCCCTTTTTTTCTTGCCTCCTCAATCCTTAGCTTTACCTTAGGAAGAATCTTACGGGCAGATGGCACCTCCAGGGGGGCGCCTCTTTCCACAAAATCCTTCAACATTTCCATGACTAAAAGAGCTTCTCTGGCCATTCAATAACTCCTCTAAATAGCTCATAGTTCATGGCTCATAGCCTCTAAACATTAGTAATTCCTTACTCCCTTTAACCATCAGCCATGAGCCATCAGCTATTTGTCCTCTAATCCTAACTTTATCTGGCGGACGCGGTTGCAACCAATTCGAACTTTTGGTGAAATAACTGCACATATCAAAATACTCCCTGTTCGACAACCCTATTTATATCAGAAACTAACCAAAAAAGCAACCCAACTACGTTTGTTGGGAATGTCCTATCAACAAATAGCCAAAAGCTTAAATATCAATAAGAGAACTGCTATGAAAGCTTGTAAGTACGGAAGGAGGTAGCCTTATGTTCTGGCCATTTAGTATTTATAATCTCGTATATCCAAAGGAAAGATATATATGGGCTCAAGTTCGCATCCTACACGAAACTGAAAAAGCCATATTGATTGACAATGGTATGAAAATCTGGATCCCAAAATCGCACATACATGGAATAAGGCTAAGAAACAACTTCTTTGAAATTTACGTTAGAGAAAGTGCTGTTGGATAGTACTTAGGACTTTATTCAGGATGTTCTACTCCAACGGCGACGGTCTTAACTTCTAATCGTTTTTACGCACAACGTCTCCAGCATATACGATGTTTTGCCGACGTGTAGCGAAGGTAAAATGCGGCGAGGCCCGAGGAGCGGAGCGATGAGTCGTATAGGTTGTGTTATATGTTGAAAGCGCGCGCTCTTTTCTTTTCAAGCGAAACACGGATGTTGAGCTTGATTTGTCTAACGGTTGAACTCGCTGGCGCAAACAGCGTAGCTGTTTTGCATCCAGTGGAGTGAGTTGTTAGGCCTTTTCAAATTGCTTTACCTTTAATTCGATATTGTCCTTTGCATTATCTAACGCATACTGACCGCTATCTTCAATGAAATCCTTAAGTATTGATACAACATCTTCAAGTAAAACTTGGTCTTTTCTGGGTTGAGGAACACGTTCCGTATGAGGTTTTTTAGGTTCCGATCTAAGTATTATTTCTTTCATAGGCCAGAATAGTGCCCTTTTAGACGGGTCGTCGTCAATACCAAGAGATTCGTAGAAACCTGGCGGTGGATCATTTCGTGCCATTCCACCAGAAAATATAGTCTCTCTGTGTTTAGATACGTCATGTTGTTCAAATATGGTACTCAATAAGTTCTTATTTTTTAGCCAGTGATCCTGGAGAGACGGAAAGATTTTTGCATAGCCTGCAAGAGGTTTTTGTGAAGAACTTATTTCACTTCTTCCTATGATGTCATAAGGAGAAACTTTTTTTAGTTCTTTCTCATTAGTGACATCTCTAAAATCACTTGCATGGGTACCAAAACCCAATGCGTTTAGCGCAAAAGTCATACATTCTATCAATGAATCCATATTGAAAAATAAGGATGCCAAGTGGTATTCCGTTTCCACAGGTAAACGTTGTTTTGGTACCCATGCATGAACAGCATAGTAATGTGCAACAACACCGCGAATACGTGCGTAGCACCCATAAAGACCACCTCGGAAAGCACCGAACCAATCAGTCTTGTTGCCATAGTTGTACTTTTGGCAAGCAAGAAGTGCAAACTGATCTATTTCTTCGAATGCTTGCAGATCGAATTCAAGATAAAAGTTAGACATTTTGTTTCATGTAGATTAGTATGGTCTAACGTGGAGATCAGCGGTGCGATTTACCGCGTCCGCTGGATTGACGGGTTAGACTAAGTTTTCCAGTTGTTCCATTTCACCAAGTAGGATTTTTAGGACTAAGCCTGCTTCCCAGTTACTACTTTATAGGCTTTACACATCTAAAACCGTTGCCTTCAAGATTTAGTAATGGTACCTTTTTTGTACGGTGTTGGTTTAACTCCTCAGTAACATTCAATGATTTCCCTTTCTCTACCACCATCAAACGCGCTAATGCTTGCCTATGGTCAATATTGGCAAAGCTTTTAGGGGTACAATAGGCACCGCCATGAAGTACATATTCTGGCGTTTTCGGCAATAGCTTAAAGCTAGTAAACTTAATATCAACTTTAACCCACTCCGAAACATTACCACCAAGATCGAAAACATCGAAAATGCTTTTGTCTGGAAGAATGGAACCAACAGGGGATGTAGTTCCTATTTTTGATTCAAAGACGTTGGTAAGATCCGGATTAAGATTGTTGCCCCAAGGATATGAATATTCCTTTTCACCTCTAGCAGCTCTTATCCACTCAAGTTCTGTAGGTAACCTTTTCCCCGTCCATTCGCAATACGAACAAGCATCTTCCCATGAGACGTTCTGAACTGGGTGATTTGCTTTTTTTGGATCGTACCAATCTTTGTTTTTTGCTTTTTCATATTCTTCAATCATTGACCTGAGCTTAATTCTCTCTTCGTCGGAAAAGACTCCGTCTTTTTTGCTGTCCTCAACGAATTGAAAACAAGCGAGGGCTTTGTTTAAGACTGAGAATTCGTTCTTTGGTGGAGGATAATCAGTATCTTCTATAAAAACTTTATACTCTGAATTCGTTACCTCATACTTATCGATGTAGAAAGACTCCACGTTAACAAATTTGCCATCAAAAAACGCTTTTCCCGCTGGAATTAGAACCATCTCTTTCCCATCAACGGAAACGATACTATTAGCACTCTTTCGGGTTAAAATACTTAAAAAATCAACCTGTTGAATATAAGAAATTGCAAAAAACAATATTGACAGCGAGAGGCTAAGTAATCCTAGAAGAACCCCTACGAATGTTAACTTACTGGGTAGAGCCCGATTCCTCCATTGTTTCTTTGATGGCCATAGGGTTTTCATTTTTTGAGATAAACAGTCCCGATGAATAGCCTAACGTCGATCATCAGGAGCGACACCAAACGAAAACTTATACCAGGATGGTTTTAAACCATACTTTCATAATCCAAAAACTGGCGCGTGTTCGCGTCCCCTGCATGATTTTGTTAGGCTTTCCTTCAATGTATTCCTTAAGATATATATTTTTTCAGTTCCTTATTAGCGTTTCTAATTTGTTCCAATAATGCTTCAGCTTCTTCAGGCAGCATACCTCCCTTTACCAAATTATGAAATCTGGATACTCCTTCATCAAAATGTATGAAGGCTTCATAAACTGGGTGAAAAGGAAGAATATTTAATTGCATATGGCTGGTATAAATAGGAACAGAATATTTTAGAACATTTATTAAATGATCAGTCTCTTCTTTTGGAATATTATTTTTTATCCATTCAATTGATCTAACGATTTCTCGTGTAAATTTGGATTGGGCATAAAACAATCGCATCAGTGCTTGGCATCCTAGCCTCGAGCCTAAGTTTTTATCCTTATATTTTGGCCATTTATTTATATTTAATTTACCTATTTCACTGTTCTCTATAATTCTTTCAGTTATATTTTTTTGTTGATCGCTTTGTATAGCTATCCTTAAATCAAGATATTCGCCATGGTTCAAAATGTGCCAATACGAAATTTCAGCTTCATTTTCAAGCTTATCAATCATTGTGAAAATGTTTCTTTTTAGGAACTCAAAGTAGTCTTCAATGGATCGAACTTCTTTCTTTGTCCCATTTCCATAAATTATTCTTCTAGGAATTCTGATTTCATATATAGAATCATGAAGGGGCCAATCTAGACTAAGAGCTTTAACTCCCTTTTCTGTTTCATCTGCTAATTTATTCTCGTCCATACAATTTTTCCTTCTTTTTAAACAAGCCTAACGCTGAAGCTGAGCAGCGTGGCGGCAAGTCGCGTCCGGCTCCAGCGAAATGTTAGCCTCTTGCTCCCAATAGTTCTCTAAACTCGGTCTCTATAACTCTTTTAATTTCCTTATTACGGCGCTCCAGATTGAATTTTTCCTTTTCAAAAGCTGCGATAAAATCATCTATGTTGCTTTTTGTAGAATCATAGTAAATATCTATAGAAAGGTTAAGTATTGTTGAATTCCAATTTTCTATTTTGTTTATAAGCTTTTCCGAAAAGTAAATCGTGTTTAGCTCACAGAATTCCTGCAGCTCGAAACATTGATCCATCAATTTATCTGCCTTTTCCTTTATCGATTCGTGATCTTTTAGTTCTAATTCACCTATTAATAAATCGGTGGCATTTACAAAAGGAACTATTTTCTTATAAAATTCTTCAATTACATCTGCCCTTCGATCATGAAGCTTAGAAAATTTGATTTGATGGGTTAAACCTTGAATATTAAGCGATGCCTTGAGCGTTTCTATTTCTTTGTCGGCTTCTCTCCTTAGATCCAATTTGTATTTTTCAATATCCTGGGACAGAAGGTGAGTAATTAGTGAACGAATGAGCCAAGCTACAGCAGCTATTAAGACTGTTGCTCCACCAAGAAATTTTAGTATTTCAGTCCACATCGTTTGAGTTTCTCCCTTGTAGCCTAACATATATTAGGCGTTCTTCTTCTGTTTTTTAAGCCACCACAGACAGAATTTAGTTATAAGATTCTTGACATTCATACTTACACCAAACATTCCTGGTTTAATTTCAAATAACTCGTCAATGTTCTTTAGAGCTGTTGTAATTTCGTCCGTGCGTTGGAGCAGTGAGTAAAATGGGCATTCCGAATAGTGTTGGGGACGAATAGAAGCCCACTGCCATCTCCAATCATTACGACTGGTACCTCGCTTGTTAAGGCTCTTATGAGCAACGTTTCTATCTATCTCGTCTGCATATCTCGAAAGGAAAGTGGCGAAAACTTCATATCTGTCATATGAAACCTCAGGGCAAAAGTTTGATATTATCTGCGCCGGATCTTCGTTTGTACCAAGCACAGAAGTTTCCTGTTCCGCAATCAGTGGCCACAATGGGGATCTTTTCCACTTTTGGAGTAATGATTCATCTACTTCTGGGGCAATGCTTGTTGCACCAGTTGCTTTTAATAAGGAAAGGCTCTGATAATAACGAGGACAACGCGACACTGTAGCGAATGGGCAACGGGGAGGTCCACCGACTTTATTACTAATATTGGAATACCAATCAAAATTTGGAATTACTACAGCCATAGCACTCTCAATTCAGCCGCCTAACATATATTAGGGCTCTAAATAAGACATTATTCTGCAAACCTATTCTTCTATATTATCATGTTCTGGATTAAACAATCGATATTTTCCTTTTTCAACCCACCAATAGCGATCTTCACCACCTGGATAATGATGTCTTGAAGTATGATTAACGCAGTCAGAAGTAATCTGGCATCCGACTGTGCTTTTATTGAAATTAGGATACTTATTTAAGACTACTTGAGTTACTTCTTTCGGAGAAAAAAGTTGCTCTTTATCTCCTTTGGTAAGCTCTTGTACTGCTTCCCATACAACAAGCCTAACTGGTTTATCACCAGACCAACGTTCAGATATAGTCTTTTTGGAACGAGTAACTTCTTCTTGCCCAACAACAATTTGTGAACTTACTAAAATCTCACCCGATTCAGTTTGATATATGGAAAACTCTATACAATTAACATCAACTCCATGCTCCATTCGAAGAAAGCGACATATACGAGAAGTTGAAGGAGATATTTGCTCTGCTGCAATAAACATTCTTAATCTACTATTTAAAGATGGGATTTCATCCGTTTCAAATACATCAGGAAATAGTTCACGCAGTGATTTATCTTTATATTCAGTATTAGATAAAAAATATTGTGAAGCAATATCATGAATTTCACCGTCTGAAAGGTCATTTGCCCATGAAGCGTATTCCAAAAGTTGAGCTATGACTTCCCTTGGAGTTTTTCCTTTTTTCAATTCAACAATCACAATATTACCATCTTTATCCAAGCCTAATAAATCAGGAAAAATATTTCGGTCTTCTAATAAAGCTGTAGATTGACGTCCAATTATCAAAATAGGTTCTTGAGCAATCGCCCATGGACTTTGTTCCAGCCAACTTTCTAAATATTTTTCCAAATCTAATTTTGTTTTGGAAGCTTCAATAAGCTCTGCATTTGATAAATCTTTACCTTTTTTTCTTAGTTTGAAGATTGGCATAATCTATTTCCTTATGATGCCTAACATTCGAGCTCACCTGTTCGAAACCGCTGTGCGGTTGAGGGTCAGGTGCATTGAGTTGTTAGGCGTTTTCATTTAGATCCTCGGTCAACCCTGGTAGGATCTCAACACCTCGTCTACGTTACCGCACTTTGGACAAGTCGCCGTCTTCACGAAGTAGACTTTGCCCTCTTCGAGTTCCGGCATTATCGAGAAGGAGTACCCACAGTAGCTACATTTGTGTAGCTTCTCAGCCAAGTAGGTATTAAGGGCACGGGCACTGAGCGCCTTGCTCGACTTGTTCTTGTTGGGCTTTCCGGATGTTTTGCTGCCCTGAAGCTTGCTGCTCGCGAGAAACTGATAGAGTTTTTCCCGATAAGCTTTGACTTCGCCGATTTGCAGAGACTTCGACTGGCTGGTCGTGGAATCGTATTGGTCGTGATGCTTAAGGCATAAGAAGGCCAAGTTGTCTGGCCTGTCATTGGCTGGGTCGCGGTCAAGATGCGCAATCTGCCCCGTCTTCTCCCCCTGATCGCCCTTCAAGCCAAAACAGAGACAACAACGTCTCCTGCTCTTTAAAAGGACATCCTTGCAAGCCTTAGGGTTCTTCTTGCGTTGAGCCTTTGTCCTCATGGTGATCTCCGTGAACGGGCTGGCTTTGGGGGTGCGGCGCGCTTTTTGCCGCATCCCTCTCCAGCCAGTGGTTATACGAGTCTTTTTTCCTTTATGACACTAGGGCTAGTAGATCCTCGATGCCCCGAAAAGCCATGTTCGAGTTTAGGTCTGTTCTTTCATTGACCTTATGGTCTCCGTCCTTGCTTAATTCGAAAATGCCATCTTGCACTCGGCTCTTAACTTCATTTGAAGGGAGGACGTATCCAGTATCGTTGCTTTTCAACAGGAGAACTGCAAACCAGCGAACCTGAGCTTTATCGAGCTGGTCTAACTGGTTCTTGGTTAATCCCCAGAATCCTGGGGAACTACTGCTTTCTTTAACATATAGAACTGTAGATTTCTTTTTGGTGTTTATTTCGAGCAGGTGATAAGAACGTCGGGTCGCTCCTGGCCATAGACTAATTTCAAGATCTTTGCCGACAGGATCATTCGCGATTAATTTTCGGAATTCGCTAACTGCACTCATAAGTCCACATTCCCCTTTTCTAACGTCTAACAATTATTAGGCATTACTTCACGCTAAAAGAATTTTATAATTCTATGGACATCCCCTTGATCCCTCAAGATAATTATGGCAGCGAAAGAATACGGTTATAATACGAGTGCACTATGGTGTATTAAAGCCTTTATCTTACTTTCTTTTGAACTTTCCAAAGGAAGTAGAAATGGTCGCTTTTTATAGAATTATCCTTATCACCAAGCGCCATCGTATGCTCAATCATATCAGCCCCGAATTTCACAAGCCCAATTGTCTTTGCCACTGTAGACATATCTGCTGGCACTAGGCCCGTGAGAATACCGAAGGAGATAACTCCAACAACCCCAACAAGTGACCTGAATCATCCTTACCTGTTTTAGTTTCTAGAATTGTAAAAATAAAAATCTGAAAGAAAAGCTGATAATAACTTGTAGAAATCTTTTTCCAAGTCATTTTTCTTACAGTATAGCGTTGAAAGCAAAGACTGACAAACTCTGATCGCAGTGGAAAAACTGTCGGTATATGATACCCTTTAAATATCATTTTTTCCTCTTTATTAATACCATACGAGCGTCTTGCGAAATTATGAGTTTTCAAAACACTACATCGACAGAATTTAGGCTTTATAAATCTTCCAAAAATCGACCTTAAGTAAAATCTCTGATAAATAAGTAGTGTCCTCTTCATCCCTTGTGAGTGGAAAGGACACCATCCTCTATCTACTCACAGCTTATTAATCGTCGTATTAATTTTATATGTTGATCACTTTTTTCTTCAACAGAGAAAGCCTTCAGCCATTCCTGCCCTAAACCACCACAATGATAGGAAAAGTTCAGAAGATTCCCTGAACCTATTATCCTTACGGTTACTCCCTCTTTCTTTCCACGTTGCTTAATTTTATTAACCCTATCTTCCACTGTGCTTAAGTCACTCATGGTGCTGAACAATAATTCTGCATCGAACTCTTTGGCAAGAGTAAAATATAAATCAATCTCCTCATCTTTGAGCCTCATAAGACTCCACTTGCATTCTCCAATTGTTAGATTCACTTCAGGAGAAATATGAATAACGTCAATATCCGTAGATTCTTTGTTAAATGTTCTCCTCAGAGGAGAATTTTTCAGATTAATTTCAACTCCTGGATAAAAAGCTAATGCACTTCTTTCTTTATATTTAGTAAGGTAACCAAGGGTTAACAGAGGCAATAGAGCTCCTTGCTCTCTTGTTTCCTGCAGAAATTTCTGATTCATTACGTACCAAATTCCTTTGGATTTTTCTAATGGTAGGATAATTTCTTCAAAACAACCTTCACATCGTATTATTTCTGCAATATCACCTATAGGAATAAATTGATTTGTACGGCATAATGGACATTGTACTTTAAAGTGCCTGGCAAGAATTTTACGCTTTACCAGCCAAACAATCAACTTATTTATGAAATTACTATCAATATTATACAAATTTTTTCCTTTACTTCCTCCTTTAAGAATTTTACATAATCTACCTTTGAGAAGATATTTATGTTTGTTAAACTCTTCAATTAGATCCTTAAATGTCTCCATCGACAGAAACGCCAACTCTTCTGGCTTATCAAAAAAATTGAGTATCCCCATTACCTTTAAACCGTGGCTCGAAGGCTGCGCAGGGAATTTCTTAGAATTTAGGAGAGTCTCAATAATTGTCCAACTCTCTGGAAACCGAACTGAAAACAAGTTACTTTCGGGAGCCTTTTTGGTTCGTGTTGCCTTTACAAATCCTTCTGGATGAAGGTTCCTTCTAAGTAAAGCTGGGTGTGGCAGTTGATAATTGTTTACACTATTCAATTTTACATCAAATTCAAGACTATATTGATAAGATATAGGTATATTCTCTATTAATTGGTCACTTGGATACAGGACATTGATGGCCCGGTTTCGTACGGTAGATATTGCGATATCTTCACTTGAGTACATTGAAAAATCTGGAGAAAAAAAATCACCGAACTTGTGGAAAGCTACGGCTATTTCCTCTCCAATTTTTTTGAGCAAAGTTAGATCAATAGCGCCTTTATCTAAGGAAGCCGATGTTACATAAATTTTGTTTGGGTGATTAGCATAATCCATAATAACTTGTACATATTTTTCTTTAAATAAATCATCAGGACCAATCCAAAATACGGGAATCGAATAATTCTGATAGAGTGTAAGTAGATTCCAGTATAAACATAGATCGGGGACGGAGCGCGTATCCCCCACAACGAGTATCAAAAAATTGGTGTTGTGTCTACTAAAAAGGATACGGTCTCCAAGCAAGCTTGGCTTTTCAAATGAATAATGCCACTCATAACTTAATCTATAGTTTGTTAATCCTTTAAAAAAAGTAAGAGGTGTATTTGACGAGGCATTGCATTCCCTATCGTAAACCTTTTTTACTATTTCGAGATACGAATCCATTGATTCAAGATCGATTTTTGCCTCACTTAGTTCTCCTTGTAGTAACGCATCAACATAACTTGTGTTTTTGAAAGGGTCTGATGAAGGAAGGATCGAATCACCTAGCAGCCCAGTTGCAGCAATTACAGGAAAAAAGTACTTTTTATCAAGTTCTCCCGAACACTCAAAAAGAGGATAGATATTGAAAGATTGATTTAGTTTTCTCCCAGCTACTACTATTGATTGCATTGTCACGCAATCAACCCATCCCTTTAACTCTGAGGGTTGAATTTGATATGCTGTCTTTATGGTTTTCCAGAACTCAGGACTAGTTTCAACCCAATTTATAAATTCATCTGGACGTAAAAAATCTAATACTTTTTTCCAGTCCTCTCTGAAATGTTGGCGAGAGGGATAAGGTATGGCTATGTTACGGCTGCCACCCCATATGATACTATTACATTTGATAAAATCTATTGCTTTATTCTCCTTTTGAGGAATAAAGAAAGCCAACTTAACAGGTCTAGTTCTTCTTATAATTGTCAAAAGTTCTCCTTCAGTAATCACATCAAAATTAATCATCTTTTCCTCCTCTAGACCCCATAAAAATTACATCACCAATAACGTTCCTAGCATAAAAGAAGTTCTTATGAAGTAAAAAATTTGGGTGAGCGCCGTAAGGGATAAACCTTTTATACTGTGGTGGCCGACGCGGCGATCTAAATTTCAATTTTTTTATACACATCATCAATCTTTTCTTGCAGCTCAATCGTTAATTGAATAGCTTTTGCTATTTTCATATAATGATTAATCTCATCAAGTGAGAGCTTTCGACCTTTTCTGTCCTTCAGATATTTCTCCATCACTTGATAGGCTCCGATTCGGTAGCCCCAAACTCCTTTTGAGATACCCTCAAAATACTGTTCCTTGTTTATGAAAACTCTCTGACTTTCTTCATCATAGGAAATCTTTCCCACTGTATTGGAGCCGCCTTTTGGAAAACCTATCTCAATCCCATCAAGACCTGGGACCTTAAGCAAATGGAGGTCAACCAGTTCTTTCCCAAAATTGCTTAATTCTTTGAACACCTCAACATTCGAAGGCAATGGAACACTTGGAAAATCTATTTTGAGAAATTCCTCGTAGCGCTTTCGGTAAGTGGGACAGTAAAGGACAGCATAGATGTAATAGAAAATTTCCTCTGGGGTTGGCTCTGAGCCAAGACAGTCTTTAATTGCTTGTAAAAACTCAGAGGTGAAATTTGGAATACGTTGTATTTTAGAGAGTCTATTGGTAAACAATTGTGCCTCGTTTTCGTTGAGATAAAGGTAGAGAGAAAAGAAGTAAGGAGCACCCCTGTTGCTAAGAAACATCCTTCTGTCCGAAATCAGATCTGTCACGAAAATATGTGAAAAGCCACTTTTAATAAGAACCTCTCGCATGCATAAAAGAGACAAGTTTTCTTGA
>JRER01000034.1_pt1 | contig 15869 bp, 14 predicted proteins | sample 210161 | NCBI WGS metagenome assembly JRER01 (sample SAMN03019618, study PRJNA260268) | marine sediment metagenome | biome: Marine; feature: Sediment; material: Clay; isolation source: clay from marine sediments 136 meters below sea floor depth collected from... | place: New Zealand: Canterbury...
ATATAGGGCAATACAGACTTAATGCCTAAATTAGACATTCTGCACGGTTTTCCGAGAACAGCGACTTATATTGGCGAAAGTCAGGTTAATCATTCTTTTTTTATTTTTTTTTCAAAAATTTCTCATAGGTTTATAATTTTTTATCAACTAATTTTAAAAGTTCTTTTTCGTCACTTTTTCTAACATCTATTACTTGCCCTGTGAAATTACTCAAAGTAACCATCAATGTGATGTAGGCAACAGTTTTTGGAGAAAGAAGAGTTTCTTTTGGTTCTTTTCCAAAATTGCTTCGTCTCATCAGAGTATCTGTTCTCTTCGGACATACTGTATTTACCCTTATTCCATAATGGTATAATTCGTCGCCCAATGCTTGAGCAAAGTTAACGATCCCCGCTTTTGAGGAAGAATAAGCAGCATAACCTTTTCTCCCTCGCGTATAAGAACTCGAAGTAAAAAAAGCCACGGAACCTCTGGTTTCTTTTAAATATGGGATGCTTTCTTTTGCAACTATTATCGAGCCAAGAAGATTGATTTTTATCTGTTTTTCAACTTCATCTATTGTCGTAGTTTCTATCCATCCCATCTTTAAGAATCCTGCAGTACAAATTACTATATCTATTCTACTGTGAAGCTTATGGACTTTTTTTAGCGCACTCTTTACTGCATTATAGTTCGTGATATCCACTTTATTTTTCCTCGAAAAGCTGTATATTACAGCTCCATATTTCTTTCCAATTTCACATATCTGTTCTCCTATTCCCCTACTTCCCCCAAAAACTGTTATAACTTTATTTTCTAACTCGTTGAGTTTTTCCTTTTAACATCTAAGTTATCAATATTTAATCTGCGTAACTGAAAAAGCCTCTCCGCAAGATAAATATCTTCGAGATAAGTTAATTTAATATTGGACGGGTCACCATTAACAACATATATGTTTCCTATATTATATCTCAAAACAAGAGAACAATCATCGACAGATTCTACTAATCCTTCCTTAATCGCAAGTTCGTGAGCTTTTTTGATTACTTTCAGTTTAAATCCTTGCGGAGTTTGCCCTCGCATTAAGGATTTTTTGTCAGGAACATCCATAATAATTTTCTTTTCCATTGAGACTTTAATAATTGCGTCTGCTGTTGGAATTGCTACATCAACTGCTGGATAGGTATCAAGTTTTTTTACAACTTCTGAAATTATCTTATATGAAACAAAGGGTCTAATAGCATCATGGATAAGAACTTTATCTACATCTTCACTACATGCAAACACTCCCACCTTTGAAGACTCTTGCCTGGACCCTCCCCCTTTGAGTAATTTCTTTACTTTTGTATATGCGCTCCTTCTCAGTGTCTCTACCATAAAACTGTAATACAATGGGTTAATAACGACATATATTTCGTCTATTAATTCATGTTTCTCAAATATATTAATTGTATGTTCCATTACCGTTTTGCCTGACAGTTTTAAGAATTGTTTCGGTATATTACTTTTGAATCTTTCTCCTTGTCCCCCTGCTAAAATAATAGTCACGTTCTTTCGCATTATCACCTCCATTGGCTAACAAAAATCAATATCTTTCTCAGTTTCTTCATGTGCTTCAAAATCCCCTTCCTGTCTTTTTTCTCTCTTCATTTAACAAATTTTACTTTCTTCCTCAATAATTTATGAATAAGTCCCAATTCCTCATGGTCAAATGTTCTAAAACAAAATAGTAGAGCAATATAAAGAAAAAAAATAAGTACTAAGGAAGGAATTAAAGAGATAGTACTAAACTTCCAGAGAAAACCCCCTACAACTAAAGAAGCAAAAAATGGCTTCAGACCCAATTTTAAAAGAGGAAATTTACGATATGATTTATAAAGATAAAGATAAGAGATGGTAAAAACCAGGAGTTCACTTAAAACCGTCGTAGCTGCTGCTCCTTTAAAACTATACTTTGGTATTAACAAGGAATTTAAAATAATATTGACAACTAATCCCACAAGACCAATATGCATCACTATTTTTTGTTTATCTATCGAATTAAGAATAGTCTGAAAGAGCAAAATTTGAAATACAAAAATAATTCCCAACAAAAGAACCTGTAGAGCAATAATTGAATTTTGAAATTCTTTTCCAAACAATGTATTGATAACATCATTTGATAATACTATTCCACAAATTAGAACAGGAAACGAAATTATAAAAAGATATTTACTCGCCCTTAAAGAGAGAACAGAATGAGCTTTTTTATTTGAGATAGAAAGCTGTGATAAACGGGGATATATAGCAGCACAAATGATGGATGGAAATATTGTCAATCCCTCATATATTTTATAAGCAGCGTTATACCAGCCAACATCAGCATCTGTACGCAAGAAAGAAAGCATTACAGTATCCACATAGGAATACAAGATGATGATAATAGAAAAAAATCCAAAGGGAAGAGCCTCTATTTGCAGCTTTTTTAAAAAATCAAAATCAAATTGAGGAATAATCTCAACCACCTTCCAATTTAAAATCACAAAAGTCAAAACTAAATCAAAAACTCTAACAACAACAAAAACAGAGGCAAAAGGAATTAATCCACCGCCTCGGAGTAATACAATTGCCCCAACCACTAAAAGAGCTAATCTTTCAATGCACATGGTTAGTGAATCTAAATCAAAGCGCTCAAAAGCCCGGAAAAAACTTCGGCAGGTCCATTTAAAGGATTTTAGAATGGTAGCAAAACCCAGGATGTAAACCGCAAATCTCGTTTCTGGAGATGATTTCAACACATTTATACTCAGAACGAGGATAACAAAAATAATTGCCGATAACACTAACTTCCAGACTAAAATATTTCCAAAATACTTTGTAGATAACCTCTTATATCGAGCTACAGTCCTCTGGGATAACCCCCTTAATCCAAAATCGGTAAAGATTTCAAATATAAATACGAAGGCTAAGGCAAAGGTAAATATACCATAATCTATAGTTCCAAGATACCTCCCCGCTATAATCAGCAATACAAATAAAAAAAGATTACTAAGGGAAGTAATTGTAGAGTAGAAAGTATTTTTGGCCAGACTAACTTTATCGAGACTTAAATTCTTCATTGGCTTAATAAAATAACCCTATCTTTTGTCTGCGACTAATGATCTTACCAGATTTAACCATTTTTCTTTAAAGATTTCCAAAGAATTATTCTTAAGAACATACTCTCTTTCTATTTTGCCAAGTTCTCGGCGCAGTTTTTCACTTTTTTTAAGTTGATTAATCTTTTTAACAAATAAATCGGGATTCAAATCCTTCAAAATAAATTCAGCTAATCTGGGCTCCTTTCTTGAAATTTCTTGAGCATGTCCGACACGAGTAATTAAAATGGGAAGCTCGGTAGCCATCGCCTCAATAAAACTAAGACCGAACCCTTCATAACGTGAAGGGAGAATAAAAAAATCACAGGCTGAATATAGCAGGGGCATATCAATATAAGGTACATTACACAGGCAAAAGCTTTTTTTTAAAGCAATTTTTTTCCCAGAGATAACTATAACGAGAGAAGTTTCATTATCTAATTGAGGAGCAATTTTTTGAAGAATATCGATTCCCTTTGCATACTTAGCTCTTCCAACAAATAAACCGAGAAATTGATTAGTGGGTAAACCGAATTTCTTTCGCAACTGATTTTTTTCTGCCCTTGGTTTAAATAAGTCTGTATCAACAGCGTTTTCAATAACAGTATGGGTTTTCAATTTGTAGTATCTTTTTACTTCTTCAGCTGTGGATTTTGATACAGAGACAACGATTTTTCCTTGCCCACTTAATCTCTCAAAAAAAACATCTAAATATTTTGTTTTAAGATAAATTAAAATGGAAACACCGTTTTTTATTATTTCTATATAAGCAGCAGTATTTCCGTGATAAACATTAATTGCTGGTGAAAACTTTATATTCCAACCAGATAATCCCTCACAAAGAACTAAATCGTAATGTTTTCTTCTCTTAGAAAAGTATCTCCCTAAATCGTAACTTAATTTATAGACTCCCAATCGACGTAAGTCCCAGAAAGTTCCTTTATAATCTTTATTAAGACGAAAACGGTCAATAGTTTCTACTTCAAAACCTGCTTCAAAAAATATTTTTCGAAGATAAAAAATCGTTCGTTCTACACCTCCTGCTATACCTCCTTTAGCTGTTGGAAAATTCAATGTAACTATCGCTATTCTCATTTAACGATCCTAAAAATTAAAAGTTTGGCTTCTGACTTAAAAATAACAGGAAGTATTCTTGGTCAAACTAACGTCACTAAAATTTAAATTTTTCATCAACTGGTAAGAAAGATATTTTTTAACTCCATAATGTCCAGAGGAGAATTATTTTATCAATATATTCAATATATCTGTATCCTTTAGCCAGTAAGGAATAATTTCATCAGGATTAGTATATTCTTCAGCAGAAAATACGTTTTCTTTTGAACTCCCGAGATAGATAACCCTGTTATATTCACTGATAATCTCCAAAATAAACTCAAGCTCATTTTTCAATAATAGGCATTTATGAATTTCTAATATTAGCTTCGGCTTTTCTTTAAGAATAAAGTCTCTCGCTCCTTTAAAAAGCTTATATTCTCCACCTTCAATATCTATTTTTATCAAATTAGGATGAATATTATTGCTTTTGATAAAAGATGGTAAGGTTTTTGACTCTACTATCTTAACACATTCTCCATTCATCGCTCTACAATCTATCGTAGTAGCACCATTCCCAAATTGCTTAGAATTATAAGTACCTATTTTTATCTTACCATCATTATCAGCTATTGCTATGGGAGCAACACTTATATTATTGAGTTTGTTCAAATAAATGTTTCTTTTTAACATTTTTATAGCGATAGGATCGGGTTCAATTGCATAAACATAACCTTGTTTACCAATTAATTTTGCGGCAATCATTGTATAAGGACCCATCCATGCTCCAACATCTATAAAAATATCACCCTTCGATAATTCCCTTAATAATATCTTAATTACGCCCTCTACCTCATTTTTTGCTTTTACTTTTTGCCAGAGCCAGAATTGATAATAATTACGAGAATCAACTGTTAAGCTAATACCATTTATATGCACCTTAAGAACTCTCTTAAAAATGTTAATAAAATAATTATAATAAATATATGCAATAAATCTACCAAAAAATTTAATAATTCCTTCTTTCTTCAATACCTTAACACCATATTTAACCAAGCTCATATTAAATTCTCCTTTTTGCTTGTTCATTACTTTATAAAAATACCAATTATTTCCCTATCGCCAACAATGCCTTTTCGAGAGCTTCCAAATTATCATAGTTAATTAATTTAGGGTCTAAAGGCTTAAGTTCTAACAAAGCAAAGCCCCTGCCCTGCTTTAACGCCTCGGCAGCAGTGCCATATACATCTTTACATCTTGTCCATCCGTCGTTATCGTAAATTATCTTTTCTCCTTTAAATTTACATTTCTTTACATCTTCCGGGGAAGCTATGTTATGGGGAGAGTAAAAATCTACCAGTGGAATTATTTTCTTTGTATCTTTATAAGCTGAAGAGAGAATATAACGAGCTCCTTTATCTCTTAATCTTTTTATGATTTTACTTTCCCAGTTATATCCCCCTGAACCCTCATTCATCACCTCAAATATAACTCCCTGGAGATCGCCAAACTCTGCCATAACCCTGTCCACCAGCAGATGATGATATTCTATATATTCTGGTCTAAAGAAATCCGGCAATCCATCCTGGGAGTCTTTAATAAATCCATTTAGATTGTTCTTAGCATTCCAGGGATGCCTCTCCCATCTATCTTTCCCTTTTTTCAATCCACATCTATCAAATATTGCTAGACAAACAATAATACCCTTACTATTAGCATACAAAATAGCCTGTTTTATCAACTCAAATAGCTTATCATTAAATTGGGTTAAGTCATATTTGCCATTTGCTACTATTTTATAAGGAAACCAGTCCTGAGGGGGACTTACCAACCATAACCTTGTATAATTAATCTGGTGAGAGGCAAGAATGTCAATATACTGCTTAAACTGCTCAAAATCTGTAGTAAAGACATAGTCTAAATTATAACCTATAAATTTACAGTCAAAATCAATAGGGTGAGAATAGTTAATTTCCTCACCATAATTAAAATCAACGAAAACCATGATTATAAGCGTAAAGAACAGTACTCCTGTATATAATCCATAATCCTTCTCCATCCCCCTAAATTTCTTTTCCTTTAACCATTTTTCCACCTTCCTTATAACAACTATAAGCACTATCCCTCCAACTCTTTAAACACTGATAATGTCTCTCTTGCACTTTTTTCCCAGGAGAATTTCTTAGCTCGGGTATATCCTTTACTAACTAACTCTTTCTTTAGCTTTTTATCTTCTAATACCCTAACTGTTGCCTTATAAATTTCATCAACACTTCTTGGGTTAACTATCAAGGCAGCATCTCCTGCTATTTCTGGTGTAGCTCCTGTAGAACTTGTCACAACCGGACATCCACAGGTCATAGCTTCCAACACTGGTATACCAAAACCCTCATAAAGAGAGGGAAACGCAAATAAGTCAGCTAATTTATAGAATACCGGAAGTTCAGAGCGAGGAACCCAATTTGTTATAATAACTTTATCCTTCAAGTTGAATTCTTCTATCAAATCAAAGACTCTGCTATATTTCCACCTAAAACCACCAACTAAAACAAGCTTATGAGGAAATTTCTCTGTTACCTTGGCAAAAGCCTGAATTAATCTTTCAACATTTTTTCCGGGGTATATTATCCCCACATGTAAAATAAATTGCGAAGACAAGCTATATTTAGCTTTAACCCTTTCAACAAACACCGGGTCTACCGACTCGGCAAAAATATCCTCAGCTGCCATATGAACAACGACAACTTTAGATTTATCCACCCCAGTAAATTTAATGATGTCCTTCTTAGTTGTATGAGAAACAGCTATAACTCTTGTAGCCTTTCGAAGATAAAGAGGTATCATAAGTTTAAGATATAAAATATCCCTCCCTTTATAAAACTCAGGATGTAGATAGTACCCCATATCAGGCACAACCATTAATATCTTACAAGGCGAGATTAAGGGTGCTGTCCATTTTGGACTAAATAATAAATCTATGCGGGCTTTCAGTGCTGAAAAGGGTATAAATATTTGATCCCACAATATCTTATAAGGGACATTAATCCATTGTTCTTCTACATTGGAATAGCCAGAAAAAATAGTTTTTCTTTTCCTCCCCTGGTAAAATAGGACATACTGGTTATCTTTGTCTATCTTTAAAAGGTTCTTAAGTATATTCCGGGTGTATAAACCGTGTCCTCCTTTTTCTCCTACATTCCTCAGCATTACTCCTATTCTCATTTATCTATACCTCCTTTACTCGATCTATTTTTGTAGTTGAATTTTGTTACTTATTTTCTTTTTCTTACCACTTTTGCCGGCACTCCCACAGCGATACTGAACTCCGGAATGGACTTCGTTACCATGGCACCAGCACCTATGAAAGCATCTCTCCCTACGGTTATTCCACCCTTAATTTTAGTTCCAGTTCCTATCATAGCGTTGTCTTCTATAATAATATCTTTGATGATCAGCTCTTGAGCTAGCATGGGAATATCTGTGCGGCTCATCTCGTGCTCTCCTCCCCCAATGATAAAGCAATAGGCGCCAATACCGACATTTTTACCGATATCTACCGTTTTTCCTGATTGAATATAGCTATTTGAACCAATAATAGTATTATCACCTATGTAGAGATCACCATTTTTGCAACTGAGAATAGAGTTACGCCCTATAATCACATTATTACCGATAAAGATGCCTTTATTACTCTCTCCTTTGGCATCTAATACAGTGTAATCATCTATTACCACGTTGTCTCCTAAATGAATCTTTTTAGGATGTCTCAAGTTGATATTTCGGCCAAACATGACCCCGGAACCCACTTTTCCTAAAAGACTCTTAAAAAATACACCTCTTAACAAGAATCCTAAGGCACCGGGTAAGGGCCCTACAAATCCTGTTATTATCTCGTATTTCATTAAGTACCAGAGATTGGTGGACCCGGTGATAATATCTTGATACTTTTTGAAAGCAGACTTATGAACATCGGTGAGTCGTGCTTGGAGCTCGGTTTTATACTGAATTTCCTCTTGTTTACCTTCCCGCATCTTTTTCACCCTCCTAATAGAAACAGCATTCTTGATAATACATTAAAAGATGTCTTTCCGGGGAAATGCCTTAAAGCAAAATAGCAAAAGGGTAAATATTCAGTGAAGGACGTTCTATGTTGTTGACTGCAAGGAGCAGAGCGAGTAGCCACACCCTTTAGGGTGCGCATAAACGCAGGCTAAAGCCTGCGACTACCGAGATTGCTTCGCTCGCAATGACGGGTTCACTAAGTATTTACGCAAAAGGGTTAAGCTTGGTCAGGTGAAAAATTTGTTATGCCAGACAGCTGCATTTATCAAAGCCCATAATATGTGATTATGATTATGAGTTTTTGCCAAATGCTGTTTGATTAAGGTTCTCACGTATCCAAGATTAAGATTTTCCTTTATCAGAGGAGAGCTATTTAATAGCTCTATCATATAACCTTTGAGTTGCTCTCTTAGCCAGTTCTTAGACGGGAAGCTGTATCCCTGTTTCCCTCGCGTGACGATATGGGGAGGTAAAAAATCCCTTACGGCCTCTCTGAATATGGCCTTAGTGGTATATCTTTTCAACTTTAGGCCCGAGGGAATTCGGGCACTAAATTCTATTAATTCATGGTCTAAAAAGGGAACTCTTACTTCTAACGAAGTTGCCATGCTCATCTTATCAACCTTCATTAGAGCACTGTCAGGCATAGTAAATCTCATATCAACGTAAATCTCTCGATCTAATCGGTCAGCGGAGTTACAATGGGAAATAGACTCTCTAATAGGCGAAAAGGGATCAAAGACGACCTGTTTCTTGAAAGGCTCCAGATAGAGTCTCTCGTCCTGTCGTGGATTGGAGAAATATTGCCATCGCATATGGCCTCCCTCCTCGGGCAAACTAGCTCCTTCTACAAACCTTCTCACCACATTCACTATCCCTTTCTTCTGTGGTTGGTCGGGCAATCTTTTTATTAATCCAGTAATAATATAATTCCTAAAAGCTTTGGGAAGCAACCTATATAGATTATAAGCCTTACTGGCTATGAACCTATCGTAGCCAACAAACACCTCATCTCCTCCCTCTCCACTTAAAGCCACTACCACATCGTCTTTTGCCTTCTTACATATCATATAAAAGGGAATGGTGGATAGATCAGTCATTGGTTCGTCCAAGTGCCACAGAGTCTTCTCTATGTTATCTGGAGTAATGGAGTCCACCATCAAAATCTCGTGCTCAGTATCAAAATATCTGGCTACTTCCCTAGCATAGTCCAGCTCACTATATGTCTTATCCCTATAACCAATGGAAAAGGTCTTTAAAGGTCCGCTAAAATTCCTTCTCATAAAGGCTACCAAGGTAGTAGAATCTAGCCCACCAGACAAAAATACACCAAGGGGGACATCGCCTATAAGTCTTCGCTTAACAGACCTATCAAGCAATTCTACAATCCCTTCTTTGTAGAACCCGATACTCTTCTCCTGGTTGGGAAAAAACTCCAGATCCCAATATCTGGTAATTTTTATCTTCCCTTTCTCATAGAGAAGGTAATGGCCAGGTGGTAGCTTTAAGATATTCTCGAACATAGTCATGGGAGCGGGAACGAACTCAAAACCTAAATAATAATAAAGGGCTTGATGATTGACTTTTCTCTCCACATCTTTATCTTGCAAGATGGCCTTTATCTCTGAGGCAAAGATAAATTTCTTACCATGCCAGTAATAATACAAGGGCTTTATGCCTATTCTATCTCTGGCCAGGAATAATCTTTTTCTTTTACTATCCCATAGGGCAAAGCTAAACATTCCATTGAATTCCTCAAGACATCCAGGACCATACTCCTCATAAGCATGAACTACCACCTCGGTATCGGTGTTACTGACAAAGCGATGTCCCTTATCCTTTAACTTTCGTTTTATCTCTTGAAAATTGTAAATTCGTCCATCATAGGTAATGCATATGGATTTATCTTCATTGTAAATTGGTTGAGTCCCCTTCTCACTGAGGTCTATTATACTTAATCTCCGATTACCCAGAGAAATACCATTCCCGATAAAAAAACCCTCTTTATCGGGACCCCTATGAGAAATTACATCGGTCATCTTTTTTATCAAACACTTATCTTCCCAGTTAAAACCACAGATACCACACATCTTTTGACCGCAAATATTCAGTGAAGGACGTTCCATGTTGTTGACTGCAAAGAACAGAGCGGGTAGCCGCACCCTTTAGGGTGCGTATAAACGCAGGCTAAAGCCTGCGACTACCGAGATTGCTTCGCTCGCAATGGCGGGGTTCACTGAGTATCTACTTTTGACCTTTCTTCTTTAAATATAATTATGGGCCTTATACCAATCAACGGTAATCTTAAGACCTGTTTCCAGATTAACTTTGGGGACATAACCCAATTCTCCTCTTGCCTTCTCTATAGAAAATCCCCTGTTTTCTCTATACCAATCTGCACGTCTCCTAAACAAAGGCGGAGTAATCCCCAAAGGTTTACATATCCCCTCACACAGATAAGAAACTACCAATAAGGGAAGAAAGGGGAAATGGACTATCCTCACCTTTACTCCCAGGGATTCTGCTACTTTTAAGACAAGTTCATTTAGAGAATAATACTTCTCGTCTGCTACCAGGTAGGTCTGGCCATTAGTCTCATTCTTTTCCAGGGCTAATTCAAAGGCATCATTGAGGTTGTCAATGTATACAGGATGATAGGTTATTTCACCAGAACCAAACATAGGGAAAAAGCCTTTCTTGACCCACTTAAATAACAAAAGGAACCTGCCTGGATCACCGGGGCCATATATTGCCGTGGGCCTTATAATAACTGCCTTCAATCCTTTCTCCATATACTCATGGACTACCTCTTCCCCCTTATATTTGGTATATTCATAATAATCCTTGGGGGCAATAGGGGCACTTTCATCTGCGGGGGGACTGGGGATATTACCGTGAACACCCTCTGTACTACAATGAATAAATTTCTTTATCTTGTTTCGCAGAGTGGATTCAGCTACTACACGGGTCCCCTCTACATTGACCTTCCAGTACACTTTCCTTGGTAAATTAACTCCTCTAAAGGCTGCCGCTATATGGTATACTGCTTCACATCCTCTGGTAAGTTTACTAACCAGATCAATGTCGTTGATACTCCCTAGATAAATCTTGGCTGCCTTGCTCTTCAATTCATCGAAGAATATCCCTTTCTGATTATCAATTACCAAGACCTCGTGTCCCCGACTGAGCAACCTTTTAACTAAGTGGCTGCCAGTAAATCCCGTACCCCCTGTTACCAAAATTCGCATTAGCTCCTGCCTCTAAATAGAGAAAAGGATTCTCCGAAACCCCTGTAGCCCAGGAGATTATCCTTGAGAAATGGAATGGCCTCTTCCAGGGGAATTCCCATCAGATTTTTTCGCCATAGTCGATCACATTTATTGCAAGGACTGAGAACTTTATAGTCATTCCTGGTCATCTTCTCCCTCAGAAATTTCTCCTTTTTCGAATTCCATAACTCAACTAAAGAATTCTGGTTGACGTTTCCCAGGGCCAATTTTCCAAAGAAATCCTGAGGGCAGGGAACTACTATCCCGTCCCAAAAAATAGCCAAAGCGTACCACAGAAAGGTGCAGGGAACAAATCCCCATAGAAGTCCACGATTTAGCGAACCTCCATTAACACTATACTCTCCGCCCCAGTTATGGGGTCTGCGGATTCTAAGAGCATCCAAGGGAGCCGAATTGAAGTAACTCAAAAATTCCATTTTCTTCTTTTTCTCTTGGTTAAGCTTTTCCTCTTTTTTTGAGGAAAAATCAATAACAGTAAGAACAGTAAAAGGGGAGCTCTCCTTTCTATCTTGTTTCATTTTTAAAAATTCTATAATATTGGCTAAGGTTTTTTCAAACGGGCCTCCACGCCTTATTCCCTCATAGGTCTCTTTGTCATAACCATCAAAAGAGAAAGAGAGAAAATCCAATCCCGAATTCAAAAGCAAATAGGATTTTTCCTCATTTAACAGAGTAGCATTGGTATGAAGTCTGGTAGAAATTTTTCTCTCCTTCGCATACTTTATCATCTCGAATATATCTGGATGGAGTAAGGATTCTCCTCTATGATGAAGGTAAGCATCATAAACAAAACCGGCTGCCTCATCAATAATCTTTTTGAATAAATTAAAATCCATAAATCCTCTTTCACTTTTGGGGATTGATTTACTAAGACACATCACACAATTTAAATTGCAAACATTTGTAAGTTCAATCCAAAGCCGGATAGGCAAGGGATTATCTTTTACTTTTCGACGATTATAAGCAGAGTATATCTTTAGCATTCTATTTAATTGCTTAATTTTTCTTTTCAACTGAGCCTCTACTTGTTGGAAATTGTTTGGTATATGTTCACAAGTTTTTTCCCTACTACTTGCCAGGAATAACCATCAACTGCTCTTTCTCTTAATTTCTTCCCCAGATTCTTAGCTAAATTACCATTTGCCAGTAGCATCTCCAGTTTTTCAGCTAATGAAACTGAATCGTTCAACTTAGCATAGACTCCTAAATTACCAAGAATTTCTCGGTTCACCGGTGTATCAAACACAACTGTCGGCAATCCCATAGCCATATAGTTATATAACTTTCCATTGGACTCTGTTTTAGAAATCTTTGGCGAAACAGCCAGATCTCCCAGGGAGAGATATTGAGGAGCTTTCCGGTAATCTATTCTTCCCGTAAAAGTAATATTATGATTAATTCTCTTCTCTACCGCTATTTTTTTATATTTTTCCACATCGGGATATCCCATTATGAGAAAATGGACATTCTCATTTTTTTTTACCAGACAACTTATCGCTTCTAAGAGGCAGTCTATTCCCTGGTATTTATTTAGAAGTCCGAGATAGACTACAATTTTTTTATTCAACGGAAGGTTCAATTTTCTTTTAAGATCTGAGGTCTCATTGTATCTCTTAAATTCATCCACATTTACACCATCCGGAACAGCGAATATTTTATGTTTTTTGATATTAGACTCTTTCCTGAGCAAATCTGCAGAATTAGTCGAACTAACCACTATGGCATCAGCAGACCTATTTATTGAATCTTCTATTTTTCTCACAAATCTGAAGATGAAGCTCCCTTCCTTGAGAAAATTGTGATCTACTAACTCAGTAGTTAAGCTCCCTTGAAAATCAAACACTAAAGGTATATTTTTAAATTTTTTATAAATTTTTCCCAGAAAAGCTCCCTCATGCAGGTGGGCATGAATAATATCTGGCTTTTCCCCTGCAGTTGATTCTAAAACCTTAAGCAACAATAAAAGGTCCAAATAGGGTTTATGGCATGAAGGACCTGCCTCTAACTTTTTGTACCAGGGGACATTCATTATTCTCTTTATCTTGATTCCTGACATATCTCTACCGTTATGATAAGTATATATCGCTACATTATTCCCCAGTTTTTGCAGGGCTCGCGTTTCTTCGTAAATACGCACATGACATCCTCGATCAGCAAAAAAAGGAGTGGGAGCTATCACTGCAATCGTGTACACTAACTTATCTCTTTTAAAGAAACTCTCTTGATTTTCACCAATGAGTGAGGTTGTTAAATGGTAGTAATGCAACAATATCCTTTAGAATTTGACCAACTAGAATGCTCACCGGTTACTAACTCTCTTTTTTGTAACCCAAGACTTCCTTGACAAAATAAATAGATTTATTCTGTGATTCATGATAGGTCCGGGAAATGATTTCTCCTAAAAGACCTATACTAATGAACTGTCCACCGATAAGAAGAAAGAGAATCGATAGGTACAAAAAAGGATTTCCAGTCATATCCACTCTGTAAATAAACTTCATAACTATCAAGATTATTCCACAGATAAACCCTAAAAATATTGAAATTAAGCCGAACTTCCCAAATATCTGAATAGGTCTGGTAGCAAAGCTAAGCAAAAATTTCACTGTTAGTAAATCTAAAAAACCCCTGTTAATTCGTGACAGATCATACTTGGACTTTCCATATTTTCTGGGATGGTGTCTGACTTTAACCTCGCATATGGAAGCCCCTACCCAACTGGCAAGAGCAGGTATAAATCTATGCATTTCACCGTAAAGCTTGATCTCTTTGGCTATCTCTTTTTTGTAAGCTTTTAGACTACAACCATAGTCATGCAATTTTACTCCTGTAAGAAGAGAAATAAGCCAGTTTGAGATATACGAAGGTAGCCTTCGTCTAAGAAATGGATCTTTCCTTTTTACTCGCCAACCGCTTACCACATCAAAACCGTGATTTATCCTCTCAAACAACCGAGGGATATCTTCCGGATCATTTTGCAGGTCAGCATCTAAAGTGATTATGACATCGCTCTTTGCATAGTCAAAACCGGCGGAAATTGCAGCGCTCTGTCCAAAATTCCGGCGAAAGATGATTACTTTAATGTCTTTATCTTTCTGGTAAATCTGGTGAAGAAGATAAGAGGTCCCATCCGTACTTCCATCATCAACAAAAATTATCTCATAATTCTTTTTTAAACCCTCTAGCACTGATTTTAATTTGGGATAAAGCAACTTAATATTTTCTTCTTCATTAAAAGAGGGTATGACTACCGATAAATCTTTAAGATCTTCTGGTCTCATTTTTTGTCAGGAGTTGAAAGTGAATTGAACGAAATATGGAAAAAATTTAAGCAAACTTCTTGATGACTTCAACTTGCTTTTATTCCTATTTTAAGAAGTAAAAGACCAAACCTATACCCAACCCCTATGCTGGCAAAGATGCCGGACCAATCAGTAGAACAAGACTCAATGCACCTATAGCCTGGATATTTAGCTTCTGCTGAAAGATATCTAAGTTCCGCTGAGAAGAACAATCCGCCTTTGAGTTCGAGTTCTGCTCCTGCCAGCACCTGAAAGCCTGTGACAGAATCTTTATCCTCGTAATCACGTTCCGGAATATTTGCATGGATGGTCAGCTTGGAAGGGAAGCTGCCTATGCCTGCTCCAAGATAGGGACGTAGCTTTCTCTCAGTAGGAATCCGGTAAACAACGCTCAAAAGGACGGGCGAGGTGGAGGTCTTGAATAAAAAGGTATCTGGCAGACGAAGGTGACGGTAGTCTGCTGTGCCGGTGAAGCTAAAAGCATCTAACCTTATGCCCCAATTCTGTGAGAAGTCCCATCCAGCCGAGAAAGCAGTCCCCGTGCCAGCTTTCAGTCTTTTCGGAGTTTCATAATGCGGGGCCGTTTTGTCCAAGCCATCCTTGAGACTTCCGTAGTCTGGGGAGTAGTGGAATCCTGTACCTTTTATCCAAAACGAAGCCTCAGCCGGTAAAGCTGAGAGGAATATCCCTACTACCATTGCTAGAATTGATATGGCCACTTTAAACCTTTTTCTCAATTATCTTCCTCTTCTGATAATTTCTTTCATTACGAATCCTATCAAAAACAAGACGCTTAAACCAGTATTTAATGGTAAATTTTTCATTTTTGGTTATTTTATCCGATTCCTCTTGTGCATTAGAGAGTTAATCCCTTTCTTTCGAGCTGATTCCTTGACTCTTCAAATCGGTCTACAGCTTCCTCCTTCTTCACCCAATCAATCAAATCCAAAATTCCATCTTCAAATTTAACTTCAGGTTTATAGCCCAATTTTTCCTTAATTTTACTAATATCAGCATAGCAATGCCTGATATCTCCTTCTCTATATTTACTAACAATTTCAGGATGA
>JRER01000160.1_pt1 | contig 15803 bp, 29 predicted proteins | sample 210161 | NCBI WGS metagenome assembly JRER01 (sample SAMN03019618, study PRJNA260268) | marine sediment metagenome | biome: Marine; feature: Sediment; material: Clay; isolation source: clay from marine sediments 136 meters below sea floor depth collected from... | place: New Zealand: Canterbury...
GCTTCTACACCCGAAAATTACTCTATGTTTCTTGCCGCATCTAGGGCACAATACTTCATCTTCTAAATTCGGCATCTGGTTTAATTCACTATTGCCAAAAGCAATGTAAGGAATTTTACCCACTGATCTCACCTCATTTTTCTTTTGGCCAAGATTTTCTTAGCTGCTATTCTCATAATTATGATTTCGGCAGGTTTGGTTACGAAGATGTCTTCCGGATAAGTTTCTAGGAACCATTGGCAGATATTGTATAAAGATTCTTCGATGAAAGACTCACCTTTTACTTTAATTCTCTTTACTTTGTTTTTCATTTTATTTCCTTAAATGAGAGACTCATCTTCCAGGGGACACCATTCGGGGATAAACTCTTCTTCCTCTTTGATAATTTCGACTGGACCGAGTTTCTGAGCTTTGGGGAATTCCTTATTTTCGCAGTAGTAGAAAGCAAATCGTTTTCCAGTTGTTCCTAAGTGTTTTATCGTGACAAAAGGACAATCAGCACAGTTCTCGATTCTGAGGATTTTGGTAATGATTTTGGTCATGGGATTCTCCTTTGGTTTCTAGAGCTCAAAAATAGGAATAGAGAATTATAGCGGTAGGCACTTTCCCCCCAATTGACAATCCCATTATAGCAGACTAGCTATATTTGTCAACTTCTCGTCTGAGTATCAAATCGTATTTTATTGCTCATATCTTTCATTTCTTCTTTATAAACTTTAGCGCATCTTCCATTTCCTTATAGGCGAGTTTATAGCCTTCTCGGAACCCGGTGCGAAAACCCCATCGCCACGAATCTGTGCACTGCTTCCTCTCTGCCGGGAAATGCTTCTCGATCTCTTCCCCTATCTTCTCTTCCAACTCCATTTTAGCTTTTCCTCCCTTCTACTCATTGCTCGTTTTAATTCCCCGAAAGTCCTCAGTCGCTTCCTTGTAGCCTAGAAGGCGACCCGCATGGAAAACTTGTATTAAAGCAGATTTCTCCAATGCATGAAAAATTTGGAAGGTTTCTCTTACTCTTTCGTTTGCTTCTCCTTTTAACATTTTAATTCTTCCTCCTTTAGCTGAGAATTTCTTTAACTTCCCCTAGACCCGCTCTCCTTCCCTCAAGATATTCTTTCATATTCCCGGGGTCTTTGCTCAGCCATTTGTTTATAAAGAGCAGTTCTGCTTTAACAAATTCCCGTCCCCGAGTTAACTTCGCTAATTCTTTGTTGATTATTACTTCGGTTTGGGTCATTTTTCTTCACCTCCCCTAGAATTCTATTAAGGACATTTTCAGCATCCAGTAAAATAACAGGAATGCGGATGCGCTTAGAAATATCCAGGCGATAACATCAGAAACCTTGAGTTTTTCGGGCTTTCTCTTTCGAGATAATCCTTTTATTTTCATTTCAGCCTCCGCAAAATAGAAATATATTATGATTCTTTGCCTGCTTGCCTAAGAATATCGTCCCAGTTTCCAGAGCCCATTACCCCGTGTTCAGTGAGAAAAGCTTCCACGAGTTCTATAACTTTGTCTAGTCTGTTTAATCTTTTCTCGCTCATTTCCCTTTTCCGCCTATATTCTGAGAGCAATGGCTGGTGTATTTCTTGTCCGCAAAGAGAACAATTCTCTTTCTCCAGCATTTTCTGCTTCACCTCGCTTTCTTCTGCCAAATAGAATTAAATTAACCGCAAGAATGCGATAGTCCCGCAGCAAAAGAGAAGCAAACCTAAAGCAGAGAGGATTAGAATTAGAATCTTGAGAGTCTTCAATTTAGGATCAGAAATAGGGGAGTGAAGTATAGGAAGATCACTCCGAGAACTAAGGGAATAGTTTTAAGAGTTTTCATTTTTTCCTCCTGAAACCAGAAATGCCAAGCAAAATTCCGATAATCAAAAGAAATCCGCCGATGAACTGGTTGTACACTAAGTTGTTTGTTAAACCGAGAAATAGCCTATGAGCACCGAAGCCTGTCAGCAGTCCACCAACAATTCCTTTCATTTTTCTTCACCTCGCTTTCTTTTGAGGTTGGCGTTTTTTCTTAGGGGCCGGCTTTCTTTTCTTTGGCCCTTTCTTTAATTGTGCGGCTCGCTTCTTTTTGGCTTCTGCTTTTTGCTTTGCAGCCTCGATTCTGGGCAGGATGGTTCTGTTGTAGAATTTCTGCTTATTGCGCTTCTTGCGTTTCTGGGCATTGGCGATGGTATGGTGCTTGGAACGTTTTTTGTTATGCATGGTTATTCGCCTTTCATGGTTATTCGTCTTTCATAGTTCGGTGAGTGCTCAATCGAAACTCCGAACAGAAGCTCGATATTCCCCCTGAGAAAATCCATTAAAGCCTTTTCGCCTATTTCCTCTACTTCTTTTTCGTCTTTTGCCTCCACGTGAAACGTGAGGGTATAACTGACTTCGAACTTCTTGGGCATTATTTTTCACCTCACTTTCAATTAAGGCCGCCCTATTTTGGCTATTCATATGTGCCCTTATTGAGTATTTTATCTCCTGCGAAAGAATTTTTCTTCTCGCTTCTGTAGGGGTGTTTCTTCCCTTGGTATTTATCAGCGAATTCAAACACAGTTTGTTTTAGGCTAAAAATTCTATCACAATACTGGCATTGAAAATACGCTTCTTCCTCTTCCTCGTGCATAGTGCAAAATATCAAATCGTCGCTTTCACACTTGGGACAAATGACAATGATTCTAGGCATGGGAGCCTCCTTTTTTTTTCTAGGATATAATCGCTTTACTTTCTTAACTAATTTCCAATAATTCCAATTGTCCGGGAATTGTGGACTTCTTTAAGGGTTCGATCGGTAAATCCATTCTTCCTTTCCAAATTGTTCATAAATTCTGCATAGTCCCGATCCCCTTTTCGTGAATTACAATTTTTGCAAATTATCCAGACGTTCGACAGGGTATTGTTTCCTCCTTTGCTTATCGGGATAATATGATCAAGACTTTTAACTCGATTTTTAGTAAATTTCTCTCCACAAATAGGACAGTGGGTTGGAGCTTTCTTATACAGCGTCAATATTTGTTCATCGGTGAGATCATTAATTACACAATTTCTAAGACGAGCATAATAACGATAGGAGCTTGCAACTGAGATGGCTTTACCTCGTGGCGTTTGGCGGTATTCCCTGTACCTTTTATTTATTTCACCCCTGTGTTCTCGGTGATATTTCTTATTCTTTTCTAGTATCTTATTCTTATACTCTTGATAATATTTCCTACTTACATCCTTATGCTCCTGATAGTGTTTCCTATATTTTTCTCGACGTTCATCTCTGTGTTCTTGGTAATGTTTCTTTTGCCATTCTCGACGTTCATCTCTATGTTCTTGGCGGTATTTTTTACTTTTTTCTCGCGTTGCACCCTTGTGTTCCTGATAATATCTTTTGTGGTATTCTCGTATTTCCTCCCAGTGCTCTTGATAATATTCCTTCTTCTTTTTGTTTATTTCATCCTTATGCTCTTGGCAGTATTTCCTATTTCTCCTTCGTATTTCATCCTTATGTTCTTGGTTGTATTTTTTGCAATATTCTCGGTATTCATCTCTGTGTTCTTGGCGATATTTACTCGCTCTTTTTCGCCTTTCATCTCTGTGTTCTTGGCGGTATTTTTTACCCCATTCTCGTATTTCATCCCTGTGTTTTTGATAATATTTTTTTCTGCACTCTTTACACCGAGAATCGAATCCATCGGAATTATCTCTTTTCCGATTAAATTCTGTTACGGGTTTTGTCTTTTTGCATTTAGAACAGCGTTTTTGGAGTATTGGTTCTATTGGTTCTGGTTTCAAAAGAAGGCTTCGAAAATCCTTCTTGTCTTTACACGCTTCTAGAATATGGCCTAATCGTTCATTCCCCTTTGAATTAATTTCTGGCTTGCAGAATTCAACGGTTTTTCTTAATCGGTCTCCTGCACCAATAAATTCTTCTTCCCCGATCGATATGGTTATTTTATCCAACTTTATCCCGCTTTAAACTATTCGCTTTGGCAGTCAGTAATTGAAGATTATTTAACGCCCAACATTTTTTGAAGTCTTCGTCTTCGGGCTTTGTGAAATCGAAAGCCGATTTGGGAATTATGTGATCAATTTCTAACTTGGCTTCCAAATAGTCCTGCCAAGTATAACCACTGGGCATCGTTCTTTTCAAACATTTTTTCAGAGTTTTCACAGTATAGCCAACGAGGATTTCCCAATGTCTTCCAGCTTTATTTCCCTTTAAAGAGCGATTTATCGCCGATTTCATACGTTGATTCAAATTGAATGTTGGGTCAGACTTTCGCCTTTCAGCACAATATCTTTTCTGATATTCTCCATATACTTCTGGATGTTCTTTGTTCCTTTGTACTACTTCCTTTATTCTTTGACTCCTATGATTTCTATAGAATTTTCGTTGATGTTCTCTTGCCTTATCTCTATTATTTTTCTGCCACTCCATACTTTTTTTTATCAATTGCTCTCTATTATTCTTATATTTCTTTCGGTTTTGCTTTGATATTCGTTCTTTATTTTTCTGATACCTTTCTCGCCGGTATTTTTTGGTCTGGGAATACTTCGTTTTGTTATTCTTCTGCCATTCTTTTACCCGTGCCAATATCTTAGTTTTATTATCTGCGTAGTATTTCTTCTTCCGCTCCCTTCGAAATTTTAGGCATTCACCACAACGATAATAAATTTTTTGCTTATAACTTCCTACCGGTGTTAATTGGTTTAATTTTTTCCATTTTTTGCATCTGGAACATTTATCTTCTCCCTTGTGCCTTTCATAATTATGTCTAATTTTAATTGACTCTTTTACTCATTTTCTTCTAATTTATGATTCAGTATTTAATTCATTTCAGTTGAAGGTAGAACATTAGAATAAAGCATTTTAGAGACGATGGCAAGAAGGATAAAAGAAGGGAAAAAAGGGACTGGAAACGGGAGCCGATTTTCAATTGTTTATTATTTTTCTCCTAAATTGCCTAAAACCTCCCTAAAACCTCTTTTTTCCCTTAAAACATGAGTTTTTAAGTAGAGAAATGTCTTTTTTTACTTAATTATATATTATTATATATATACCTTATTTCTAGGATAGAAGACCCTAAATTCCCGGGACCCGATTCCCGGGCTATGAGCCTAGTTAATTTTCGCTTTTCTTTTTAGATGAGAATGACGACTCACGCTTTCTCCCGGCCCCCGCAAAATAGGTTTCTATTATGGCTTCATCCATTCTAGAAGTTGGAGCGCTTCCTTGAGACCCGTTCTTCTTCCCCGCAGGTATTCTTCCATTCCGCCGGGATCCGAATGCAGCCACCCATCAATAAAAATTAGTTCCTTTTCGATATAATTCCTAGCAGCTTCTCTTTTCTTTTCGGCTTTGGTCATTTTTCTTCTCCTTAGACGAGAATTTTGAGACCCGCAAAACAGGTTTGAATTATGGGTTCTCCGTAATTTCTTCCCTAATTTCTTTTAGCATCTCAGTCAATTCTTCAAGAGCGAGAAGATAACCTTCTTGGAAACCGATCTTAAAACCGCTAACCCAGGTTCCGCTCGTCCCTGGAAGATATTTCTTGAGCTTCTTCTCTATTTTCTCTTCCATTTTCATTTTCTCTTCACCCCTTTTCTTTTTAGATTCGGCACCCGCTTATTTATTTTTCTAATATCAGTTCTCCTTTGCACGTCATGTTTGGGCAGGGTGCAATTCCTTTTGGCTCTTTTCCATCTGCCCTACATATTTCTATCCAACTGGTTTTCATTTTCTTCGCCGTTTCAATGCTCTTTTCGTCAGTATACTCCATACCACAGTTGTTACAGACTAACTTCTCTTTCATTTTTTCTTCACCACCTTCCTTTTTAGACTAGCAAAATAGAAATAATTAGCGGGTATTGACATCGTTTCTGAGATCGAAGAGAGCACAAATATAGCCCGCCCAGAATTCTTCCTTATAACTGTTAACTTCCGTTTTGTCTTTTTCGGCCTGAGCTTTTTTGATCCTTTTGGTTAAATTCTCGTAGGTCAGCATTTTTTCTTCACCTCTTCTTTCTTTTAGATTAGAATTATGGCTGGCGGGGCTTTTCGCCCCGCAAGAATTATAGTTTGTATCCTCTTTCGAGTTCCGTGACTATGCCAGCAAGGATTTTTTCGGCTTCTTCTAGTCCTTTAATGACTCCTTTCGCCCAGCTTTCTTCTGAATGTCCGAAGAATGTTTCCATATCCTTTTTCCGCTTTTTTGCCCTTTCTCCGAAAAGAGAAATTACCAGCCGAGTCTCATTGCTTACCTTCGCCATTTTTTCTTCACCTACCTTTCTTTTTTTATATTCCAAGTAAGTAATTCCAAGTATGCCATTTCCCATTCATCTTGACCGCTTTTATATATTTCTGGGGACGATGAATCTCAGTAATTCCCCAGAAGCGAAGCACTTTTTCCTCGATTACCCTGAACTGTCCGTTATGAGAATTCTTCCAGCCAGCTATATCGTGAGAGATTTCATGGAGAACCAGATAAATTTGCATAGCTTCCGGCTCAAGAAGAGTCCATTCGGCAATTCTGATATAGTTTTTTCGACAGACTCCGGCTTGTCTTCTCGTGGTGATTTGAAGAGTCTTTCGGGGAACTCCGTATTCATCAGCTGTCTGGTCAATAATGGACTGAAGATGGATTCTCCGTTTTTCTATGGGATCCATTTTTTTCTTCACCTCACTTCCTTTTTTTATTCTAGTAGGAGAATTATGGCGGTGGGCGCAGAATTCTTGCGCCCTTGTCCGTTCTCGCTTATCTCTTCAACTTCTCCTCCCCTCAAGAATAAATTGTCAAAGAATTGCGATGAGAATTAGTCTTTGGAGTTAATGCTATTCCGCAGGTCTTTCAGTGCATTGATATAGCCGTTCCAATAAAACTTCCCCTGCCCTGGAGTTACTTCTCTGGCAGTTTCAGCCCGTTTGATTGTTTCAGTCAGGCTCTCAAAGGTCACTTCCATTTTTCTTCACCTCACCTTCTTTTTGTCAAAGAATTGCGGTAGTTATTATCCTGAGACTCCAGCTTCAATTCGGGCTATTATTCTATATGCCCAAGTTGTCATGATTTCTTCTATGTCGGCGACAAGCTGAGCTAATTCCGGGTTCTTGTTGTGTAGCTCTGTCCACTCTTCCAGGTCTTTTGCCTCTTTTTTTATTCTCTCTCGTATGGATTTCGTCAGCTCAAAGGTTTCTTCGCTGGTCACTTTTCTTCACCACCTTCCCTTTTTGTCAATTTTTCTTCAAGGATTGCTTTTTTTGCCAGAGAATTCAATTTTTGTCTGAGCAGGACTTTTTTTGTCTGAGTAATGCTTTTTTTGTCTGAGAGCTTCTTTTTTGATAACTGCCTCTCGACTAAAATTCCAGGATTATTGACTAGGCGATTAGGATTCTAGGATTATCGGCTGGAGGATTAAAGCGATATAGCGGATAAAAAGTCAAGGATCGGCGATAAGAGAGACGAGTCAAAAGTCAAAGGTATAATAGCTTGCCTTGCCTTGACAAAGTTAAAATTTAGCCTGTCTGTGTGCGTTTTTCAAAAGGTAGTCTGGTCAAAAGTCAAAGTCAAGTTAAAATAATGCACTAGACAGGCTTTATCGTGATGGTCTCAAGAGGATAGGATAGAGTCAAGCCTTGCCTGGTTTATTTTGGTTTACTCGGTCTTGTGGTATAGCCTTGACGAGCTATACCTTGTCAGCTATAGCCTTGACGTTAGCTATAAGGGTATATAGCCGGGGATACAAAAAGGCTCGAAAATTAGCCTTTGCTCCGGTATCAAGAGCATCATAAACAGCCTGATAGTGCTTGGTAAAGGCGTGTCTCAAGTCAATCCAAGAGGAGTATGGTATCATACCATCGGCTATAAGAGAGTATTCAAAAAGGTCGTTTGTAGGTTTGTGCTTGACGAGTATCTTGACGGTATCCTTGTCAGTTAGCTTGACGGTAGGCTGCCAGCTACCATCACCGGTCAATCGTGGAGAGCTTTTGCCTTTGCTATTAGCCTTGAGAGCTTTTTTGCTAATACCGGTCAAGTCCTTATACTCGGAGAGCAGGCTGTTATACTCGTCTACGGCAACCTTGTAATCGTCTCTCAATGAGTTTACCAGATTGAGTTTATCCTCAATCTTATCCTCAAGATCAGCCTTGAGTGCCTTGATTGCTTCACTACCATTGAGAGCTTCAAAGGCTTGTTTTGCCTTCCTCATAGCTTCTTGTGCTTCCAGTCGTTTTAGCCTGTATATCCTTTGTGCTTCCTTGACTGCTTCTACCTTTGCCTTATCCTCTTTGGTAGGCACGAGTTTACCGGTCTCATTGTCAACTACCTTGACAATATCCTCTTGTCCTTTTTGGATTGTAGTTATCTTGGTAGTGTCCGGCTTGTCTTTAGGCTTGTTATGCTCGGCTATGATGTTATCAATAGCCTGGACAGTCCCCTTTGTTACTTTAGGCTTGCGTCTAGCCTTGCTTTTGTTGCGTTTGTTGCCTTTGTTGCCTTTGTGACTCATAAGTTAATCCTCCGTTATCCGGCAAGGCTTGACTCTATCCTATCCTTGATTGTCAAAGAGCTAAAGGCAAGCCTTGACAGTCTAGCCTTGTGATAATAGAGCGGTGACGGTGTTAATCCGTATGTCTATTATAAGGATAGACTGTCTTATCGGTCAAGGCTGTATGAGCCTTGTCTCTGATTATCCTTGTGACGGGATAATACCGTCAAGGCTTGTGAGTCTCAACCGTAGGCTTGCCTGATTGTCAATGGTCAAAGTGAAGTATAGCAAAAGTGTTATACTCTGTCAACTTCTCTCTTGCCTTGATTGTCAAGTGTAAAATATCATTATACTACAAAAGCAAGTGATTGTCAAGCCCCAAGAGGAGTAAAACAGGCGAAGATGCTTGACTAGACAGGGTTTAAGGCGTGTTGACAGTCTCTCTGGAGTATCAGGGTAGTAAAGCTATTACAAACACAATAAAGTTAATATAAACACAATAGAGTTAATATAAACAGAGTAAAGTTAATATAAACACAATAGAGTTAATATAAACAGAGTAAAGTTAATATAAACACAATAGAGTTAATATAAAAAAACCCGATCCGTTAGCAATCTTAAAGCAAAGGATGAGGATTGACGGAGAAGTCTCAAGTGATGTGTTAAACAATGAGGAAGATGAGCGATGAGAGCCAAGTCCGGGGCTTCAAAAATCTAAAGTCGCTAATGAGATTTTGCTTTTGATCCGTCCCGACCCCCGTCTGTATAGGATTTTTAGCCAATTCCCAACCCCCAAACCTCTCTCCCAGACTCACTTCCCCAAATCCCTATTTTTATTTCCAAAATTTTTCCGAGAATTTGACAAATCTTCCCTTTCACTTTATTCTTTATCATAAGAGGCCAAAAATGAATCTCAAGGATTTTGTCACCGAATCCGACAAGAAACGCCTAAAGAACATTCTCCAAGAATTGATAGAAGACTACTCTTCTGCGATGAAAGCTACCTTCATCGACAAAATCAAACGGATGTTTGCGGTCCTGATGAATGATGCTGGAAAATTGGAGCTTTTGAACCGGCCCTTGAGAACCTGGCATTTCTCTGCTCCCCATTGCGAATCAAGTAAAGACAGCCTGCGCTACAACAAATATCCAAATTTCTTGTTCTTCGAGGCTCCTTATTGGATTTATTGGGCCTGCGAAATTTTCGGAGTGGATTTTATGAATGCCTGGCAGCATTGGCCCGAATTTCTTAAACCGCTGCAAAAATACATCATGATTAAATGGGTTGCTGTGGACTGGGACAAGATGGATAAGACCTTTGACACCTGGAAACCGGGCGGTGATGCCTTTGATCCTAAGGGGAACCTGATAAAGGACTGTCCGTGATTTAGAATTTATCAAATTTCCCCCATCCCTTATTCTAAAATTGGAGGCTACCATGAGCAGAATCAAGGATCTAGAAAGTCGGGTAAAGACGCTCGAGCATTTTGCCCACGAGGTTTATGCTGCCATCAAGCAGCTGGAAGAAAAAACCGGAGTCAAGCTCGAGGTGACTAGAGGACTATTGTCGATGCCGCCGTACGACCCTGATTTGCGAAACGAGTTTTCCAAGAAGTTTTGATTAATTCCGAAACCCATTCCCTTTTTTTTTCCTTAAACTCCTGCACTTAAGCCCCGAATAAAATCGCTTTATTTTTTCCAAAATTTTCCCGAAAATTTGACAATCAGCCCGCCAAAGTCTATCCTTACATAATGAAACTCGATGTCCTCTATCCAAAATCCTGCCAGAAAATGTCCGAGCTTCCTAAAGAGTCTATTGATACGGTCATGACTTCTCCTCCTTATTTTGGACTTCGAGATTACGGTGAAGATGTCAAAGAAATTTGGGGAGGGGATTCTGATTGTGAGCACAAATTTCAAATCGAAAGAACGCCAAGACCAAATGCAAGTGGAGGCAAGGATAATCCTTTTGCAGAAAAGTTAAAGATAAAAGGAGTAGAGAATTACAGTGAATTTGCAGATTATCACGATAGAGCAACGTATTCTCAGTTCTGCCTCAAATGCAATGCTTGGCAAGGTCAACTTGGCTTAGAACCCACCTTCCAGCTTTATCTCGACCACATGATGATAGTCTGCGCCGAGATAAAGCGGGCGCTGAAAAAGACCGGCTCATTCTGGTTGAATATGGGAGATGCTTATGCCTCCCAAGGCGGACCACAAGTCACTCAAACAAAACGAGCTAGTTTTGGAATTGAAGGAGCGCAGAAAGACAGAAAATCCAAAGACTATCAAGTTCCTAATAAATGCCTTCTCGGTATCCCCTGGCGTCTCGCCCTTCGCCTCATTGACGAACAGGGCTGGGTGCTGAGAAATGCGGGGATCTGGAATAAGCCCAATTCCATGCCCTCCTCGGTCAAAGACCGTTTGTCTAATTCCTATGAATTCCTTTTTCATTTTGTCAAGAATACCGAACCCCAATATTATTGGAATGAGAAGACCGGACTGATGGTCGACAGAAAATCCAAAACATTAAAAGAAAATATCGATTGGAAGTGGAGGAAGTGTCCAAAGTGCGAAGGAACGGGCAAATACGAAAATAAGGTCTGTCCTCGTTGTAAAGGCTCAGGTAAAATCAAGCATTCCTTTTGGCACAGTCTCGGTTATTGGTATGACCTTGATGTAATAAGGGAGAAACAAAAGGAGAGTAAATTATGTTCTTCTAAATATGGGAGATTATCTGAAAATAATAAATTTTCAAGTCGGGAGGGCAATAGATCCGTTGCCAAAGGAACGAAATGGTCGCCGAAGGAAAGAGAATATAATCCTGCCGGCAAGAATCCTGGCGATGTCTGGACTATCCCTACTCAACCTCGGCCTGAGGCCCATTTTGCGACATTCCCTAATGCCTTGTGTACCAAGCCGATCCTCGCAACCTGCCCCGCTCAAGTTTGCAAGAAATGCGGGAAGGCGAGGGTGAGGATAGTCAAAAAACCAGATATGGGTCAGAGACCGCAAAGAAGCCAAACAGCAAAAACCTTTGAAGATAAACATCTAGGATTTACGGAGAGAAGTGCAGGACAAAAATATCAAGAATGGCGTAACAAGAATCCTGATATAACTATCGGCTGGACTGACTGTGGCTGCGAAGCCGGCTTCCGTCCCGGTATCGCTTTGGACCCGTTTGCCGGTCGCGGGACCGTTTTAATTATGGCCAAGAAACTCGGCCGTCATTACGTTGGTTATGAGCTCAAGAGAGAATATTGCAAAAAGCTCATTGAACCGGCACTTGAAGAAATAGATCCTCTATTCAGAAATCTCCCCAAAATTTGACAGTTAGCTCTCCAAGAATTATTCTTATACTATGAAACTCGACGTACTTTATCCAAAATCCTGCCAGAAGATGCCTGAACTTCCCGATGATAGCATTCCTTTGATGGCCACCGACCCCCCTTTTGGAATTGGATTTATGAATAAAAAATGGGATAAATTCGATAGGGGAAAACAGACCAAATCACAGGTAGTAAGCTGGATGCGCACAACTATGAAAAAAGATACAAGGGGGATGGTAGGATTTTTCACCCCGATCTGGAAGGAAGTCTTACGGGTCCTCAAGCCCGGGGCCTTCGCCTTCGTCATGTGCATCCCGAGGCAGGATTGTCTCTCGAGAATGATTGTCAGCTTGGAGGATGCGGGATTCGATGTGGGTTTTACTCCAATTTTTCATGCATTTGCCGCAGGATTTCCAAAAGCAATGTCGATTTCAAAAGTTGTGGACAAGAGATTGGGAGCTAAGCGGAAAGTTATTGGACATGGACAAAAAGGACGTAATCTTACTAGACCAAAGGGGCATGCTGGAGATATGGTTATCGATGAATTACACCAAAAACCAATTAGCCCGGAAATTACTATGGCATCTTCTCCCCAAGCCCAGGCCCTCGACGGCTCATACGCAGGCTTCCAGCCCAAGCCCGCCGTGGAGGTTGTTATTGTGGCAATGAAGCCGCTCTCCGAGAAGAGCTACGTTGACCAGGCACTCAAGAATAAGAAAGGAATCACCTGGCTGGATGACTGCAAGATACCGTATGAAAAGCAAGATAACATCATAGCTAAAAATCCTCATACAGCGAGCAAGGGCAGCGAAGCGTATAATAATATCTGTTATGGTAAATACAATCCTACGAGTGGCTATAATCCTGTTGATAGTTCTGGCCGCTTTCCCGCAAATTTATTGGTTAGCGATGATGCACTGAATGATGGGAAGAGCGGACATTCTGTTGGACATTATAGTTATCAATTAAAGAAATCTCCTTATGAAGGTGGATGGAAATCATTAAAAGATAAAGGCAACTTAAAAGAGAACAACAATTCTTTCTCCCGTTACTTTTCTCTCGATGCTTGGTTCGAGAAGAAATTCAAAGAACTCCCAAAGAATGTCCAAAAGACTTTTCCCTTCCTCATTGTATCTAAGGCGAGCAAGGCCGAGAAGAACAAGGGATGCGAAAATCTATTCTGGGAAAAAGACTCCTCCAGTTTCGGCTATCATCAGATTGATGGGCAAAGGTGGATGCAGCTTGGCAGAGAAGAAGAGAAAATTTACAAAAAGACCGGCAAACGAATTTCTTTGCGGGCGAGAGGCAACATCCATCCTACTGTCAAGCCTCTGAAGCTATTTTGCTACCTCATTACTCTGGGCTCTCGTGAAGGCGATGTCGTTCTTGACCCGTTCTTTGGGTCGGGCACAACGGGAGTTGCGGCAAGGATGCTGGGAAGACATTATGTCGGCTGGGAGACGGGACCAGAGAACGTAAAAATAGCCAAGGCTAGATTATCCACAGTCGAGTCGATGCTGTTTTGAGCAACTTTTTTTTTTAGAGTTTGTCAACTTTACTCCAACATAGTTGACATTCACTAAGTGATTGTCAACTTTATTCAGAATTTGACAAATTTTGACTAACCCCTTATTCTAAATTCCATGAACATCCTAATCGATTCCCAAAAGAAGAAAGTCCTGCGATATTACTATTGCTGCAGTCGGATGAAGCGGGCCCTGGCGACTTCCTTCATCCAGATGGGCTTCAATAGCCATTCTTTTCAATTGATAATTCTAAATCCGTCTGGTTCTTCTTCCATCCCCCTAAACTATTGCCCCTTCTGCGGGGAAAGAATCCATTTCTCCTTTGCCGACTCGCCTAAAATATTTTCTAAGAATATAAGAGGGTGATGAAAATGATAGTATTTGGTCCTCAACCTGTTCCTCGTCCCCCTTTTCGATTACCGAAATAGCATAAGATTTATTATTGTCTGTTGGAGGAATAACATATTATTCTTAGTGATAATGCTGATTCTAACGATACCTTGGCTGTGTTATACTTTTAAGCGATGAAAGTAAGAATATCTCTAAGCAGAATTCGTGGAATAGGCCTGATTTTGACAAATTTCTGGATTTCTTAGAATAAGAAACGGGAGGAGAGAATCAATGCGAATCTACTTTCACAATGATTTAGACGGACGCTGTGCGGCAGCTATTGCATGGAGGGCATATGAGAAGCAATTTGGCAAGATAGAAATGATAGAATTAGATTATAAAGATGAAATTGATCTGGAAAAAATAATCGTCAATGAGTGCATATTTATTCTGGATTTTTCCTTCAAGCCCGAAGTTATGGAAGAAGTATTCAAGAGGACCGATTGCATCACTTGGATTGACCATCATAAAACTGCTTTTGAGTATAAATATTCTAGAGAAGTGAAAGGACTGCGGAGTACTGCTCACTCTGCCTGCGAACTTGTTTGGAAATACCTTTATCAGATTGGAATGCCTCGTGCAGTAGAGTTGATAGGGGATAGAGATAAATGGGCTTGGCAATTCGGAAAGACCACCGCCTATTTTAATGCGGGAATGAAATTACACGCTCACCAACCAAAGGATAAAGTATGGGATAAATTGCTGGATGCTAGTAGTGAGGCAGAAGTCTCAAAGATCATCGAGGAAGGTAAAATTTGTCTTGAGTTCAGAGATCAAATCTGCAATGATTATGCCAATGGCTATGGATTTGAGACAGAATTTGAAGGCTATAAATGTTTTGCTCTCAATCTCTATATGTTTGGCAGTGAAGCCTTCGGGGACCGGATGGATAAATATGACATATGTTTATCATATATATATTTAGGAGATGATTGGCAAATCGGATTGTATTCTAGGACCATAGATGTGAGCAAAATTGCTCAAAAACATGGTGGCGGTGGACATGCTGGAGCCGCAGGCTTTCTAGCAAAAGAACTGCCTTTCGCGAAAGAATAAATAAAATGGTTTAAGAAGAAATCAAGAAATGAGCCCGAAAAGTAAAGCAAAGGAAAGTAAAGTGCCGAAAGGAAGAAAAAAATTTGCTGAGGTTGAGAAAGAAAAAATCAAGGAATATCTGAAAGAAATTAGTAAACTTTATGGCATTTCGGTAAAGGAAATTGGCTTGTTTTTGGAAAAACAAGTCCAGGGTCCTACCTAAGAAAGAGCATTTTCTTTTCGTCAAATAAAATCGGAGAGTGAGTATCATGATAACCGTAATAAAGCCTCCTCAGAAGTTTAGCTCCTCAGAACGAGGAACTTCACTCTTTCTGGGTGGGAGCATCGAAATGGGCAAAGCGGAGAAATGGCAGGATAAGGTCATAGAATACCTGAAGGCTATGAATTCCCTGCAAGATAAAAATGTCATCGTTCTGAATCCGAGAAGGGACGACTGGGATTCTTCTTGGGTCCAGAGCATCACCAATCCCCAGTTTAAAGAGCAGGTCGAATGGGAACTTCGAGCACAGGAATGGGCCGATATCATCGGGATTTATTTTCTTCCCGGCACTAAATCTCCTATTTCACTTTTAGAGTTGGGGCTATTCGCCCAAGGTGGCAAGGTGATTGTCTGTTGTCCGCAAGGCTTTTGGAGAAAGGGAAATGTGGATATCGTCTGTGAGCATTATGACGTTAAGAAAGTAGAAACATTTGAAGATTTTCTCGCCGAACTTTATTTTATATTCTCAAAGGTAGTTCGATCTTAAAATGAATCAAAAAAAACGTTTTCCGGGGCCGTAGTTCAGTCGGCGGAACGCTTGATTGTCGATCAAGAGGTCGCGGGTTCGAATCCCGTCGGCCCCGCCAAATGGAGGAATAAAGATTTCAAGAATCTGTTATGAGTGCGGGCAGAAGATAATCGGGCCCTATTACACTCTGAAGATTACCGAACCCTATTACGAAAACGAATACGCAGGAATGGAAGTATTCTTGCACAAGAAATGTGCTGAAGAAAACTACGAAAAGGTCGAATAGCGAAACCTCCTCCCCAAA
>JRER01000368.1_pt1 | contig 15794 bp, 17 predicted proteins | sample 210161 | NCBI WGS metagenome assembly JRER01 (sample SAMN03019618, study PRJNA260268) | marine sediment metagenome | biome: Marine; feature: Sediment; material: Clay; isolation source: clay from marine sediments 136 meters below sea floor depth collected from... | place: New Zealand: Canterbury...
GGGCTGCGCGAGCCACATCGTAGCGTGCAAAAGTTGTGTCGACTATGCCCACGCGGCGCATCTTACTTCCCCCCGTATGCTCGCACAATTTCCACTCCGTTCAGGTACGGCAGGCCCCTCTCACTCGCATACGCGCTCGCCGCCTCCAAGCTGAGGGCCTTACCAGTCTCGGCATCGAGCATTTCGCAAACGGCTATCACGGGGGCGATGCCGGCTAGCTCTGCCAGTGTAACCACAAGCTCCGTGTGCCCCTTGCGTTCAGCCAGCATACCATCGGCGGCACGTAGGAGTGGCACGTGTCCCGGGCTGCGGAAGTTGCGTCCGAATTCTTCCACCATCGGATCGTTCAGCGCCTTGGCTCCGAGTTTTCCCAGCTCTCGGATGGTCAGCGCTCGATCGATATCGGTTATGCCCGTGAAGGTGCGGCGATGGTTTACCGCCAGTGAGAAGGCCGAGAGCTCATCGTAGGGGAGGTCATCGGGGCGTGTGGACAGGAGAACGTTGAAGTGGGAAGATGCTTTTTCATAGACCTCGGTTAAATAAGGGAGGCCGAAGTTATCCGCGATCTTCGGATGGAGAGCGACGCATATGAGTCCGCCCGCATCCCGTCGCATCGTCACAACGTGCTTCGGCCCGACCGACCCCGCGGCGATGACCATGTCGACCTCGTTCTCTCGATCCGAAGCGTCGTGGACAAGCACGAAGTTGCCCGCGCGAAGTGCCCCGAATGCACGATCGATGCTCAGACCATCACCTCCACTTGAACTGCATCGCCGTCCTCAAGCTTTAAGCTCTTACGCAGTTTCTTCGGCGCTATGAGCTCAACGACATCAGCGTAATGACCCCGAAGTGGCAAAATCAGGGCAACTTTCTTGTCCTTTAACTTGGCTGGGAAGAATTTCACTGGGCCAAAGGTTCGCTCACTAGTCTTAAAGCCCTCGACCTTCCTGCCGGGAAGCTGCATGAGCACCTCCCTGAGCTCGAGCGATGCCTCGTCAAGCTTGATGTCGAGCGTCCCGGGGTAGGAGCCAAAACCGAGCTCGCGTTTGAACTGCTCTCGGTAGCCTCGCTGGCTCATGTAATAACTACCCTCACCCACACCTGAGATTATCCGGCCAGCTAACTTGAACGAACGCGATTTCAATCGAAAAATCGCCTTGAGCTCTCGATGCATTAAGCGCAAAGTCGCTAGACCCCCAGGTGTTATACGCACGCTCTGACCGCGGGGCCCCACCGCCCGTTTAATCAGACCTTGGTCCTCAAGCTCAAGAAGCCGCCGCGCCGCAGTCTGTCGTGAGAGATTTAGTTGACCTGCAAGCCAGCCCAAAGAAAGTTTCAAGTCGTGAAGATGTGCCCCGCCCTTGGCCAGCAAGACCAAAATTTCGATGGTGGTCTTTTTACCCAAGCCTTTACCCAAGTTACCCCCAATCAGAACGGAACCTGCCGACTTTTAAACCTTCTCAAAATTGTGAAACGTCTAAAAAATGAGACAACTAAACCTACAAAAAACCTGAACCATTATCGCCGTCCACACTAAAAAGTTTTTATACTCTCGGGCGACCATCATCAAAAGAAAGGAGTTAGTCGAATGCGCGTTGCGATAAATGGTTTTGGTCGGATAGGTAGGGTTTTTTATCGGGCATCGCTAAAGAGGCCGAGAAAATTTGAGTGCGTCGCCGTAAACGACCTCTCCGACATCAACACGGTTGCTCATCTGCTAAAATACGACTCAGTTTTCAGAAAGCTGGATGTGGAAGTAATGGTCGAAGATGGAGCGATAGTGGTCGGAAAGGAGAGGCTGAAGTACCTCTCGGAAAGGGATCCTGCCAAACTCCCTTGGAAGGAGCTGGGAGTGGATCTAGTCATCGAATCCACAGGAGTCTTCCGGGACAGAGAGGGGGCCTCCAAGCATCTGCAAGCGGGGGCGAAGAAAGTTCTGATATCGGCTCCAGCGAAGAATCCAGACGTGACTGTGGTTCCGGGGGTTAATCACAAGAACTACGACCCTCAGAAGCACCACATAATTTCGCTTGCCTCGTGCACCACTAACTGTCTTGCTCCCATGATGAAGGTCCTTGACGAAAAATTCGAAGTGGAGAAAGCCTTTATGACCACCGCCCACGCATACACAAACGACCAGCGGTTGCTCGACCTCGTTCACAAGGACCTCAGACGGGCCAGAGCTGCCGCATTATCAATTATAGCGACCACCACCGGAGCTGCCAAAGCAACTGGAGTGGTCCTGCCGTCCGTCAAGGGGAAGATGGATGGCATCGCTCTGCGGGTTCCCACCCCTGATGTGTCTGTGGTAGATCTTGTAGCACTCCTCAAGAAAAACACGACAGCCGAAGAAGTCAACTCGGCACTGAAAGCCGCTGCTGAGGGAGAATTGAAAGGAATTCTCCAGTGCGTGGACGAACCGCTCGTATCAATCGATTTCACCGGTAACTCCCACTCGAGCATTGTCGACTGCGCCCTGACCAATGTCGTCGGCGAAAATTTAGTCAAAGTGATCGCCTGGTACGACAACGAGTGGGGCTATTCATGCAGGCTCGTCGACATGGCCAACCTAATTGCGGAGCACCTGTAGTAAAAAGCAATCTTGATAATTTGTCATGATCGCCATGCTGGATAGGGGAATAATGGGTTTCGTTTAAATGTGTGAAGGGAAAATTTAGTAAGATTTAAGACGGCTCTCGAAAATGACCTTGGGGTGAAACCTTGGAATTTCCCACTCTAGATGGGGTCGACGTTAAGGGTAAGACGGTGTTGGTGAGGGTCGACATAAACTCGCCCCTCGACCCAAACACGGGCGAAATCTTAGACGACACGCGGATACGCGAGTGCGCCCCAACCCTCAAGGAGCTAGCTCACAAGGGTGCAAAAGTTGTCGTCATGGCCCACCAAGGCAGGCCCGGTGACAAGGATTTCACCACTCTAGAAAAACATGCGAAGAAGTTGACGGAAGCGGTTGGGATGGGAGTTATTTACCTTGCAGATGTTTTTGGCCCCTTGGTGAAGAGCAAGATCAAGCTCATGCACCCGGGGGAAATCCTGCTCCTCGATAATGTCCGTCTGTGCGCCGAGGAAAATCTAAATCGTCCCATGGAGGAACAGGCGAAGACCCACTTCGTGCGTGCATTAGCCCCCCTTGTCCAACTCTATGTTAACGATGCCTTCGGGGCCGCCCATCGCTCCCAGCCCTCGCTCGTGGGCTTCAGCGCCCTGCTTCCGACCTACGCGGGGCGGTTGATGGAGCGCGAGCTTAAGGCATTGAGCCGAGCGCTTTCCCCCGAACGCCCCTGCGTTTATGTGTTAGGTGGTGTGAAAGTTGACGACTCCCTCGATATTATCGAAAACGTGCTCGGCAAGGGGATAGCGGACTCCGTGCTAACGGGCGGATTGGTGGGGCAGACTTTTCTCGCGGCTTCCGGGAGAAACCTCGGTGGGTCAAATCTCGAGCTACTCAAACAAAAGGGCCTAGAAAAGGAGATCAAACGAGCCAAGCGACTGCTCGATGCCCACGGCGACGAGATAAAGGTGCCGCTCGATGTCGTCGTCGAAGCTCAAGGCAAACCCAAGGAGCTCTCGCTGAAGGAGCTACCGACCGAGCTGAAGATCTGCGACATCGGGAGTAGGACCCTGAATGAATATTCAAAGCTCATCGAGGGTGCAAAAACCGTCGTCTCGAACGGGCCGCTGGGTGTCTTCGAGCGGGCTGGGTTTGAGCGCGGCACCTTCGAAGTGCTCAAAGCGATGGCGAGTTCCCAAGCTTTCACCATCCTCGGCGGCGGGCACATGGTTGCAGCCGCTCAGGCCGCTGGGATCGCGGGGCGGATAAAGCACATCAGCACGGGTGGCGGCGCATGCATAGGTTTCCTCTCGGGTAAACCGTTGCCGGTGGTTGAAGTTTTAACCAATGCAAAGCATACTCAACAGCTGGAGGCTCAAGCATGAGGCGAGTTGTCATCATAGGGTTCCAATCGGCTGGGCTGACGGCAGCGGCGACCGCCCGCATGGTGGATCGGGAAGCGAAGGTCACGGTCATCGAAAGGCGAATGTACGCCACCTACCACCCCTGTGGCCTCCCCTTCGCGATAGGGGGCGATGTTCCCCACATCCGTCACCTCGTTGAGGCGGCATCCAAGCTCCCTGGCGTAGATGTTCACATCGGCACCGAGGCAAAGGCAATCGATACCGACGCCAAAATCGTCGAAATTCAGGATCGCAAGACCCTTCGAAAGGGAAAAGTACCGTACGACTCACTCGTCATTGCTACGGGCAGCCTGCCGCTTAGGCCCCCTATCCCCGGCTCCGACCTTGGCAACGTGTTCACCCTTCGAACGATGCGCGACGGGGAGGAAATCCTCGCGGCACTGCCCCGGGCGAACAAGGCCCTCGTCGTGGGTGGTGGCCCAATAGGTCTTGAGGCCGCCGCCGCGCTCCGGGAGAGCGGACTAGAGACCACGCTCGTTGAGATGCAACCGAACGCGCTCCCTTGGATGCTTGATCCCGATATGTCCGAAGCAGTACTTGACCAGCTCAGCCGAGTCGGCATCCTAACTATCCTAGGTAAACCGGTCAAAGAGCTCCGGGGTGAGAAGAAAGTTAGCTCGGTGGTCGTGGGCGAAGAAGAGATCCAAGCCAACCTCGTCGTTCTCTGCACGGGTGTCAAGCCTGATATTGAGCTAGCGGTGAGTGCTGGGGTCGAGCTAGGCACCCTGGGGGTGATAAAAGTCGATGATCACCTCCGAACTAATATCCCGGATGTATATGCGGCGGGTGACTGTGTCGAATCGCGTTGCTTCCTGACAAAGCGCCCCATCCTGAGCCAGCTTGCGACGACCGCAATACGGATGGGTAAGATCGCCGGAGCCAACGCTGCTGGTGGTGACGAGGTCTTTCCAGGTGTGCTTAACACAATCGTCTCCTCGGCCTATGGGCTGGAAATCGCGGCAACCGGGTTAACGACGCGCAATGCTCGCGATGCCGGCATAGAAACCATCGCGGGACGCATTCGTACCCTCAACAAACCTTACTTTTACCCGGGGGCCGAGCCCATCATCGTAAAGCTTATCGTCGAGCCTAAGGAGCGAAGGGTCATCGGCGGACAGGTCATCGGCGATGGCGCGGCCGAGCGGGTAAACATGCTCGCGTTCGCCATCAAGCAGAACGTGACCATTGACGAGCTGGCGCGCATCGAGTACTGCTACGCCCCGCCGATGAGCGATTGTATCGAGCCCCTCGTGGTTGCTGCTGAGGCTGTGTTGCGCAGGCTTTAAGCTGAGACCATGCTCTTCGTCATTGAGCATTTAGAGCCGAAACTTGGCGAGTGGCTCCACATCGAGTATTCACACGCAGCGCGAATCGTCGGGAGAAAGAAGTTGCTCATAACCAATGTAAAAAAGAAAGGCGAATTTCATAAACTTGGCAAGATTGCGCGGGTCGAACGCAAGCGTGCCTGCGAGCTGTTCAAACAGCACGAACTCATCGTGCTCGACCCCCGCGCGAGAAAAAAGCTATCGCCGACCGACATGCGCGGTAGGGGGGTAATCATCATAGGGGGCATCCTAGGCGAGGAGCCACCGCTTGGGCGAACGAGGGAGCTGCTTACTCGAACCCTGCCTAGGGCGTCCGCGAGAAACCTCGGCAAGGAACAACTTGCGATAGACGGTGCAACCTACCTGGCAAAGCAAGTAAGCAAGGGTAGATCGTTAGAGGAAGTACCCGTGCAGCATGGGCTCGAAATCCAAATAAGCGAAGTCCAATCGACCTACTTGCCTTACACATTCCCGCTCGTCGGGGGCAAGCCGCTGATCTCTCAAGAGCTCATCGCCTATCTCAAGCGCCACTAATCCGGAAAGGCTGGCACCGGTGGTTGAGAATTGCCCCGCAAATATTGACTCATTAGAAGGGACTTTCGGACTTCACAGGCTTTTTAGATCTACCCCTAAATCCTTTGCGATTTGTTCAAGCTCGGTCCAAACCTCATCCGCGATCGGAATACCCTCCCGCAGGTTTCGATCACGCATTTTTTGCTCGGGCTCACCAGGGGCCATTATTTCCTCAACGCCCGGCACTTTCCGCGAGGACTTGACTTGCTCGATGAACTCCCGCGCCCGAGCCCGAAATTCCTCTTGCGCGACGAAAGCTTTCGGGTCGATCGCGATCATGAAATCGCCCTTCGTGCAGAAGCCTTCGACCGGCTCTAACGTCCCCTTGACTTCTTTACCGGCAGCTGCGCGCACGAGGGGGCCGGCAAGCAGCTCGAGCACGAAGGCTAAAGCGTAACCCTTTGGCCCGCCGAATGGACTTAGGGCACCCTTCAACGCCTTCGCTGGGTCGGTCGTCGGCTTCCCATCAGAGTCGATCGCCCAATTTTCTGGGATGGGCTTGCCCTCCTTCATCGCCTTCACGAGTTTTCCTCGAGCCGCTACGCTCATTGCCATGTCGAGCAGCACGGGGGGCTCGGTCGGCAGGCCCATCGCAAGTGCATTGGTGCCGAGCAAGGGTTCGACGCCGCCCCAAGGATGAACCAGCGCATCGGTCGTCGTCGTTACAATGCCTATTAGCCCCTCGTGCATCGCCAGCTCGGCGTAGTAGCCCGCGATTCCGAAGTGGTTAGAGTTGTAAACGCCGACCGCAGCCACGCCCTGCTGCTTCGCCTTCTCGATCGCGAGGCGCATCGCGCGCGTCGCAACGTAGTGTCCCAAACCGCGCCCGCCGTCGATGAGACCAGTTGCTGGGGTTTCTTGGACGACTTTGACCTTCGCTTTGACAATGATCGTGCCTCGCTTGAGCGCGCGGAGGATGTATGGGAGGCGGAGCAGGCCGTGCGATGCGAAGCCGCGCAGATCGCCCTCGGCCAGCACTTCCGCCGTGGCATTGGCTTCCTCACCCGAAGCACCGAGCTTTTGTAGCAAGGTGCGTATGATGGTTTTTTCCTGGTCAAATGTGAGTATCATCCTATCTCCCAAGCTCTCTCGAACACGTGCCTTAAAATTTCATCGCCCGAGCAATAAAAAGTTCGAGTACTGAACTCATGTCCTATTTAGGATGTTCTGTCCTACTTGAGACACCGGGTAAAAGTCGTCTAACCTCCCTCGATGTCAGAAGAATCCGATCCGACTCAATGAACGCCAGTACCTTGCCCTTCTCCGTGAGCACGCGCTCGGCAGCAGCTCGCAGCGCGGCCAAATCTTGAAACCTCCACACCGAATGTTGCACTAGCCGCGCATTACGCTTTAGGTAGCGATTCATCCTTCGCCTTGCCTTGCTTCGACCATCTAAGTCGTAGACCAGCAAGTATGCCGTGACATCACCTGTCCTATTTGAGACACTAGGCCACGGGCTTGCCGCCTTTAAGCACGACTTCCCTGTTGCCGTCGCCCTCATCGCAGAGCAACCAAGTCAAGTGTGGTGTCGCCTGCGACATGCGCCTAACCGTCAAAACTATTCGAAGTTTGTCCTCGTCATCCCGCACCCGGGTGAAACCCCAGCGCGCACCGCGGGGTTCCATGCCCTCTAGGATGTCCGACTTCCGCCAGAGCTTGATGCGCTCACTGAATGCCCGCCGCGCGTTGAACTCCTCCTTGATCGCCCGCAGCGCTCGAAGCTCCTCGGGGCCGACGGTTTCAAGGGTCTGGTAGTGAATCAGTCCCATTTCCCCGCCAAGGCTTTGCGTGGAGGTCATTTATAAGGAGGAAAAATCAGCTCCTACACCACTCGACAACGGCCTCAAAGAGTTCTTTGCCATCGGCTGGCCTGAGTGCGAACTCTTTCCCCCGCTCCCGATATCGCTTCACCACGAGCTCCGGGTCTGCCTGCTCGGGCTTGAAACGCTTGAGCTCCTTCAACCCCAACGGCATTGAAATTAGCCCCGTTTTGTAATGCATGCTGTAGGGTGCCCGCACGTCACCCATGGGCTTGATGATGGATGCATCGAACAAGACTTTGTCGGTTCGCGCTTCCTTCTTAGCCGTCTCGGCCGTCGTCAGCCCCGGCAAGCGTTCCGCTACGCGTGACTCGATGAATCGCACGATGTCCGCATAAAAATTAAACGCATTTCGCTCCCTCCGTTCGGTCCGAAGCTGCTTCGGCTTGTACCCCTTCGGCAACTCATGGCGCTCGAACTGCGCCCAGAACTGGAAGCCCCGCGAGCCACTGAACTTGATCGCTGGCTCGATGCCGTATCCAGCGAGCATCTTATACGCCCCCTCAACCACCCCCTTCGTCCGATCGAGCTCAACTTTTTTGCCCGCGTCGAAGTCGATCACGAGCCAGTCGGGGCGATCTGCGTCCACGCGGTGGATGTAAGGGATGAAATCGATGCCGTGGACGTCTAGCCACCGCTGCACATCCTTCGCGCTTTTTATCGTGATGTAGCGGGGCCCTAACTTTCGCTGGAGCCACGCGCGCTCGGTGAAGAGGCGAAAGACTGACACCCAGCGGTCGCGGCAGAACTCGAGCAGGGCATCGACCACGTGGGGGTAGTACTGCTTTGCGCGGTAGACCTTGAGGTAATCCTGGTTCAGCTGCTTCCTGACCTCCCCCCACCGCTTGTCGAAGTACTTGCGCCCGGAATCGGTAATCGCGTACTTACCGGCTTTACTCTCGACCCAACCTTTTTTCTCGAGAGCACCTAGGAGTTCTTGTGTTTCCTCCTCCGAAAACTTCTCACCCGCATCGCGGCTCAGCTTCTCCTGGACGTGCGGCACGTCCACGAACTTGCCGCGGCGTTTGATGGCAAGCGTCATGAGTGCGTGGTCATCAGGTGTCGCTTTCGACAATCGCTCACCCAGCCTGCCCTACGCGCTCGTGATTTCCCCAAGCTTGTCGCCCAGCAGTTTCCCCGCGCATTGCCAGCAGACGAAGCTCGCCTTCGTTTCACCGGGCTTCACTATTTTGACATATGCGGCGTCGTAGCTCATCAGCTGGACGGTCTTGCCGCAAAGCTTGCACTTTGGCCCTTTCGCCCGCATATTTACCAAAATCTGCTATGTGCTCAAAATTAATAACTTCTCCGCAAAATTGCCAGTGAAGGTGCCCAAAATGCTTCCCATCCTACGCCCCCCGAAGTTGGACCTCGACGAGTTGGCTCGGCTCCAAGCGCGGGTAGCCAAGCGGGTAGTGCACAAGAATCGTTTCAAGAAGCTCAAGCGCATCGCCGGGTGTGACATCTCCTTCGCACGAGGCGGACTGGCCTACGCCGCCTGCGCGGTGCTCGATTACAAAAGTCTTGAGGTACTCGAACGAAAAGCCGTCAGAGTCAGGATGAGGTTCCCATACATCCCGACCTTTCTGGCATTTCGAGAGCTCGAGGGGATGCTGAAGTCAGTCGAAGGTATGGATGCGGATGTTTACATGGTAGGTGCTCAAGGGTTAGCGCACCCCCGCCGAGCCGGTCTGGCATGCCACCTTGGGGTGACGCTGAACAAGCCGACGTTAGGGGTAGCGAAGAACAGATTGTGCGGGAGCGCTGAAGAGCCGAAGCGGGAACGCGGCGCATACTCGCTACTCAAAGATAACGGAGAAATCATAGGAGCCGTGCTTCGAACGCAGCCCTCCAACAGGCCGGTATACGTGAGCATCGGCCACGGACTTTCGCTCAAAACGGCCATTCGGATTGCGCTTGAAACGACACGAGGATTTCGTCTGCCGGAGCCTTTGCGAGCCGCCCACGAACTCGCCACGCGGGCAATGAAATCTCACTGACATTGCCTTCCACTAGGCGAATTTTTAAGGTCCAATCCCAGATTTTGAACCATGAAATTTGCGACAAGTGTCTGGTATGGGGATAGGCCCCTACGGCCTACATTTGAAAAAGCACGTAGGCTGGGATTTGACTTTGTCGAACTTTCCTTGGACTACCCTTGGCCGGATCAACTGACAAGTGAGGAGACAGGATTGTTGGAAAAACTAAAGGAAGAGTATGGATTAGAAATATCATTCCACGGACCTTGGTCTGGGAAAGTTATCTTCCATCCAAGGGATGAGATTTCCGATGCTTGCCTGAAGATTTACGAAAAATGCTTAAAATTTGCGGAAGGGTTTAATCCTCTGTATTTCAACTTTCACCAAATCGGATACATTACAACTTCTAGCTTCGAAGAAATCAGAAAGAAAATTTTTAATAAAGCGTTAGAAACGACCCGCACGATAGTAAATTTTGGGAGAAGTTTTCCTGTCACGATTGAAAATAATCCTAGCCGCCTCTTCGGGCGTCCAAGAGATATCAAGCTTCTTCTGGATAATATCAGTGCCCTAAATTTTTGCTTCGACGCTGGTCACGCTGTTGTATCTAAATGGGAAATTCAACATGCAAAAGGGGGGTCAGGCGAAAAACTGGAGATAGAGGATTGGCTCGACCTTTTTAAAGATCGTGTTTTGACCGTTCACCTCCACGATTGTTTACTTGGAGGCAACTTGAAACCAATAGATCACTTTGTTATTGGAAAAGGGAACTTGAATTTTGAAAGCATCATTAGGGCAATTAAAAAGACAAGTTGTAGATATGTTGTCTTGGAAACTTTCTATACAAGAAAAGGGGTTTACGCATCCGAGGAAGACCTTAAAAACAATTTAGAATTTTGCAGGGGTTTGATAAGATAAAACTATCCAAACCCAACGCGATGAAACTAGGACTCTCCTCCCTGCTGTTTCCAAATGCCTCCATTGAGGACATTGTCAAGTTTTCAGCAAAGCTTGGCGCGGAATGTGTTGAAATAATCTACGATGCCCCGCACTTCCCGCCCGACTTCGACCAGCGCAAGCTCTCTGGTATAAAGGAACTCCTCGATGCTCACGGGCTCCGGGTTTCGGTGCATGGAAGCTTCTGGGATTTGAATCCAGCCAGTCATCACCGCGAACTCCAGAAGCTGACGCTCAAGCAGGTCAAGCGGAGTATTGATGCCTGCCGCGCACTCGGAGGGGAGATCGTCGTGCTCCATTGGGGGAGGTGCCCCGTCCCAGAGGCCAAGGATTTCTTGGAGGGGGCAAAACGACGATATCGTAGGTTTCTCGAGAAATGCCTACCCTACGCGAGAGAACGAGGCGTGACCCTGGCTCTCGAGAATGCGGGTGGGCAGCTCGCCACCTACCCATCGACCGTCGAAGAACTCAAGCGACTCGTGCTCGAGCTTGAAGGGGCCAAAGTGGCGTTCGACATCGGACACGCCCATCTGGCCGAACGAAGGTCCGGAGGGAAGGCTACCGGGCTAGTGATTGCTAAAGCCATCGAGGGCCTGCGCGAGCATCTGGTTCATGTGCATGTGCACGACAACCACGGCAAAGACGATGATCACCTGCCGCCGGGTGATGGCGATATCGATTTCAAACCCGTAGTTGAGGCCCTGCGAGCGATAAACTACGGTGGGTTGCTGATAGCTGAACTTTGGAACCCCAAGCACCCACTGGAAACGGGCCGAAAGGGGATGAAAAAACTCAGAAATCTTTTCAAAACTAGCTGAATTCAGCGACCACCGTTGTGAAAACTGGCCCGCGAACGTCAATGCGCTTCTTGTTCGAGGTGACGTAGCGCTGCGCTGCCTCCTCGATCGCTAAATTAATGTCACTCGGAAGCTTCACGTTTCTCACACGAACCTTGACCTGGCGTTTGCCTCCGCGCGCAGCTCGCTCGATCTCGCTCGCCACGAGTGCTGCAAAAGCATCGATGTATCGGATGCCGGTCGAAGTACCCTTGGTCCGAACTTCATTCAAAAACTCATCTTGCTCCCATCCCTTTGGAGGAACCCCGACGATGTTTCCCCCATAAACATAGACTTCGTTGAATCCTGCCGGCCCGATGAGCTTCGTGCCACGCTCTGGTTCGATCACCTTGACCACCACCTGCCTATCCAGCAACTTGCCTTCGAAAGCTGGAAACTCGCACGGGCTTGGCTCGTCGGCGTGCCGCTCGGCCACGCGCGCGATTGCTGCAGCGATCTCTCGTCCTACCTCGCTCTTGGGCGCGCGCTCGAGCTTGATCATTTTAGCCAATTGCGCGTCCGAAAACTCGGCTGGCTTGTAAAGGTAAGGGTAGACGAGCACGCGCATGTCCGCCTCACCGGTCTTAATCATCAACACGCGCTCGAGCCCTATACCGAGGTTGAAGACGGGGAAAGCGATATCATAATTGCTCAGCGCCACTGGGCTGTAAAAACCAGCATTGCCGACTTCAAGGTACTCTCCCGTGCGAGGGTGCTTGACAAACACCTCGAATTCCGTTCGTGGTGCGTAGTACTTCGAGGTTGCGGCTTTCATCGAGAACTTCACCTCTGCGAATCCCAGCTTGCTCAATATTTCTCGAGTTATTCGCTCCCCATCTTCAAGGCTTATCTTTTCAGCAACAATGACCACCGAGGCTGTCCATGACTCATAGAGATGCGTCGGGTCAAGTCGCTGCTCCCTTCTAAACTTTTGACCGATCGAGAAGAGTTGTAATGGTAGGGGCTCACGTTTGATCATTTCAGAAAGGACCGGAAACCAAAGAGAAGTGGTGTGAGATCTCAAAGTCAAGTTAGTTGGGAGTGGCTTCAACGCCTTAAACTCAGGAAAAACTTCTGAGATGAGTTTAGTGGCTTGCACCTCCCCTACATCAAGCTCCTTGACCATTACCTCAATCAAATCATCGGAGCTGATTTCTGCCTTTTTGTATTTTCTAAAAATTTCCTTCAATTTTTCTACTTTTGTGAACCCGGCGATTATATCATTTATTTTCCCGAGTTTATTTTTGCTTATTCCAATATCGGGCCGGTCAAGACTTGCTAGGAAGAATACTCTGTCTAGGATCACTAGCGCTTCAGGACCATATTGGCGCCGTACTTCATTAACATCGACTATCGTTGGGAGATAAGCTTCAGTAAAACCCATGCTTAAAAGAACTTTCCTCACTTTAGTTGCGAGTTCTGGCAGAGGATGTTGACTCGGCTTTTTAATTAAGGTGAAAAACTTGCCTCTTGTTTTCAGGAGCCGTGCTGTTTCTAACCAAGCTTTTTCGTAGTCCTTCTTCGCTTCCTCTTTAATTTTTCTTATATCGAACTTCATCTTTTCCCCAACTATATATCTCTTGCAATCTTTCGTTCTTCCTTTTTGAGTAAAAGAACTTTGTCTTTTCTCCGAATTTTATTCTAAAGAACAGCGTTTAAGCTATTTTGGTGATATGGCGCCGCCGAAAATAATAATTAACCTACTTTTTCTCCCACTTAACGCGTTCAAGCGCCCGTTCAAGCCTTTGTTGCCTGAGCGCGATCGTCAGGTCACCGCGGGTCTTCTCCAGCACCCGCCGGACCATATCCTGCCTCCGCTTCATCCCTGGTAAAATAGCGTCCGGGTAGTCGAACTCCATAAGCAGCTCGAAGATTTCCTCCATGAACTTGAGCGCTTGCTCCGCTCGATCAACCTCGTCTGCCCTTATCAAGTCAAGCGTGTGCCGCCTGAGCTCACCCGCGGCATCGGCGAGGGCCGCGAGGTAGGGTTTGTAGGGGATGCTAAGCTCCTCGGGCGTCAATAGTTTTCCATCCCGGATTAGTGCCTGAACTACCATTGCTTCACCGTATTCCTGGTAAGCCGAGAGGATGATGCCTGAATCAGCCAAGTGGGGCTCAGCTTTCACGGCTTCCGTGAGAGTTGCAAGTGCATCGCGAGCATTCGTTAAGAGTTCGTCGGCGCTCGATCGGTCCCCCCGATGAGTCGCGGCTATAGCCCGAGCGGAAGCCCTGATGACCTCTCGCGAGGCGTCGAGTACCCGCTCCCGGAGCTCCCCTTGGGCGTCGAAGTGCTTGCGCATTCGTTCAAGCATTTCCCTCAACTCTACCCCCATCTACCTAGGCGACCGACCTATTCAAGGCTTGCGTAATGGGACAATGCAAGTAACAGCGACAAACGAACTCTAATCACCCTACTAAGGAGAAGAAGCCCCAGCTTCACCCACCGCCCCCGAACTCCTTGCTCATCCTCAAAATATTGGTCTTAAAATAACGCGCCTTCGTTATCGCGTGTTTCCGCTCGAGGTTGTTTACGAGGGCACTCAACTTGGACTTCGACATGTCGAGCTCCCGCCTGAGCTTGTCCTGACGGGCCTCGCCGCCCGACCGCAGGATCGACTCGAAGACGCGACGTTCATCATCGGTGAGGGTCATCAACGCCACCCGCAAGGTCCGCTCGGAAGCGTAGCGTTTGAAGAGGAAAACGAGAACCGCCGCGATTCCACCGGCGACCGCTGCCATCATCCCGATCGCAACCACGATCGCCGAGAGTTCAAGGCCCGGTGCAGGCTTGAGCGGTCCGTAGAGGAGCAGGCCTAGGCAAAGTTGGAGCACCACGACCAATGCCACGATGCCGAAAGCCTCTCGAATTGTCATCGACCGACCATAGTTTTGAACGTGTTGAGCAACATAAATCTTTCGAAGTAAATGGGTCCAAAATCAAAAATCAGGATTATTGGGGCTATTTGAACGATAAGGGGGAAAATAATTGGTTTTTAACTTATAAATCGGCTTTTGAATCCAGAGCTGAATGGAGATAGGACGGTTTTTGGAGACTCGGTAAATACCCCCCTTTCCAAAGATTTACGTGAAAATCGATGAACCGCGCGCGCGATAGGGGCGGCGTGGGGAGCTCAACCCGAACGAAAAAGGAGATGGGAAAAAATGTTGGGACCAGAACAAAGAGGCATCGCGGCGATAACAGCAGTGATAATTGTTGCCGCATCAATTGGCGCAGGTGTGGCAACTCCTGTGGTAGTGGATGCAGTGGACGTCGACCCCGACTCACCGTTCTATGGGCTTGAACGCCTAGGCGAACGAATCCGGATGATCGGAGACGGAGATCAGATGAAAGAACGCTGGGGAGAGTATGCCCGCTTGGTCGAACGTGGAAAGGGCCTAGACCGTAAGGGCATTCTCGAAGAATTCGTGGAGAAAATGCGCGATGTTGTTCCAGGGGATGTTGAAACAAGGCAAGAGATCGTGCAATGGATGCAAGAGCAAATGCCTGAAATTGGCATGGTGCAGCTAAGGTTGTGCAAAGAACTATGCCTGCGGCTCAAGCAAGACCTTGCTAACACGCCCGAAGCTGAGTGGATCGAAAACTGCATCAGAGAGTGTGAAAACTGCGAACAAAACTGGGCTACACTCGAGCTACGCGAAAAAATCCGAGCACGTTTGCGGCTGATTATGGAAAGAACAGAGAATATCGCGAATAGGTATCGCGCACAAATCCACAGACCGATGGATGTGGACATGTATTTCGACATCGACAACGTGCTTTTCAATGTGGATGTCACGGCGAACGTTGAAATCAACATAAGTGTGGAAACTCCCCCGGATCTGAGTGAGGCATTCGAGAATAAGCTGGAAGAGTTCAACACCTTGCTGGCTGAAGTCCAAATAATGCTAGAGGGTGCCCCAGAAAATGCTTCTGGCGAGCACGCAGCGGAGCGGTTGGTTGAAGTGGCCATAGATCATAAAGACAAAGCGGTGGCTGCCTACGGAGAAGGAAAAACTAGAAGAGCGCTTGCCCTCGTCCACGCCGCAAAAGTTCACCTTAGAAACGCTAAGATGATTCTAGAACACGCTGACGAGTGGGAGCCCGAGTTTGCAACTCAGTGGTACACATGGAGAGCGCGATGGGAGAACATGAAACAAGAATGGATTGGAGAAAATATATGGGAGAACATCGTTGGAAACTACAACCGATACGCTGGAATGGTTAGAGAGCGGTGGGAAGAAGAAAAACATAAAATGGCCATGCATGGTTCTTCATAGGCATCTTAAAAAAGAAGATATTGAATAAGA
>JRER01002856.1_pt1 | contig 15754 bp, 12 predicted proteins | sample 210161 | NCBI WGS metagenome assembly JRER01 (sample SAMN03019618, study PRJNA260268) | marine sediment metagenome | biome: Marine; feature: Sediment; material: Clay; isolation source: clay from marine sediments 136 meters below sea floor depth collected from... | place: New Zealand: Canterbury...
TTTCAGGAGCTGGAATCTCTCCTACCACTTTTCGGTATATCTCGTAATAGAAAAGATGTTCTTTGCTCATAAATCTTACCGGATAGGCCCTTCTTTTTTCTGCAAATTCTTCATCGGAAATCTTCTCCGAGATAATCCTGCGAAGCCTTCTTGTCCCCGAGCCATATTCCAGAGGTCTTTTATCCTGCCAGATAATTTTTGGTGGCAGGACATCTTCAAAAGCCTTGCGGAGAATCCATTTGCCCCATCTCTTTTCCCCCTCAACCCTTATCTTAAAATCCTTCGGAATATCTAAAGCCAGCTCAATCATCTCATGGGAGAGATAAGGCTGCTTTATTTCTACTCCCAACTTCTGACCGAGAATATTGGAGGAAAAACACATCTTGTTCTTAAGTCCTCGGATATAACTTTCTAGATCAGGCAAATCAAACATGAAGTTGTAGCCAGCGAAGAGCTCATCACTACCATCGCCGGTCATCACATTTTTTGCTCCTTTTTCTTTGGCCAGTTTCAATCCAAAGTAGGTAGCTATATCATTGGGGATAGCAGGATCGAAGCTTTTCAAAATCCTAATTACTGCGGGTACAGAATCAACTGCTTCGCCAATACCAATCATCCGGTGATACCAGTTAATCTGGAGGGTTCGGGTAAGTATCTTAGCGTACTCTCCGTCTTCTCCATAGGGTGCCAGAGTCACTGTAAATGCACTAACTCCGGGAGCAAGAGCGGCGAGGATGCCTGAATCCAGGCCACCGGAAAGTAGAAGTCCCTCGGCCCTACTCTCATCCACGGCACATTTAAGTTTTTTTCTTATCTCACTGATTAAGACTTGCATCGGAATGCCTCTTGCCAGCTATTAGAGGAAGCACAGAGTGCATCCTTCAGCCCGGGAAAGCTCGAGCTTTGCTCAAACAATAGATGGAAAAAAGAGCAGTCAGTTCAATAATTTCATTGAGGGCTCCCAGAGTATCACCGGTAATTCCTCCAATTCGGCTCTTAAAATAGAGTGTTGCGAGATAAGTCACCCCCAAACATACTCCCATAATATAGAGGAAGGGAGATTTGAATATAACCAGCCCTAAGAGAGTTATGGTTAAACTTGTCCAAAAAATGGTTCCTCCTCCCTTGGGGATAAGAAAGGCTTTCCCCAGCCCTTCCATGCGGGTATAGGGGGCCAGATAAGTTGCCAGAACCATAGACCACCTGCCAACCGCTGGTGCAAGAAGAAGAGTTCCCATCTTCAGGGGAAATTCTATCTCCAGAAGGAGGAGAAATTTCAGCCCCAGAAGACTCACCAGGCCAACTGTACCCTTAGCTCCACTGGATGGGTCTTTCATTATTTTCAGTCTTTCCTCTTTAGTTTTGCCTCCACACAGTCCATCCACGGTATCCACAAACCCATCCAGGTGCAGGGCCCCGGTGATAACCACCCAGCCTAGAAGCACCAGCATATTAACCAGAAGAGGTGAGAAGAGAATAGAGCTAATTTCATGCACTAAAAAGAGAAATCCCCCAATAGCCAGTCCCACCAGGGGGAAAAAAGTCATAGAGGAGGCCAGGGCCTCCTCACTTTCTTCTACTTTTACTCTGAGAGGAATGATGGTTAAGAAACGAAAGGCTGCTAGAAGGCTTTTCAATTTAATTTCCTTGAAGGGTCTTTGTTTCCTCTTCCCGGGATACGCGGGCCTCTTCAAAAGTAGCCATCTCATTAAGAATTTTGACTCCCAGCTCCACCAATTTCATACCCAGAACTGCCCCTGTTCCCTCGCCCAGCCTCATATTCAAGTCCAGCAGGGGAATCTTACCCAGATGATTAAGAGCGATTTGGTGTCCTTTCTCCTGGGATCTGTGTGCGGCAATGAGGTAATCCTTTAGAGGAGGACAAAGCTCATAAGCTATAAGAGCGCTGGCGGCAGAGATGAAACCATCTATGACTATGGGGACCCTGTGGGCGGCAGCCGCTAGAATACAACCCACCAATCCTCCTATTTCAAATCCTCCCACCTTACTCAAAATATCGAGTGGATCGTGAGGATCGGGCTGGTTAATCTTAAGGGCCTTCTCGATGACCTCTATCTTTCTCTTAAGTCTCTCATCATCTATCCCCGTTCCTCTGCCAGTAACGTCTTGAACTCCGCACCCGGTTATGCAGGCTACAATAGCGCTGCTAGAGGTAGTATTAGCAATGCCCATATCTCCGGTACCGGCTATATCCACGCCACTGGTAGCTACTTCCTCTTCAAAAATCTCTATCCCTCCTCCGATCGACTGAAAAGCCTGTTTTCGGCTCATGGCTGAACCCTTCGTCATATCCTGTGTTCCAAAGGCAACTTTTTTATTAATGAGCCCGTTGCTGCATTTTATCTCGTGAGCTACTCCCATATCTATAACTAGAACTTTTGCCCCCACTCCTCTGGCTAGAACATTTATGGCTGCCCCTCCTTGAAGAAAGTTATAAACCATCTGGAGGGTGACTTCCTGAGGAAAAGCACTTACTCCTTGCCTGGCCACACCATGATCTCCCACCGTGGTAAAGATAACTTTTCTATCCAGGGTGGGGTTTTCCTTGCCGGTAATGGCCACTACTGTTTTGGCTAATTCCTCCAATCTGCCCAGACTTCCCTTAGGCTTAGTGAGACTATCCAGTCGACACTGAGTCTCCTTGAGGATTCTGGGATCAATGGGTCTTATTCTTTTTATAATCTCGGTGATTTTTCTCACAAAACTCTCCTTGGTTTATCTTCTTATGAGTTCCTCTTTATCCTCAGGGGAATTCCTGATATCATAAGATAGACTTCCTGAGCTTGCTCAGCCATTATTTGATTAGCTCGACCACAGATATCTCTGAAGCTTCTGCCCAATCTGGTAGCAGGTACCACTCCATAACCTACCTCATTAGAGACCACGATGAAAGTAGGCCGAAGACGAAAGGCCTTGCCAGCTATCTCCCTCACCTGTTTGATGATATTGTCTTCCTCTATATTATCCAGAAGAAGGTTAGAGATGAGAAAACTCAAGCAGTCTATTACCACCAGCTCACAGGAAACATCAAGCTGGGAGAGAACGAGGGAGAGGTTCTTTTCTTCCTCCACCAATCTCCAATGGGCAGGGCGATCCTTTTGATGCTGCCGGATGCGCTCTCGCATTTCCTCATCCTTTGGGATAGCTGTGGCTACAAAGGTCACCTGGCTAGCCAACTGTTTAGCTAGATTTACGGCAAATCTGCTTTTCCCGCTCCTGGCTCCTCCAGTAATAAAGATAAGTTTAGCCATTTTGTGGAAAGATTTTCCTCCTAATTCAACTTTCATAAAAAAACCACTTCCTTTGTGATGCGCAAAGAAAGAATGGCTAGAAAAGCAGATAGGTCTTCTGGCTTAGGGACAGCCTACTCCCTCCCTTCCCAGAACTTTATGTTCCAGTGGTTTGTGAGGTTTCGTTTCCCATTACAGCAGCGCCACTGCTTGGGATTTTCACCCAATTCCCTTCATCTGCTCATCTTATACGTAACCTAATTTTCAAATCGTTTTCAGTATGCTCTATCGAGAAAAATTTGTCAAGCGACCTTGGTCATGGGAGTTTCCCAAAATTCTATCTAAAATATCGAGCTTTGTCACGCAGAAAGTCCTTTTCCACTTTCTCACCTTCTCAATCCCTCTTTAATTCAACACCTACGGGAAAACATCTGAAATTTTGGGAAAACTCCAGTACCATTACAGATTGACACCTCATTTTAAATAAGCTACACTTACCTCTAGATTCGCATTTATAAATACGAAGAAATTAAGCGAAAAACCTTATAAATATAGCCTAAAAGTCTATTGAAATAATGATTAAAAAACAAAAGCAAAACTCGTCTCAAAAAAATTTCCGGGACTCTATTAAATATTTAAAAAAAGAGGAATGGCAGGCTTTAAAAGAAAGCATTGATAACCTTAGAGATAAAGTTATCATTAATCTTTTGTACTCTTCGGGAGCAAGAGTAGCCGAACTGTGCTTAATGAAAATTGAAGAGGTTGATCTTGATAATGGACTTATCAGGATTCCTAAAGAAAACACCAAGACAAAACAATTCCGGACCGTGAGGATAGGAAAAGAAGTTGTATCAGACCTAAAAGCTTTCTTGCGCCTGGAGAAAGGGAAAAAGGGTTATCTTTTTCGATCACGGCAAGGGAAAAAACTCACTACCAGAAGGCTTAAACAGATAATTCATAAGTGTGCTAAAAGAGCCGGCATCCAAAAAGTCTATGCTTATAATAAAAGAGGCCGTCCTCTCTACACAGTTGACCCTCACACTCTAAGACATGCTCATATTGTCCACGCTTTGCTTGATAAAGTCACCATTACCGCCGTTCAAAAACAGGTCGGACATAAAAGATTAACTACCACTCAGATTTATTCTGATCTTGCTCCAGAGCAAGTAAAAGAAGCGTATGGTAAAGCCGGATTCGAATAAAATTTAGACAGGAGCTATAGCACCTTAGAATCGTCTAAAAAGAGGAGAAATAAAAAAAGGGAATGAGATTGACACCCACTGAACTTCTCTATAAGTTGTCCCTAAAAGATGCCATCAGAGAGTTTTTAAATAAGTGGTAGACAGATCAGGAGTCTGATTTTTGGACTATTAAGCTAAAATAAGAGCAGCTTCTTATATAATAGTTAATTAAAATTGCTGCCCGGGGGATACACAAGATGAAAGATGAGAATAAGACAAAAGAGCAACTTATAAATGAATTAACGGAAATGCGCAAACGAATTACCGAATTAGAGAGATTAGGAACCGAGCACAAGCGGGCGGAAGAGGGGTTGCTCCATGAACGAGAACTGTTGGACACCCTGATGAACAATATACCAGATTCTATATACTTTAAAGATAACAAAAGCCGCTTTATAAGAATCAATAAGGCTCAGGCCGAGGCATTGGGAATTAGTAATTCCCACCAGGCTATTGGCAAGACGGATTTCGATTTCTTTGCGGAGAAACATGCAAAAGAGGCCTACGAGGATGAGCAGGAAATTATAAAAATAGGTCGACCTTTGATTAATAAGATAGAGCAGGATATCCGTCCAGATAGATGGACACGTTGGGTATCGACAACAAAAGTGCCCATTGTAGACAAGAAAGGGCGGGCTAAGGGAATAGTCGGCATTTCTAGAGACATCACCAGGCGCAAGTGTGTGGAGGAAGCACTAACTCAGGAGCATGAGTTGCTCCAGGCGCTCATAGATAATATTCCCGATATCATCTACTTTAAGGATGATAAAAATCGATTCATCAGGGTAAACAAAGCAAAGGCTGAGTATTCAAACACTACTCCTGAGAATATGATTGGGAAAACTGACTTTGACTTCTACCCCGAAGAGGAAGCTAAAAAGTGTTTTGCCGATGATAATCAGGTAATGGAATCTAATACACCTCTCATTAACAGAATAGAGAAAATCACCTTTTCAGATAAGAGGGAAGGTTGGCTTTCTACTACAAAGATACCTCGACATAATGAGAAGGACCGGGTAATAGGTACCATGGGTATTTCTAGAGACATCACCGAGCGTAAGCGCGCAGAGGCAAAGCTCAAGCAAACCCTGGTGGAGTTGGAGCGTTCCAATGCCGAACTGGAACAATTCGCCTACGTGGCCTCACACGACCTCCAGGAGCCGCTGCGCATGGTGTCCAGTTATTTGCAGCTTCTGAAGCGGCGATACCAGGGAACGCTCGATTCGGATGCCGACGAGTTCATCGCGTACGCCGTAGATGGCGCCGCCCGCATGCAGAAGATGATCAATGACCTGTTGGACTATTCGCGGGTGACCACTCGCGCCAAGCCCTTCGAGCCGACCAACTGCGAGGCCGTCCTTGACCGCACCCTGGACAATCTGAGGAGGGTGATTGAGGAGTGTGGGGCGGTAGTGACCCCTGATCCTCTGCCGACGGTGACGGCCGACGATGTGCAACTGGTCCAGTTGTTCCAGAATCTGATCAGCAACGCCATCAAGTTCCGCGGGGAGCAGCCACCCTGCGTTTATGTCTCGGCCAAACAGAAGGGCAATGAATGGGTCTTCTCCGTCCGCGACAACGGCATCGGTATTGATCTGGAGTACGCCAAGCGCATCTTCCAGATCTTTCAGAAGTTGCACAGCAGGGCGGAGTATCCCGGTACCGGCATCGGTCTGGCGATCTGCAAGAAGATTGTGGAACGCCACGGGGGACGTATCTGGGTGGAGTCGCAGCCCGGGGAGGGCTCGACATTCTACTTCACAATCCCGATAAAAGAGTGAAGAGTTATGAATGCACTCACTACTGGTAGGCCGATAGAGATTATGTTGGTGGAAGACAACCCTGGCGATGTGCGGTTGATTGCAGAAGCCATGAAAGACAAAAAGATGCGCAACAACCTGCACGTGGCCGAAGACGGCATAGAGGCCCTTGCCTTCCTGCGCCAGGAAGGCAAGTATGCTGACGCCCCTCGTCCAGACCTCATTCTGCTCGACCTGAGGTTGCCCAAGAAAGATGGGCGCGAAGTTCTGGCGGAGATAAAAGCCGATGAAAACCTGAGGCGAATCCCTGTGGTAATCCTGACTACTTCGAGGGCAGAAGAGGACATCCTCAAAGCCTACGACCTCAACGCGAACTGCTACGTCACTAAGCCAGTTGACCTGGATCAGTTCATCAAGGTGGTGAAGTCCGTCAAGGATTTCTGGTTGACTATCGTGAAACTGCCGGCGGAGTGAGGAAAGTGGATGATAAACATATAAAAGTTCTGCTGATTGAGGACAACCCGGGAGATACCCGCCTGATTCGGAAGATGCTGGCCGAAGTGGGGACCGCTTCGTTTGATCTGAAGTGGGCCGACCGGCTCTCGAGTGGATTAGAGCAGCTGGCCAGGGGAGGTATTGACGTACTCCTGTTAGATCTCTCGCTGCCGGATAGCCAGGGGCTTGACACTTTCACGAAGGTACACATTAAAGCGCCAACAGTGCCAATCATCGTTCTAACCGGTCTTGATGATGGAACGGTGGGTGTTAGGGCGATGCGGGAGGGTGCGCAGGACTATCTGATCAAAAGCCAAGTGGACAGCAATTTGCTGGTGCGATCCATACGCTATGCGATCGAGCGACAGCGACTGATGGAGGAAGTGCGCGGTCTATCAATTGTTGATGAACTTACAAAATTGCACAACCGGCGAGGGTTTCTAACCTTGGCACAACAGCAGTTGAAGATAGCCAATCGGATGAAAAGAGGAATGCTTCTATTTTTTATGGATTTGGACAACATGAAGAAGATTAATGATACTCTGGGCCACCATGAAGGCGACCTGGCATTGATGGAGATCGCCGCTGTTCTCAAGGAGACTTTTCGCGATTCGGACATCATTGCCCGTATAGGCGGCGATGAGTTTGTGGTTCTTGCGATAGATATCCCTGAAAGCAGTGCCGAGATTCTCACTGCTCGTTTACATGAGAACTTGAGAAACCGCAACTCCCATGGAAAGCACCCCTACAAATTGTCGATAAGTATGGGTATTGCCCACTACCATCCTGAATTCCCCTGCTCCATTGATGAACTCCTGGGTCGGGCGGACAGTTTAATGTATGAACAAAAATGGGGCAACCAAATGTCTTATCCCAAGGGCGGTTGCGACTACTGTTTCGACTAATGTTTGGTACGCGATTATAGGTGGGCGCACAAGGCAATGTTGAAAATACGGTGGAAAAATGAACGATAAACCTCTCAAAATCCTGCTGGTGGAGGATAACCCTGGAGACGTTCGTCTGATTCGGGAAATGTTGACCGAAGCAGGGAATGATCTATTTGAGTTAGAGTATGCCGACCGGCTCATCACTGGGCTGAGGTGCCTCGCCGAAGGTGATATTGATGTGATTTTGTTGGATCTCGGGCTTCCTGATAGCCAAAGGTTTGACACCTTTGCCAGGGTGCACGCTCAGACACCAGAAGTGCCGATCATCCTGCTGACCGCTCTCGACGATGAAGTGCTGGCAATGAAGGCAGTGCGGCAAGGCGCACAGGATTATCTGATCAAGGGAGAGGTGAATAGCGACTTGCTTTCGCGCACCATACGCTATGCCATCGAGCGCAAGAAGGCTCAGGAGAAACTTCAACGTAGCCTTAAGAAGCTGCGAAGAGCCTTGGGGGCAACCATCCAGGCCATGGCATTGACTGTTGAAATGAGGGATGCTTATACAGCAGGTCATCAACGACGTGTGACCGACCTTGCCCGTGCTATAGCCACAGAAATGCAACTTTCAGAGCACCACATTGATGGTATCCGTATGGCTGGGACTATTCATGATATCGGTAAGATAGGGGTGCCAGCTGAGATTCTCAATAAGCCCATTCGCTTAACCGATATCGAATTCAATTTAATCAAGATTCATCCTCTAGTCGGCTACAATATTTTGAAGCAAATTAAATTTCCATGGCCGGTAGCCAAGATGATCCTCCAACATCATGAAAGAATGAACGGTTCCGGATATCCCCATGGTCTATCTGGGGATGCTATTCTGCTGCAAGCACGGATTTTAGGTGTAGCCGATGTTGTTGAAGCTATGGCCTCTCGCCGACCTTACCGACCAGCTCTCGGTATAGATAAGGCCTTAGAGGAAATCTCGCAGAACAGGAGTGTCCTTTATGATCCTGAGGTCGTAGATACTTGTTTGAAGCTTTTTACCGAGAGAGGATTTAAGTTCAAAAAAGATAAAAGTAGCAAATTCATCTACTAACGGATAAAAAGCTTCGGGCTTACCCCATTGGTCTAAATTGCCGCCGCTTTGGTGTTCTTTTTATTTACTGCCGGTAAACTCTTAAAACACGCGTGTCAAATCATTTAACTGAGGCCTCTGAAAAAGTCTGGTTGACCTAGCTAAAGTAGTAAAATTTTTCCCTCGCTCTTTCTCAATTTCCCTCCTTTTTATTCAATTTGACAAAGAACTTTGATATAGTATTATAAAATATCTGTTCTTTACTGTTCTGGTTAAAGTATATAGGTGCTTTATGTGGGCTTAAAAGGGAAGAGGGTGAGAAACCCTCGTGGTTGCGCCGCTGTAACCGGTAGCGAAATCCGCACTATGCCACTGTCTCTTAACATAGTAATTTTGATGAGCCAGTGAGATGGGAAGGCGCGGAGAGTAGAAAAACTCAAAATCGAGGATCACCGGGAGCCAGAAGACCTGCCTATATGCGTGTACCCGCCTTCTTCGCGTAAAAGATGGCAGGGTTTTTGTTGAATAATAGAACCCCAGCTTTCTTTATCGAGAAGGCTGGGGGTTTTTTATAGGAAGTAGCTTTTTGAATAACTGAGGAGTACTCTCAATAGGATGAGACATGTAGATTTTCACCGTCAGATACAGAGAATAAGAGGGAAGGAGAAAGCTATGTCTTTATTTAGAAGACTACTTATGGTAACCTTGGGTTTAGTGCTTGTCGCGTCTAGTTGGGCAGAGGCTGAGGAAAATAAAGAAGAAAGCATCTTAGAGCTAGAAAAAATAGTGATTACCGCTACTCGCAGTCCCCATCTATTAAAGGATGTTCCGGTGAGTACAACGGTCATCACTAAAAAAGAGATCGAACAAACCGGTGCTTCCACAGTGGCTGAGGCATTAGAGAACGTTGCAGAGATGAGAGTGACCGGTTACGGGAGTCCAGGTTCGCTGGCTACAGCACATATTCGCGGCTCTGCAGCAGGTCAAGTCTTGGTTTTAATGGATGGACGGGGATTGAATCCCGCTGATTCCGGAACTGTAGATCTTGGCTTTCTTCCGGTACAAAACATCGAAAGGATCGAGATAGTTAGAGGTCCCTTCTCCTCTCTCTACGGAGCTAATGCCTTAGGGGGTGTTATCAACATCATTACCAAACCTGCTCCCAAAAAGAGGCAGACCCAGATCGGAGCTTCCTCTGGCACCTATAAAACCAGCGAATATACCCTTACCCATGGTGGAAAACTAGGCAAGACTGGATACTTTCTTACAGCTAGGCTGGGAGATTCAGGCGGAGACAGAGAGAATAGTAGCTGCAACGAGACACATGCCACAACTAAATTCACTTACGAAGTCGATGATTCATCGGGGTTCTCTTTGTTAGCTGGTTACTCTCATCGAGACAGCGGGGTTCCCGGCCCCACCACTTATCCCACTCCAAGTGCCCAACAACAGAACAAAAGGAACTGGCTGGACCTCTCCTACAGCAAAGATCTAAAAGGAGGATCTCGCCTCCTTGCTAAAACTTTTATCGAACAATACGAAATATGTTACCAAAACCCTGACGCCTTGGGTGGTCCGATGAAAGATACAACAGAAAATCTTGCCAGTGGTGTACAAATACAGTATAGCCTCCCCTGGGGAAGACATTTCCCCACGGTAGGTTTGGAGCTAAAACAGGATCGGGTCAAAGTCACCACCATTGATGGAACTTCCAGAATTGGTGGCCCCCGGAAGTTAGATACAGTTTCTCTCTACCTTCAGGATGAGATGAATCTTTCTCCCCGCTTAACCCTCGTCCCGGGACTAAGGTACGACAACCCATCCGCCTACGCTTCCCAATGCAGCCCTCGAGTTAGTCTGCTTTATTTCTTAGGAGAAAATACCCGCCTTCGTGCTTCCTACGGTCAGGCTTTCAGGCCCCCTACAGTGAATGACCTTTACTGGCATGAGGATTGGGGATGGGGAATGGGTCTATTTGGAAATGAAGATCTTAAACCAGAAAAATCTAGAGGCTATGAGTTGGGGTTGGAGCATAAGTTTAATCTGCCTCTGCTAGCCAGGGCAAGTTGGTTTGACAGAAAAACTGATGGGTTAATTAGCTGGGTGGAGATTTCGCCCGGGCACTGGCAGGTTACCAATGTAGATAAAGCTCATAATCAGGGTATAGAATCGGAGCTTAGACTCCAGCTCACCTCGAGGCTATCTGTCGGACTAAATTATCTCTATCAACAGGCTAAAGATGAGGGCGAGGAGTATAAAGGAAATTACCTAATATATACACCTGAATACAAAATGGGCTTGAGCCTGGGATATGAGACAAATTTTGGATTAGGCATCCGTATAGAGGCAGAGAAGGTAAGTGAGCAATACACCAATAGAGAAAACACCCAGAAATTAAAGAGCTATAGTCTCCTTAACGCCAGGCTTTCTCAAAAGATAACCGAGAAAGTTGAGGTCTTTGCCACGGGGGAGAACCTACTGAATGAGTCATACGAGGTGTTCAGGGATTACCCCATGCCGGGCAGAAGAATCAATCTCGGAATGAAAATTAGCTTCTAGAATGAAAGTAAAAAAAGGGAAAGTGGGAACGGGTAAGAAAAACAGAGTTTGTAAATTAAAAGTAGAGACATTTTCTCTGCTCATTTCCATACTCATTCATACGGGACTTCTTGCAGTCCCCTTTTTCCTTTCTCCTCCTGAGTCTACCAAATATGTCAGAAGCATAAAAGTAGACTACATTATCTCTTTGCCTAAAATAAACCATCACCTGAGGGAATCATCAGGAAAATCCATTGTCTCTTCCTTAATCCTTGCATCCAGAAGAGAGAATAGGGAGCTACTCAAGCCATCTTCGATTCTCACCAAAAAGCCCTCTATTTCTTCCACTCTGAGATCTCAAGAGAGAATTCTTTCTCCCGAAGAGATATCCAACCACGGGAAAAGGGAATCTCCATTCCTCTTTTCCTCACCAGTAAAGGCGCATGTACCAACTGCGGAATCTAACTCTCTCAGAGAAGGAAAATCCAAGATGGTGAGTAAGATCCCGGGAGTGAATCTTTCAATTGACAAAGCCACCATCTTTTCGTCTTTCTCACCCTTAACCCGGCTGGGAAAATCTTCTCTCATGAGGAAAATTGAAGGAAGGGTTTATCTTTTCGGAGAGGAAAACTTGAGCCAAAAAAGATTGGCCGACCATCCTCACCAGATAAGAATCACAGAAGAAGGTATACGACCCGAAATCATAATCTCAAGAGCTTCACGAGTTTTCCCTAATAAAAAAGCCGCTTTGAGGGAACCAAATCCGCTCCCGAGGATATCCCTCGGTAAAGCTAAGCAAAAGGTTAGGGGCGAAATTTTGTCCACTTCCTTAGATCCGATAGTGCAGCCAAGGACTCGCTCTTATTCCCCCACCATAAAAGAAAAGAAATTCTCACCTCTGAGAAGCGAGCCAGATTTTTACCGAGAAGGAATCAGGATCGTGAAGGAAGATACAAAACTCCTCACTGAGGGCCTTCGGCTAAGAGAATATGCAGAAAAGATTCGAAAGTTAATCAACGCCAACAAAAAATATCCATCGGTGGCCAGGCAGCGCGGATGGGAAGGAAGAATAAAGGTCAGATTCATGATTAATTCCAGCGGCAGAGTCATAAAGACTGAAGTTTTGTCTCCCTGTAGTTACGAAGTGCTCAATTGCGCCGCGGAAAAACTGATAAAAGATACCTCACCTTTTCCTTCTTTTCTCTCTTCCTGGCACAAAAATTCTCTCACCTTAGAAGTGCAAGTTGTTTATCAGCTAAAGGAATCTACTTTGACGAAGGAGGATGGAAATTGAAGAAAATAGTAGTGTTCTCATTTCTGATAGGTCTAGGGATAATCTTATTTTCCTCAGGATGGGGACATTTAGAGCAAAATCCGGCACCGTACATTAAGCTCGGACTGGACTATTATCACCTGAAGGAGTACACCAAAGCTAAGCAGGCCTTCGAGGCCGCTGTTAAACTGGCGCCGGACAACTTTGAAGCCCACTACAATTTAGCTCTCACCTGTATAAAACTTGAGGAATACGATAAAGCTACCCAGGAGCTTATGGTCTGTCTAAAACTTAAACCAGCCTATCCAGAGATTCACTTGCTACTAGGAAACATATTTTCCTATCAACAACTGCCTGAAAAAGCTATAACTGAATATGAGAAAGAAATAACCATTAATCCTTCCCATGCTCTGGCCCGGTACAATTTAGGCCAAATCCTTTATTGGCGGGGAGAATACGAAAAAGCGATGGAGAACTTTGAAAAAGCTATCGATCTTAACCCTGATTTGAAGAGAGGGTATATGAGTTTAGGAATGAGCTATTTTAAGCTTCATCGTTGGGACAAGGCTTTAGAAGCACTTCAGAAAGCGGTCACCCAGGATCCTAAAGACGTAGATTCTCATCTTTATTTAGGAAGGGTCCATCTTGAACAGAAAAACTATGAGAAAGCAAAAAAGGAGTTCCAGATACTGGTAGAGCTAGAACCCAAAAATAGTTATGCCCATGCCTATCTGGCTAACATTTATCTGGAAAAGAGGAAGTATTCCAAAGCAGAAGCAGAGCTGGAAAAAGCAGTACAAATAAAACCGGATGAGCCTGCCTTCCGTTATAATTTAGCTCACATCTATGTTCAGCTGCAAAAGTACTCTCAAGCAATTGACCAGTTTCAACGGGTCTTAAAACTGGAACCTGTTTTTCAGGACACCTACTTTCGCCTGGGTAGTATTTACTACAAGCAAGGTAAAAACGAGCAAGCCATTGAGTGTTATGAGAAGGAGACCCAGCATCATCCAGACCATCCAGATGCCTATTTCAACTTAGGCCTTATCTATTTTGAACAGAAAAAGTACGATCTTGCTGAACAAAACCTAAGGAAGGTAATACAGATTAACTCGCAGGATGCTCAGGCCCATGAGGTGCTGGGGGACCTGTATTTTGAGAAGGGGATGTATTCACAGGCGGCAGAGGAACATGAAGAAGCTGCCCGGATAAAATCTCAGAGTTCTCCACCTCCAGAATAAGTTTTATTAACTATACTTTATTTTTCTTTACCCACTGGGCATATTCTTTCATACCTTGCTCTACTGTATATTGGGGATAGAATCCAAGCTCCTCTTTGGCAAGAGAGATGTCCAAAGTCTCTCCTCGAGGAAGGAGTTTGCCTGGACCTATATCCACCTGAGTAGGTTCATCACTATACTTTTGAGCTAAGCTTATCATCTGGGGGAAAGAAATCGGCTTCTCAGAACAGATATTTATCGATTTGTGCTTGAGATTCTCAGCCTGGTAGAGAAGATAAGTTCCCTGGGCGGCATCCTTAACGTAGGTAAAACCCAGTCTCTGATCAGCACCCTTCTCCAGTTTTAGATTGGGAAGACCCTCAAGAGGTCCTAAAAGGTTTTTAAACAGCTCAGTTTGCTGGGAAGGAAGCCTTCCCGGACCAAAGAAAAAGTAAAGACGAGCACTCCGAAAATCAAGACCATAGTGATTCTCATACTGCTGACCAATGAGCTCCCCGGCCGCCTTGCTGGCACCATATAGGTCGCCGGGATGAAGAGGATAAGTAAGTTCAGAAGGGTTGTCTCTTACCTCTCCGTACACTGCCCCTGAGCTAGCAAAGAGAAATTTCTTAATTTTAAAGAGCCTGGCCAGCTCGAGCATATTGACTGTCCCGGTCAGGTTTATCGCGAGACCCTGGTGAGGATTTCCCCAAAGAGCAGGGTCGGCAGTTACAGCTACTGTGTGTATAATCCCCTCAATTTTATCCTTATATTGGATAAATACTTCTACCAGTTTTGGGAAATCGAGTATACTTGCCCGAATAAATCTAATCTTATCTTTCACTTCCTTCAGATAATCAAGGTCTTTATCTACCACATCGAAGACTATAACCTCCTTTCCCTCCCCGGCAAATCGGTAGGTAAGCCAGGACCCTAATTGTCCATAACCTCCAGTGATGAGAACAGCCATTGAGCTACTCCTTTGAAGCTATCAAGGAATGAGAAGTATCTTACATCCTTCGCCTGAAATTGCTATATTGAAAGCCTTCTCGAAGTCTTCTAAGGAAAACTTATGAGTAACTATAGGATCTGGATTAAGCTTCCCTGAGGAAAGAAGATCCTCGGCTATCTCCCAGGTTCTCCATATTTCCCTTCCAAATAATCCTCTGATCCTGGCTTCTTTGAGAATGATCTGAGGAGATCCATCGATCCTTAAAAGCTCCTCAGGATGACCTATCATAAATAACTTCCCCCCCACCCTTAAGTAATTAAATGCTTTCTCTAAGGCTTCAGCATCACCCGAAGCCTCGATTATTACTCCTGCTCCATTTCCGTTGGTCAGAGATAAAACTCTATCCAGGAGGGATTCTTTTTGAGGATTAACCAGATGGGTTGCTCCCATTCTCCTGGCTATGTTTAGTCTTTCCTCGTTAATATCGGCGGCGATAATCTCTTCAGCTCCTTTTATCCTCGAAATTCCTATCGCAAATTGTCCGATAGGCCCACATCCTATGACCACTATGGAATCTGCCTCCACTTCTCCTTCATATACTGCCCTCAAGGGTATCCCCATTGGTTCAAGAAGACATCCTTTCTCAAAAGGTAAGTCCTCAGGTAGTTTCCTGGTGGAGACCTCGGGTATTATAGAGTATTCAGCAAAACAGCCATTTACACTGTGGCCAAAAAGTTCCATATTCTGACAGGTGTGGGGGCGGTTGTGCTGGCATTGCCAGCATTTTCCACAGGGAATATGGGTTTCCGCCGCTACCTTATCTCCTGATTTTACCGTCTTAACTTCTTTGCCTACTTTTATCACTACACCTGAACATTCATGGCCGGGGATAAAGGGTAAGGATTTCACCAAGCTCCTAATTTTGGAGGTCCATTTATATAATTTCAAATCCGAGCCACATATAGCAGCCGCCTTTATTTTAACCAGAACCTCCTTGGGTTTGGGCTCAGGTACAGGCATCTCCTCAAGATCAAAACCTACAGCCTCTTTCTTTTT
>JRER01000710.1_pt1 | contig 15740 bp, 18 predicted proteins | sample 210161 | NCBI WGS metagenome assembly JRER01 (sample SAMN03019618, study PRJNA260268) | marine sediment metagenome | biome: Marine; feature: Sediment; material: Clay; isolation source: clay from marine sediments 136 meters below sea floor depth collected from... | place: New Zealand: Canterbury...
ATATAGAGATTATTAAGGGAGTACACTCCAGGAAAATTGCCACTCTCCTTGGCTACGACTACGGCTCCGAGGTCGTGCACCGAAATAACTTGGTGGTATTATAATAGATGGGGGTGGGTTATGAAGACTAATGTACTTTATTTTGGTGATAACCTGGAAATATTGCGAAACAGGGACTACTTCCCAGACGAATGTATTGACCTTATCTATCTTGACCCGCCGTTTAATAGTAAGAAGGACTATAACATCCTATTCAAGGAAAATGGCGGCGTTGAGTCTGAAGCCCAGATAAAAGCCTTTACCGATACCTGGCACTGGACACAAACGGCAGCGGATACCTACCACGAGGTTGTAACTAAGGGGCCATTGAAGGTAGCGCAGCTAATTGGTGCTCTACACGATGCTATAGGTGGTAACGATGTTATGGCATATCTGGTAATGATGACAGCAAGACTGGTAGAGCTTCACCGTGTCCTAAAGCCCACCGGTTCTCTCTATCTCCACTGCGACCCTACCGCCAGCCACTACCTGAAGCTGGTGCTAGACCAGATATTTGGCCCAGTGAATTTTAGAAATGAAATTGTGTGGTGTTACACAGGGCCAGCACGAGCTGTAAGTGACTTCCCCGACAAGCATGATATAATTTTCCGATATAGTAAAGGCAGGAAATCAACATTTAACCCTGATTCTATTCGGATTGCTTATAGTGAAAGTTTTATCAGTCGCAGGAGGTATGCTGAGGGAAAGGGCGGAATTTACAAGGGGCGAGTAAGAACCCGAGAGGAGACCGAAGCTTACAAAAGGGGCAAAGTGCCTGAAGATTGGTGGACTGATATTGCTACTGGGGGACAGCTTTCCAGAAAAGAGCGTCTTGGCTATGAAACCCAAAAACCCCTCGCCTTGCTGGAGCGCATTATTAAGGTTAGCTCTAATGAAGGGGATGTTGTTCTTGACCCCTTCTGTGGCTGTGGCACGGCGGTAGTTGCTGCCCAGAAGCTGAACAGGCGCTGGATAGGCATTGATATTACCCATCTAGCCATTAACCTGATGCGTAACCGCCTGAAGGACAGTTTTTCCGGCATTAAGTTTGAGGTTATCGGTGAGCCGGTAGATTTGGCTGGAGCTAAGGCTCTGGCTCATCAGGATAGGTATCAGTTCCAGTGGTGGGCACTGGGCTTGATTGGAGCCAGACCCCTCGGTGAGAAGAAGAAGGGTGCCGATAAGGGTATTGACGGGGTTATTCACTTTATAGATGAGGCGAGTGGTAAGCCGAAGCGGGTGGTGGTTCAGGTAAAGAGCGGGCATGTGGGGGTAAATGCCATTCGGGAACTTAAGGCGGTGGCTGCCAACGATGCTATAGGCGTCCTTATAACACTAGAACCACCTACCGGTCCAATGACAGTTGAGGCAGTAGATGCTGGCTATTATCATTCTCCAATCTATGATAGGGATTATCCTAAAATACAGATTTTGACCATAGAGGAGTTGTTACACGGTAAAACGCTTGATATGCCCCCGCAAACGCAGACCAATGTAACTTTTGCTAAAGCTCCAAGAGTTTCTAAAGAGGAAGGCGAGCAACTATCTATGGACTGAGGGGGTGTTAGAGGGGCGAAGCCCCTCTCAAAAATACTTCCCCTTCATGCAAGGAATATATATCCCTTAATTAGGGGAAGGGGATAAAGCGGGTTCCCAGGAAAATCGAAGATTTTTCTGGGTGCTTAAAGGGGATAGGGTTACCACATAAAAAGGAGTAGTGATTATGAAATCGGCTATTGAGGAACTGGAAGAGAAGGCGAGGGCGGCTAAGGTGGCGTCTCGGCGGATGGCTTACCTTTCGGTTGAGGTCAAGAATAAGGCTTTACATAATATTTCTAATGACCTTTTAGCCAAGAAGGACAGGATACTGGCAGCCAATCAACTTGACTACAAGGAGGCAGAGGCGTCAAGTATGAGTGCTGTCATGCTTGACCGCTTGATGCTGAACTCCAGCCGTCTTGAGTCCATTGCCCAGGATGTGCTGGCAGTGGCGGCTCTTCCCGACCCGGTGGGTGAGGTATTTGATATGCGCACCTTGCCTAATGGCTTACAGATAGGCAGGAAGCGGGTGCCTTTAGGCGTAATTGGAGCCATCTATGAGAGCCGACCCAATGTTACTATAGACATCTCTGCCCTTTGTCTGAAATCGGGTAATGCCCTTATCCTCAGGGGTGGTAAGGAGGCAATTCACTCCAATAGTGCCTTAGCTGGAGTGGTTCGAGAGGCGGCAACCAGGGCTGGAGTTCCTGATGGAGCTGTGCAGTTTGTTGAGAATACCGACCGAGCTCTGGTTAATCACCTGCTTAAGATGGGCGATATTATTGACCTGATTATTCCCCGGGGTGGAGCCGGGCTGGTAAAATTTGTTACCGAAAATGCTACTATGCCGGTGGTTAGCGGTGGGGTTGGTGTTTGCCATACTTATGTAGATAAGAGCGCTGATGTGGCTAAAGCAGTGGCTATAGCCTTTAATGCTAAGGTGCAGCGACCCACCGTTTGCAATGCTTTAGATAGCTTGCTGGTTCATGTTGATGTTGCCGAGCGCTATTTGCCTTTGGTGGCGGCTGAGTGGGCGAAGGCTGGGGTAGAGATGCACTGCGATGAGCAAGCCTTGTCTATCCTTAAGTCATATCCTTCTTTGAAGCTGGTCCCAGCTACCGACGAGGATTGGGGCAAGGAGTTTCTATCGCTGGTGGCAGCGATAAAAGTGGTCAATTCCCTGGATGAGGCACTGGAGCATATTGAACGCTATGGCTCAGGGCATTCGGAGGCTATTGTTACCGAGGAATATCAGGCAGCAATGCGTTTCCTTAATGAGGTGGATGCGGCCTGTGTCTATGTTAATGCCAGCACCCGGTTCACCGATGGCGGTCAGTTCGGGCTGGGGGCTGAAGTTGGTATTAGCACCCAGAAACTGCATGCCCGAGGTCCGTTAGGGGTAAAGGAGCTGACTAGTTATAAGTGGATTATCTTTGGTAGCGGGCAAGTAAGACCTTGAACTGATTATCATCTTGTAAGCTTACTCTTCCCAAATATTTCCAGACCCAGCAGAGCGGGTTATTCTATTTTCTGCGGACTCTATTTAACGACCACGGTTAAGACAAATGTGAGCATTGGCTCTTCCTCTCCGTCCCAAGGGTGGGTATATACCATAGATATGGTGCTCGTGCCTTTCTTGAGAGCCTCGAAAGTCCACACTTCTTGACCAGGAGTACCAGGGGGAAGCGTAGCCAACTTTTCTGGCATCACCAATTTGTGGTCTACCTCTCGCAACACAGTTTGGTCACTGATTGCCGCTGTTTCTGACCACTGGCGGCCCTCCGACGGGCAAGAGTACAAAGCTATTGTCAATGAGCCGTCAACAGCAACTTCGACTTCTTGGCTAATATGCTGCTCCTTCTTAAAGTCATCCCAGGAAACATTTACAGATACTTGCTTTGAGGTTGGCAAACAAGCAAACAGGCAGAGCGAGATGACAACCACAGCACACACTAAGATTAGCTTTGATTTCGTTTTTGTTTCCTCCATCAAATTAATCTATTTTTAGCTTTATCAGACACTCTTAAGGGGTGTCCGGTATATCCTGCTGTCTTTGTGGACTCTATTTAACAGTAACGGTCAAGACAAACGTCCATTCCCCTTTCTCTCCACCTTCCCACGGCCGGCTATATTCCATAGATATGGTGCTGGTACCTTTCTTGAGTGCCTTGAAAGTCCATACTTGTTGACTTGGAGTACCAGGTGGAGGCGGCGGCTCGGATTCGGGAACCACCCATTTGTGGTCTGTCTGCTGTAATACAGTTTGGTCACTAATTTGTGCCGACTCTACCCACTGGAAGCCCGTTGTCGGGTTAGAGCACAAAGTTACTGTCAATGAGCCGTCAACAGCAACTTCCACTTCCTGGCTAATATGCTTAAGCTTCATAAAGTCATCACAGGAAACATCTACAGATACTTGCTTTGGGGTTGGGACACAAGCAAACAGGCACAGTGAAATGGCAACCATGATACACACTAGGATTAGCTTTGATTTCATTTTTCCTCCCTTAAACTTGTAATTTGGGATTTCTTATCTTATTCATGTTGTTTTGGCTGTTTCCAGGGCAGCTTGTTGGGCTTCAAATAGTTGCTTGATGCCTTTTTCAGCGAGGGCGAGTAAGGAATCAATGGTCTCCTTGGTGAAGGGCTTGCCTTCAGCTGTGCCCTGAAGTTCAACAAACTTACCCATACCGGTCATTACCACATTGAAGTCAACCTCAGCATTGTAGTCTTCATCGTAGCACAGGTCTAGCATCATATAGCTGTGCACGATGCCGACGCTGGTGGCAGCCACCGCCGTCTTCAGAGGTATGGATGATATTATGCCTATACTTGCCAGGCTTTGTAATGCTTGATATAAGGCTACATAGGCACCAGTAATGGCAGCAGTTCTAGTGCCCCCGTCGGCCTGAATCACGTCACAATCTATGATTAGGGTTCTTTCGCCTAGTGCTGTGAGGTCAGTTACGGCTCGTAGCGAGCGCCCAATGAGGCGTTGTATCTCCTGGTTTCTACCGGCAACCCTACCCAGTGATGAATCACGCGGGGTGCGGGTAACAGTGGAGCGGGGTAGCATGGCATACTCAGCGGTAATCCAGCCACTACCCCCACCTTTAAGGAAGCCAGGCACCCTCTCATCAACACTTACCGAGCACAGCACCCGGGTCTTGCCTAGTTCTATCAGCGCCGAGCCTTCAGCAAAACTCTGGTAACCAGGTATTATTCGTATCGGTCGTAGCTCATCATAAGCACGACCGTCAGCCCTTTTCACCTAAATCTCCTTTATTACTATTTAAAAGTCTATCAAAGTATAGCATTGCTCAGTGAGATTAACAATTAAGTTTGCTTTGAAATTTAATCTACCTCACCCCCTTAATCCCCCTCTCCAAGATATGGATATATATTCCTATCATGAGGGGGAGATTAATATAAAAGAGGGGCTAACGCCCCTCTTAAACACCCCAACTCAGTGGGAAGCAAGTCCTGTAGATAGGCTTGGCCCCTCTTAAACACCCCTTTTATTATCTAGCCTATTTTAGGCTTGTCAGGTATTCTTTTAACCAGCCTAAGGCTGCCTTGGCAGTGGCTAACTTGTTTTGCTCTCGGTTTCCCTGGAAGTTATGTTTCTGACTAAAGGCCCCGGCTTTATGGGATAATCCAATGTAGAATAGCCCCAGTGGTTTTCCCGGCGTAGCCCCACTAGGCCCGGCGATGCCGGTATCAGCTAAACATATATCGGCGGCTAATATTTTTCTGCCGCCCTGCGCCATCTCCTCAGCCACCTGGTAACTAACGGCGCCATATTTGTTGATGGTATCCTGTTTCACTCCAACTAGTTTAATCTTGACCTCATTGCTATAAGCGGTAATCGCCCCTTTATAGTAGTCTGAGCTACCGGGGACGTTGGTTATCAGGTGGGATATTAGCCCTCCAGTGGCTGATTCAACCACTCCCAGGGTTAGCCCTTTCTGGCGAAGTAAATTTCCCACCTCTGGCTCTAGGCTGGTCATGACTTTAGATAAATCCTCCTAGCTTAAAGGAATATGTTTTTTCAGGTAAAAGTATAGACTATTTGCCAACTTCGTGTTATTATTCGCCTATAGGCAAATTATATAGGAACTACGGGGCAAAATAAAGCTAAAGCATGCCCCAAGCTGTTTAGCCAATAAAAAGGAGGTTTATACTAATGAGAACAGCAGCTATAGTTTTTGGTGCTCTGGGTGGGGCGGCAGCAGTGGTAGGCGGTCTCACTGCAGGTGGAGTGATACTGGTAGTGGCTGCTGGGCTTACCTGGAACTTCTGGTTTGTGGTGAGTGGAGTTTTACTTTTATCCTCCATCGCTTTTGCCGTTTGTCGCAGTCGAGGCGAGGAATAGTTTTTGTGTTGGCTCTATTAATTGGCTCTATTAATTAGCAGCCTTTATTTTGTCCATTTTGGGGAGTGAAGCTAAAATTTCACTGCGGGTTTACCCCAATGCCACCAGGAATGAGGTGATAGGCTTGGTTGATGGGGTATTGCGGGTAAAGATATCGGCGCCACCAGTTAAAGGTAAAGCTAACCGGGAGCTGCTGGCTTTTCTCAGTCAGCTCTTAGGCATTAGCCAAGGGGCGCTAACTATCACCAAGGGTTACACCAGCCGCAACAAGACTGTAGCTGTTGATGGTTTGAGCCAGGAAGAGTTGCTGAAGCGGCTTCTACATAGTTAGAAGGACTAAGCCTTTTTCCTCTTCCGGCGGCGACGCCAGTAGAGAATGCCAAGTATAGTTCCCCAAATGGGGCTGAAGATTGCTGCCCCGATAGCTACTGTTCCTAGTCCTTGCCCAAAGATAACAAGTCCACGAACAGCGGACTTGAGTACTTCCCTAGCGCTCCAGCCGGGACGAACCAACGGCGCAACAGTAACTGCAGGCCTGAGCTCTATTGAAATTAAGCTCATGGCTGAGATTCGTTCCAGATATTGTATCCGACCCTTGATTTGCTCTATCTCATAGCGTATCCAAGACAGTGCTTCGTAGATTCTAAGGATGTCCTCCACATCCTCAGCTTTTTCCAGAAGGGCTAGATATTGGCTCTCGGTTGCCTCGGCGTTCTTTAACCTGGATTGTAGGTCAATATACTCCTCGGTTATATCCTCAGTGCTGGTACTTTCTGAGGTTACCCTTACTGCCAGTCCTCTGAGTTCGGCTAATGCCTGGTCAAATGTCTCATCAGGCACTCGAATAGAAATCCACCCCCTTAACTCCTCTTCCTCGCCTGAAATTCGAGATGATACTACCCAGCCACCAAGTCTTACCGCCAGTTGGGCTATCCCGTCCCGGGCACTAGTTACATCCTCTACTACCAGCGACATATCTCCGTTGCGGACTATCATCCGCTCTTCTGCTGTTGACGGCAGAACTCCAGCTCCAGCCTTCTCCGGCATTGGTGGTGCCGCCGGCATTGGCGCTGGCATCTCTGCCGGTGGTGGCATCCCTGGCATTACTCCGGGCGGTCCCCCGGCGGCGCAGGAAGCAAGCACCAGCGGGCAAATGACTAATATAGCTACCGTTATTAACATTAATCTTTTCATAAGGCACCCCCTGTTTATTATCTCTACTATACTATAACGCTAGTGAGAATGAAAAGGTTAGTATTATTTTTCATCGGGTCTTGCCCCTTGCCAGCGAGGCAAATATGCCTCCGGAACAAAGGGCGGTAAAAATTATGAAGGCTATTTTGGTACTACTCAAAAACGATGAGTAGTATTCGGGTGTGATTTCGACCCTCCCGATGTAAATAGCGAATAGCAGCATAGCGATTCCCATACTGAAACTCATTCCAATCTGCCGCATTGTTGCCAGCGTTGCCGAGGCTACTCCGTAAAATCTCTGTTTAACAGAACTCATAATGGCATTGGTGTTGGGGGATGTGAAAAAGCCAAAGCCGAGACCAATGAGGATTAGACTGGTAATGATAAACCCCAAACTTGTTTTTTCATTGAGGGAAATAAGAAGAGAAAGTCCTACTGCGATTAGCCCCATGCCTACTGAGGCAAGTATTCGCGGTTCAATTCGGTCGGAAAGCCTGCCGGCAACTGGTGAAAAACTGGCTTGCACTGCGGGCATGGCTACCAAAATTAAGCCAGCGCTTTGGGGGCTAAGCCCTTTTATATACTGCAAGTAAAGGCTTAACAGGAAAGCCACGGCAAAGGCGGCGCTGTAATTGAGGAGCACGGCTAGGTTGGAGAAAGCAAAGACCCTGTTCTTCCTAAAGAGATTTATATCCAGAAGAGGGCTCTCTACCTTCATTTGTCGCTTAACAAAGGCAAAAATCCCTGAGGCACCGATAACAATTAGCCATATACCCAACTTTGCCGGAAGCAGAGAAAAACCGTATATTATCCCGGTAAGGGCGAGACCGTAGATTACCGAGCCAATAAGGTCGAACTTCTCTCCCCTCGCCTCAGCCCACTCCCCCTTCATTTTCCCAAAAATAAGGGCAATTATGGTCGCCCCCAGAGGCACAATGACCAGGAATATGCTTCTCCAGCCAAAATGCTGGGTTAATAGTCCGCCTAGAACAGGACCCAGGGAAAGCCCTAAATATGTCATAGCCACAGTTATGCCTAAGGCTTTACCCCTCTCCCCAACAGGGAATACTGAAGTTAGAATGGCTATTCCAGTAGTGAATATCATGGCACTTCCGATTCCCTGCAAAAACCGTAAGGCAATCAGTACCGTGGCCGAGGGGGCAAATGCCGAGAGGAGCGATGCAATGGTGAAAGTAAATATGCCATAAGTAAGAATCCTTTTCCTGCCATATATATCGGCTAGTCGGCCAAAGGGCAGAAGAAATGTTGCCGTGGCTAAGATATATGCGGTAGCCACCCAGCCTAACAAAACGGCATCCATTTGAAATTCACGGCCGATTGAGGGAAGGGCGATGTTAATGGATGAACCCATAAAGGTGGTCAGGAAGAGGCTTAATGCCGTAATAAATAGAACAGTCCTTTTATTTACTGAATTATTCATACTCATCTCGCCATTATATCGTCCTTTCATAGTAATACAAGTCTAAGCCCTTTGTCCTAACCTTTTACGGTGCTTTGCGTTATAACTTATAGATGCTAGAGGAGGAGTTAATATTATGTGTGCGGCAATAGCTAACCGCATGAAGAAGATTCGTTTTCAGGTGAGATGGCTTACTATGTCTGATAGGGAGAGGTATGCCTATCTGTGGAAGCGGACAAAAAATAGCCTATTGGCATCCTAAATGTGAGTCCTAAAGCCGTGATGGCAACCTTGGAGACTGATACCTAATAGACACAAAGTGTGGCTAGAGGCACGACTTAGGGCTCAATCAGATTTTACTCTTCAAGTCGTTTGATAGCTTTGGTTTAGAGTTTTAGCGGTTATCCCTCATTACTTGCTGCCATCTAATTTGGCTATCATTCTCTCGGCGAAATTGCCAAGCCCAAACCAGGGAATCTTGTATAGCCGACCATGATAAGTCCTGTACATCAACACTGCCCACAGTATCCACCAGAAGGTGAAGAAAACCACCCAAACAACCGTGGCAGCAATAGCAATGGGGCTGACAATCCAATAACCCCAGTAACCAGGATAAAAACCCCCCCAGTATCCCCAAGCCACCTGGCCAATGTTGTAAGCCACACCCCAAATAATATTGAGAATACCAAAGATGACTAACGACTGCATGGCGTGGAAGCGGACTAACTTATTCTTCCTCTCTATGATGAGGAAGATGATGCCGGTTACCCAGAAGCCAACATAGCATAGTAATCCGGCCTTATTTGGTGGTAGCTTCGTAGTTGAACCGCGTTCCGCTGCTTGTTTTTCTGCCTCAATCCGTGCCTTCTCCTCCTCATAAATCTTCTTCTTTTCTTCCTCTGATAATTCCACTTTATACTCCTTATAGTTTAAGATTACTCTGGGTCAATAATGGGCTACTTATTCCGACCATCTTGGCAAATATTAGCCTATTGCCTGCCAACTGTCAATACCTCAATTCTCCGTTCTCACCCACATTCTTTCCCCATCGGTGATGAATTCTATTGTGTGGTGTTCGTCAGTTTTCTCATCATAGGTGCGGTATATGTTTTGTGAGCCTACTTTTTCTTCAAGCCGGGCTATTACCTCATCGCTGGGATGACCAAAGGGGTTATCTTTGCCCACCGAGATGACGGCTAGCTGGGGGTTAACCACAGCCAGGAATTCAGGTGTGGTGGAGGTATCAGAGCCGTGATGGGCGACCTTGAGCACGGTGCTATTTAAGCTAGCTCGGTGGGCAATAAGCTCAAATTCTGCTTCCCACATTATATCGGCGGTAAGTAGGAAGCTCACCTTGTCCACACTTATCCGCAATACCATGCCATTATTGTCTATATCGGACTCGGTGTCAGATAGAGGAGGTATCTGAGGATTGAGCACCTCTATTACTACCCCTTCGCCTAAATCAATCTCTTGTCCAGCTTGAGCTATGGTATATTTAATATTCTTTTCCTTAACTAACCTGAGCCACTCATCATATATAGACGAGTCATAATCTAAATCGGGATAGAGCACCTGTTTTACCTTGTATCTGTTTAGAACCTCTATCAGACCGGTAACGTGGTCGGCGCTGGGGTGGGTTAATACTACCAACTCAATAGTTCTGTCCCAGAAGGGCATTTTTTTGCTCAGTTCCAGGGTTATCGCCTGTGGGCTGGGACCGCCGTCAACCAGAACCTGCTGATTTCCTTTATGGATAAGTATGGCATCCCCCTGCCCGACATCAAGGAAGCTTATATGAAGATTTTTATCGGGCATAGTGGCAGCAGCCACCGATACTAGAATAGCTGCCGCCAGTAGGGACGGGATAACCCACTTCTTAGGTAATTTGGAGACAAAGTTGGTCATTTTATTTATACCTGACTTGGCTAGGGTTGAGAATTTGGTAGTTAAGGTGCTGGCTTGCCGACGGTTACTATTAAGCCAGAGGGCTAGACCTAGCGTCAAATAATAACCCCAGAGTAGGCTAGGGTTAATGGAAACCACCTCACGGAAGGCTAAAGGAATTGCAGCCAAAGCTTTAACCACCACCAGTAGGTAGGACAGAAAAAGCCAGGCTAGCCAACCTATAACCTGGGCAACAGGTAGGGCAATGTGCCCCAAGCCACCAGTTAAGGCTCCGGTGATGATAATGCCGGGCAATGCTGGCAGGGTAAGGAAGGTGGCTGGAGGGCCAACAAATGAAATAATGCCGAAGTAGTAGGCAACCAGCGGCCATACACCTATAATTGCCCCTAGGCTTATACTGAAGCTATCGGTAATAGTATTGGCTATGGGTACTGCTGGTCTATCTTCGCCCAGGGTAGCATTGACCGCTTTCCTACCTATAGCTTGGAAAAAAGGAGTAAGGAAGATTAGACCAACCATAGCCATAAAGCTCATCTGGAAGGAAGCACTCCATAGGATTTGGGGACTGATGCCTACCATTATAGCCGCAGCAAAGGCAAGGGAAGTAATGGCACTGCGCTGTCGGCCTAAAAGCTCAGCAGTTAAAAATAGGCTAGCCATAATCGCTCCTCGAACCACTGGCGGGTGCATACCGGTGATTAAGGCATAAAGCCAGATTGTGCCCAGTGCTAGCCAGATGTAGAGGTAGTGCCTCCTGCCAAAGAGCCATATACCGACGCTAATCAGGATGCCAGCTAAGATACTGAGGTGGAGACCTGAGATAGCTAATAAGTGAGCGGTACCGGTGCGGGTGAAATCAGTTTTGACTGACGAAGGAATATTGCCCCGAATGCCTAAAACAATGCCCTGGGCTAGTGATGCCTGTGGCTCGGGTAAAACTTCAACTAGGCTTTGAGATAGGCGGTTTCTTACTGAGTAAACCGACTCTAGCGGTTTAAAGCCCTTCCCCCTCTCCACTATTTCTATTCCGGGGTAGGTCATAGTGGAGTAAATTCCCTGGTGGGCAAGATAGCCTTTATAATCAAAGTCATTAAGCTGGGGAGGTGTCTCCAGTCTCCCGGTTACCAGGAGTACATCGCCATACTTATAGGTCGGGTATCGGGGCACAAATAGTAGAGCCGTTCCTGATACCTCGTGCCAGTCTTCATCCAATTTTATTTCTGTGGCTGATAGGTGGAGGTGGGTAGTTTTATCCCTAATTTCTGGGTCGGCATTGACCATCCCCTTGATGTCTACAGTTTCTCGGTCGTTGTAGAACTGGAGGCAATTCTCATTAACCGTGGGCTGGCTTGACTGAAAGCGGAAAGCGCCGCTAAAGAGGACAATAAGGCATAGGCTGATTAAGATTATTATTTTCCTGTGTTGACGGAAGACGAGAAGCAGCGGGAGGGGGATAAGCCCGGTGAGGATGAGGGCTAAAGGTAGACTAAATTTTGCCCCCAAAAAGATACCACCCACCCAGGCACAGCTTAGGTAGATAAGTGGCACTACCCTCCATCCTTGGGTATTAGTCGGCTACAGTGATTAAGTGCTTAATCTGTTCGTAGGTAGTAGTTCCTATGCCTTCTACCTTAATTAGCTCATTAATATTCGGGAATGGTCCATTTTGGCGACGATAGTCTACAATGCGTTGGGCCAAGGTTTCGCCAATTCCAGGTAGAGCCTCAAGTAGCCAAGCTTCAGCTCGATTAAGGTTGATTTTTTGTGGCTCCTCTTCTCCTCCTACTTCGGAAACTTCTCCTACTTCGGAAAAGTAAAGTTTAAGCCCACTGAGGTCGGCACTGGTGGTGGTGCCTCCAGCAGCTTGAATAAGAGCCTCTATGCTATCCCCGGCCTTTAAGGGGTAGAAGCCAGGGCTGGTGATAGCACCACCGATATAAATCCTGCCTAGCTGCTCCTGGCTTGGGGATTTGGCGATAGAAATCTCTATAGGCTGGCTGCCACTATATCTTGACCAGGCTACTATACCACCAACAGTAATCGCCGCTACCAGCAGAATAATAAGTAGCGTCCAATACTTGCTAAACCCGCTTATTGTCATGGGGAGCCTCCTGATGTTTAGCTCTACCGTCAAATGCTTGGGCAGAGAGATTGTTTATCACGGGAGGTTTTAAGCGCCTCTCAGGACAGCTCGTAGCGCCTCTTCCGACTCAGGAGTGGTAACGGCTATTACCCGGTCTCCATCACGAAGAATAGTATCAGATGTGGGCACACGAGGCTTGTGTTCCTTGGGAATAATTAGCGCCAGTCTGCTTCCCTGCGGTAACGAGAGCTCCTTTATTGGTTTACCTACTGTAGTTGACTCAGGTGGGATTTTTACTTCTACAATCTCCAGCCCCTTGTCTCTAATGGTTAATAGATGTGTCAGGGGGTGCGTTGGCACCTCCTCTTTTATATTTTCAAGGATAATGTTAGTGGTACTTACGGTAACATCAATGCCTAGTTTTTTGAAAATGGTTTCATTTTGGGGGTTTCTTACCCGGGCTGTAGTACGGGGGACATTAAATTTATGCTTAGCTACCTGGCAAGCAACTAAATTATCTTCGTCGTCACCGGTTACAGCAATAAGCATATCAGCTCGGGCAGTGCCTATTTCAGCTAAAGTAGCCATCTCGCAACCATCGCCACGAATACAAACACTGCCCAGTTCATCATTGATGTTTTGGCATATGGTGGCATTCTTTTCCACTATAAGGACTTCATGTCCTTCGCTTAGCAGGGCTTTAGTTAGATAGTAACCTAACCTACCGCCACCAACAACTATGATGTACATATTTCTCCTCAGCTCTCTAGCTTTTCTCTTAGCATCTGGGCGAATATTGTAGTTGGGCTAAAGGTTTCCAGTTCCAAGGTGTTGTAAAGTTCCTGGCGCAAAGGGTCATAAATCCGGCAGACCACCTTAGGCACATTAAAAATATGCTTGGCGATTTGAGATGCCATAACATTGCGATTGTCCCCCTGGGTTACAGCCACAAAGGCGTCGGCTTCCTCTATGCCTGCCTTTTTAAGTACTTCTTCATTGAGGCCGTTGCCAATCAGAGCTGTGCCACTGAAGGTGGGTGGTAGCCTTCGGAAACTGTAGGCATCGGTATCCAGGATAGTAACTGAATGCCCATCAGTATCTAGCAATCCGGCTAGTTGAGCTCCTACTCGTCCGCAGCCCATAATAACTACTTTCATACGGCAGACTCGCTAAGGTATTGATGATATAATATAACACGACAGGGGGCATTTTTTAGCACATAAGGCACCACTTCACCCAGGCTAAACTCGCCAAAGCGCCTTTTGTAGGTAAGCCCCATTAAGATTAGGTCAACCTCTCGTTCTACTGCTTCATCGACAATAGCTGGTCCAACTTCCCGGGCTTGAAGCACGTCAGTATCTATCCTATAGTTTTGCTTTTCAGCCACAGTCTCAATATGGTTTAGAATATCTTCGGCTTTCTGAATTTCGGGTTCAATTTCGGCATCTAGCGGTAGGTCGCGTGTCATAGTAATGATATAAATGGCACGGACTTCGCTCTTATCCTGCCTAGCCAGCCTACAGGCAAGCTTAATCGCCTCTTCGTCGGCTTGGCTACCAATTACCGGTACCAGAATTTTGTGAAACTCCATTACTTTCTATTTCCATTTGTTATTGAGTAACCGATATTATACTCTTCTTGTCAAGAGGTCAACAACATTCTTCCGCTATTAGTTAGCGCCACTTCCAAAACGAAGGGGCGAAGAGAGCCAATATGGTTAAAAGCTCAAGGCGGCCAGCCAGCATGCATACTATGAGAACAACCTTACCCAGGGGAGGAATAAAGAGATAGTTTGCCCCCGGTCCTACTAAACCCAAGCCAGGGCCGACATTTCCTAAGGTGGCAAAAACAGAAGATAAGGCGGTCACGTGGTCTAGCCCCAGAGCACTCATTACCAGGAAACCCATCATAAGAATGAGAAAATATAAAATAGTCGTACCAATAATTCTAGAGATGATTTTTTCTGATAATACATTGCCTCTCACTTTTAAGGGGATGATTGCTCTAGGGTTAAAGGCGAGCAAGATTCGGCGGTAGGTATACTTCATCAACACCAAAAACCTGGTAACCTTTAATGCGCCCCCCGTTGAACCGGCTGAAGCCCCAATTATCATCAACATAAGTAAAGTCGCTTTGGCGAACGCTGGCCAAACATTAAAATTGGTTGTGCTAAAGCCAGTTGTCGTCATAATAGATACAGTTTGAAAGCCACCATATCTGAAGGCGTCTCCAATAGATAGCCCCATGCTCCTAGTTAGGTTTAGGGCAATGAAAATAGAAGCCCCAGTGAGGAGGGCAATATAGAGCCGAAATTCAGGGTTACTGAACAGGCGCTTAGGTTGGCGCTTCCACAAGAGAAAGTAATACAGCCCAAAATTTACTCCGGCGAGTGTCATGAAAGCGATGACGATACCTTCAATGACTATGCTATTATAAGCGCCGATGCTCAAACTTGTAGCGGTGAAGCCCCCGGTAGGCATGGTGCCGAAGGTAACTATTAGGGCATCAAATATAGGCATCCCTCCTGCCTGCCAAAGCAAGATAAGTTCTAGAACCGAGAAACCAAGATACAATAACCATAATGACTTTACCGTATCTCGAATACGGGCAGTTAGCCTTTCGGTTTGAGGTCCGGGCATCTCAGCTTCGACCAGATGGGCTGCCCCGATGCCGAATATGGGGAATAAAGCTACAAACAGTGTTATTATCCCCATCCCTCCAAGCCACTGGGTGAGATTGCGCCACAGAAGGATGCCGTGGGGCTGGCTTTCGATAGAGGTGAGCACTGAAGCTCCGGTAGTAGTAAAGCCTGACATAGCCTCAAAATAGGCATCAAGGTAGCTGTGAAAGGTTCCGGCTAATTCATACGGTAGGGCGCCAAAGGCTGAGGCTAATGCCCAGGCCCCACCCACTAGCATTATTGCTTCCCGCCGACTTAACCTTCCCTCGCCGCCCGGGGTTAAGCGCCAGAGTAGCAAACCTGAACCTACGCTGATGCCTATTGAGATGGCAAAGGCTGGGGAATCGGGCTCGTTATAATAAAGGCTCCAACCCAGGGGAAGGAGCATAGAAAATCCTAGACCCGTTATTAACAGACCTAGGTAGTGGAGAACAACCTTTATTCTCATTATCCACTTTTTACGTGAAAAGCTTTTCTACAGCAGGGGTAACTGAGAGCGGGG
>JRER01000177.1_pt1 | contig 15722 bp, 17 predicted proteins | sample 210161 | NCBI WGS metagenome assembly JRER01 (sample SAMN03019618, study PRJNA260268) | marine sediment metagenome | biome: Marine; feature: Sediment; material: Clay; isolation source: clay from marine sediments 136 meters below sea floor depth collected from... | place: New Zealand: Canterbury...
CCGAAATATATGGATGGTTCAATGATACCCTTTCTTTCGAAGCTTAAAACGAGTCCTTTTAATCGCCTGGTTGAAACATCGGTAAATGATTCGCTAGGAGCTAGAGCTATTGAGGGTGGCGGAATTATGATAAAAAACTTAATCCCAGACTCGGGACTATATGGCCTCAAAATATGTTGTCTCTGTAATTTGTCCAACTCAGAGGGTTCTAACCCACCCTCGCCGAGTTTTTGAATGACTTGTTCCGACAAACCTTCCAGGTCACTTCTAGATGGAACTTCCGAATCCGGCCATAACCAATAATAGGAGCTGCCTTCAACGTGGAACGGGATCGTTTTTATGCAACCCAACGGTTCCAGTGTCCGGTGAAGTTCTTTCCTGAACTCAGTGGAGGGTTGTTGAGTGGAAGGCAGCCATAGGCGGAGTAATAAATCATAATATCCAAAAATCTCATATATGCAATAGGAATAAATTCTTTTTTTCTGAAGTAAATCCCTAATCTTCTCGAAGATCTCGTCTCTTTTGTATACTGGCAAAAACGTTAGTTGAACATATAAAAGGGCCTCGTGATATTTTCTGTGGACTTCTGGATGCCAGACATATTCCAGAGAATGCATTCGTTCCTCCCAGGCAAAGAAAGCCACACACAAGCACCAGAAAACTACTCTTAATATCGCTGAGGGATCACGTTACCTAACAGGCAAATGCAATCTATCAAATTACAAACAGTCTGTCAAATGACATTGTCGTGACACTAAGCATAGTCGAGATGCCAAATACTTTTCTCTGGATAGAGAAGAACCAATCCTAGGCAGGCACCAGCATATTGTGCAGTTGGCGAACAGATATCAATAGCCGCCGAAGTGTCTCGACCGATCTAATCAGTGGTACTTGTGTGACGTTGGCTTAACTACAAGATTTCGATTCTTTTGCCAACGAAAGGTCAGTGAGTGTTCCGACTAAGTCAATTATAATATTCTACCGTGGGAGATTATGTCACCAAAGGGCTCGTATTGCAGCTCGAACTTTCTAAGCCAGTCGCACAGTTAAAGGCGGTACCTAAGCATGAAAAGGTAACTTACTGAGGATTCTTGGGATACGTAAAAACATTCATCGCTTCCCTCCGGATTTATGCAAGCTACTTATCGTCGTGCCTCGGTTACAAAAAGATAAACTTGACCTAGTGCAACCCAAGGTCATTGACAAATCATATCGACGTAAATAGTAGTTCATTTTGCTCACCCGACTTTTATTTTCTCTAAGGTAGTGATTTTTCTCCTTTAAAAGCTTTACACCGGATCTATCTTGGAAATTATCTTCATTGTTGAATAGAAGACATGGACGAAACACAGAGTTTTAGATAGGGTAAAGTCTTTCAGATATCGCATTACAAGGTGGAGCTAAAACTTAACAAAAAGCCGATTTTGTATATAATGGAGTTATATGAAATTGCGGATATTCCTACTGAGGAAAGGAAGGCATCCAAATGGTTAACGAGAGCAAAGCAGCCATTGAAGACCGATTTTCGCCCACAGTGCAGAAGGTCTTAGTAATCGCCTTTGCGATCATTGGTTCACTCGACGGCATACTTATTACCGCCAAATTCGTCCAACAGAACGTACAGCTCATGGTAGGACTCTTTGTTATTGCCGTCGTGACGATCGGAGTGACCTGGCTTATGTATGTTCGATACCTTCGGCTTGCACTTGTTGTCATCTTGGGCGTTTCTATAGTCGCATTGATACCCCTTTGGATATGGGTGGCCAGTACAGAGATAGAGCCGGTTAACGTTAGCATTACTGATCCCCAAGATGGCGGGATTGTTACGATGCGCTATTTGGTTAAGGGTGAAGTATCCGACCCCAACGCACAAGTTTAGGTACTCGTACACCCACTTGCAACACGCGAAATCTGGGTTCAAAATCTGCCCATCGTGGGACGTGATGGCCCTTGGCAAACCTCTTGCTTTTTTGGAACCGAGACATTGGGGATAGGTGAGCAATACGAGCTTATTGCCCCAGCAACGAAGGAAAACTTCCTCATCAACGTAGCTACGGGGAACTATTTGCGTGTGGGCCAAACTTTGGAGAGACTTCCTCAAAAGACCAACAGGTCCAATGTGGTTACGGTAAGCCGACCGAGGTAACAAGGTTAAACGGATGGCCGAAACCGCAACTGCGAATAACACGCCGTTGGTGGCTCGCTTTGCTCGCCCAAACCCGCTGCTTGTTTGCAGGCAAAGGCCGCCTACCAGTACAGTGTCACGGTATGCGCGAGGCAACTCGCTAGCGAGGGACGCGGCGGGCTTCTGGCGACTCTGCGTCACTTCGCTCCTCGCTACGCTCAGTCACTCAACAGCAGCTAAAAGGCTCAGCGATGCTACCTCCAAATTGTCTCCGGTAACTTCTTTTATCCGCGAAACGCTAGGCGAAATTGTAGGTTTTAATAAACCGAACTAAACGATGGAAATTGTGACTGAGACAATAGTAATGATTCATGGCATGTGGCTTGGCGGATGGTGGTGGGAGAATTACAAGAAATTTTTCGAAGAGAAGGGTTATCATTGTATTACCCCTACTTTACGTTTTCACGATATGCATCCGAATGAAACTCCTAATCCTCAATTGGGAACTACAAGCCTATTGGATTACTGCGAAGACCTTGAGAAGGAAATTGGAAAACTTGAGGCACTCCCTATCTTGATGGGACACTCCATGGGTGGACTTCTAGCACAAATCCTTGGGAGTCGAGGATTGGCGAAAGCCCTTGTTTTGTTAACTCCTGCATCACCGCATGGGATTATCGCCCTAAGATCATCGGTTATACGAAGTTTTTGGAGTGGACTTATAAGATGGGGCTTTTGGAGAAGGCCAATGCGTCAGACTTTTGACGAGGCGGTCTATTCAATGTTGCATTTACTGTCGATTGAGGAGCAAAAAGAGGCTTTTAACAAATTCGTTTACGAGTCTGCCCGGGCAGGATGGGAAATCGGGTTCTGGTTTTTTGATTTAAAAGGAGCGGCAAAAGTTGATGAATCACAGATTACTTGTCCTGTTCTAGTTGTTGCCGGAGTTCAAGATAGGATCACTCCTGCTTCAGTTGTTCGAAAAGTCGCAGATAAATATAGGGCTGTTTCAACTTACAAGGAATTCATAAACCATGCTCACTGGGTCATCGGAGAACCATGTTGGCAAGAAATAGCTGATTATATCTCTGACTGGTTAAACCGAGTGTTAAGTTAAAGCAAATGAGATAGCGACTTCGCCTTGCACACGCTTTGCGGCTCACTACGCTCGCGCAAATGCTCTGCACTTTGCAAAGCCAGGGAACGTTAGATGAAATTTTCTCGTATATAATTTTTCAAGGAGATCCTTAGGTATGAATGAACATGCATTATCCCTTATAATTGGGGTTGTAGCAGGAGTATTATCAGCCCTAATTTTGAAATACCTACCTGCAATTAAAGACTTTTTCAAAAATATCAAGTTAATTAAAGGATTTCAGATTGAAGGAAGTAGAATAACAGGCATTTGGAAAGACCGTCATGAGAAAGATGCAATAAAAAACATAAAAGAAGAACTTAAAAAAGCAAATGGAGAGATACTTATGGCTGGCGTTGCTTTTCCAGATTTTTTCAGGCCAAATGCTACGTATAGGCAAGAAATACAGGCTTTATTGAAAAATCCTTCATTTACATTTCGAATTCTATTATTAGATCCAGATAAAACTCATGCTAAAGAAAGAGCGGATATAGAAAAGGCGAGATTTACAATTATGGATATTGAAAGTACAATAGAATATTTAAAGTCGATAAATACACAATCAAATATCATTGCTCATATTTACGACTTTCCTCCAATGGCATTTCTAATAATAACAAACGAATGCATATTTATTGAGCAATATCACTTTGGAACACCACGAGCGGATCTAGGATGTACAGGAGGACAAACACCTCTCCTACGGCTGGATAGAAATTCTGTTACATACAAAGTTATGAAGGAACACTTTGAATACATCTGGACAAAAAAATCTAATGAAATAATTAACAGATTACGGTGAGGATATTTTTATGTGCTCCGAAACTTCATCTAACATGGGCTTTGCAGCTTCGTTTCGCTTCGCCTAAACCAGCTTTCGGCTGGGTTCGCAAGGCGCAAGAACGTTAGAGGCATCCCTTCATAGGGGGTGATTAACATGTCAAGCAAACTCTGGACACAATCAATTGAAGATACTGTGGCACATCCTTATGACTATGAGTCGCAACAGGGGTTTTTGAAAGAAGCTCGAGTACTTCTTGATCAAATCTACGGTGCATTCGATCGTTATCAACTCAAATTTCATATTGATGATCGATCTGTCAAAAAGGCTGTTTGGATGTTGCAGATTGACGCGCTGGATACGCTTCGTGATTGTATTGATCTTCTGGACCGAAAGAAACATCGGATTGTAGGAAAGATGTTTAGAGATGTGATTGAGACACTGGATCTCGCTGCACTTTTCTGGCATCAAGGAGACAATAACCGAACAGATTTACAAAAGTGGTACAATGACGAAATAATTCCTCACAAACGCTATCGCGAATTCTTAAAATCTCACTGTGGCCCCGAGGCATCCAATAGACGAAGAGACTTCTATAAAGGTCTATCCCAATGGACACATCACACCTACTATACCCTGAAAAACTCTTATTCACTAAGTGCAGGCAACATGCTTGTTTACGACAGTCACTCGGAGATACTCATCTTACCGCATACAATTTCGCAATACATGTGGATGGTTAGCGAGTTAATAAAGTTGTTCATTGGCGAAGTAAGACGTACCGGTCTAATTGCTGAGGATGACCTTAGGTCTGCTTGGCATGAAGCAACTAAAGAATAGCAGGACTTAGATTCGTCTAAACACGTCATTTGCGGTTTCGGTGTCGTTTCACGTAAGCCTGCTTCACTAAGTTACGCAGAATTTGACAAATGGCGGAATCTATGAAAATCATTCTGTCAAGAGACAATTTCTGAGGCTTAGCATATTGGCCTCTAATCTATCCATCCTGACTTAATGGATATTGTGTTTATGCGAGAAAAGCCTGGCTCGAGTAATAAACGCTACAATCTGTCAAAGCTAATCTCAACCTCCTTTTTTTCTTGTATTATTCCTCTTTCAAGTATATAATAAACCAGAAGAGATGATTTTCATAATATAAACGTTATACAGAATGGGATTAAGAATAAAGTAAAAAATAAGCCATTTGGGAGGTATATACTTGAATGACAAAAAAATTGGTATTTTGTTAGTCGCGTTTAATGAAGCTAGGAGAATTAGAGAACGCATTGAAGAGTTGAAAAAAATTGAAAAAGCCAATTGCGAGACAACAATCTTAATCATAGATAATGGCTCATCCGATGACACATTTAAGGTTTTGGATGAAATTGACAAGGACAAGGAACTAAAGAAAGAATATTGCGTATTAATTGATCAGATAGATGATAATCGAGGATACGCAACAGCATTTAATAAAGGAATAAAGATACTAAAGGATGAACAGATAGATATTATTGTTACTCTCAGTTTGAAATCTGAACCTCATAATAAATGGTTATGTGAAATCGAGAAGGCAGTATTTGATAATGTTAAGATTCTATCATTCTCTGGAATTGAATTAGACTATTGCAAGCGTGAAATAGTTCAAGTAGCTGGTCATTGTCAGGAAAAAAATGGGGCTCTGAAAGTGTGGGGATATGGCAAAAAGAAAAAAGAGTGTTTTGAAAATAAGTCATTTGAGCCCTTTTGTGCTTGCGTAGTTAACGCAGCATTCCGCATGAAACTATTTGAAAAAATTGGATTAATTGATGAAAGGTATTTCCAATATTACACATGTTCAGATATCGGTTGGAGAGCACGGATAATGATTCCCAAGTTCAAATGCAAATTTATCCCATCTGCAATAAGTTATCTCAAAGATAGTCATAGTGGTTTCGAAATTGAAACAAGGAACAATCTCATAAAAAGACGAGAAAGAGATTGTGTAATAACCTTATTAAAATACGCACCAGAACAAGAGCTGAATGATGCTCTATTTCAATTCTATTCTCGTACAAGACGTAGTTGTACACCACGATCTCTTAGAAAGCAAATTGTTGACGAAATCTTAGAAAATCGGAATAAATGGATAACTGGCATATATAAAGAACTGAAAGATAAAGAGAAGGAAAAGATGAAAGTATGGCAAAAATGGGTATTTCCAAAATGTTCAAAGAAATTCCTCACCCCGTGTAACAGCGGATAGAAGAGGAATCCTAAATTTTGCCTAAGTTCGGGTTGGGGGATTGTGAAATGCAATTGGCAAAGTATCTTTTCAGAGAATAAATATAAATTAGTACTTCCCTAGTTTTTATGCTTTCCTGAGACTCCGTCAAACCAAGCGAGAACCTTTATATAGGTAAAGGGTTTCTCTTTTATGACACAGCCACTTTGCTGACGCACCGAACAAATAATGGTAAAGTCCCTCTATCCTGCCGGACCGAAACTTAACAAAAAGCAAATTTCGTATATAATTAAGTTGCATGAAATGGTGTAATACGACACGCAAAAAAGGAGGTCTAAAATGGCACGGGAAGAGAAGGTTACCGAAGTAATCGATGGTGACACTTTTCGTACCGACAAAAGAAAAAATCCGGTGCGACTTGCAAATGTTCAGGCTCCAGAAAAAGGGAAACCGGGAAGTACAAAGGCAACCGATAATTTGAAAAGGCTGATCCAAGGGAAGGAAGTAACTATTGAGACGGTTGCAAGAGACAGATTTGGACGGTCTATTGCTAAGGTGAGAGTAGCGAACAAGTCAGTTAACAAAGCTATGAGGGACAAACTGAAGAAATAAAGAAGACTTGCTATCGCCCGCCCAAGTTGCCTTCGGCAACTTCTTTTATCCGCAAAACCAAATGAGAGATCACACAAAATTGGTATATCCCTCCAAACTTAACAAAAAGCGGATTTCGTATATAATTGAGTTAGGCGAAAGCCCAGAATCATAGGATGATACGATGGAATGGTCTGTACAGATCAGGGGGGAGAGTTACGATCTTGAAGAGTTGTCTAAGTCTCTTAATTCACCAGAACTGTGCGTTACTCAAGAAGGACAAACCTTCGTTCTAAAATCGACATATTTCAACTGCCTAAAGAACTTCGATGATGTGGAAAATAGAGCTAGAGCGGTTCTCTCTCTAATTAATGGAGCGGCAAGGTTAGCTCTAGGAACGCTAAAACCTCTGGTAGTGGCCGGCGTTGTAAAGGTCAATGATGATGGGACACGTGAGATCGTTGTCTCCCGTTCAGTGGTTTACAGTGTGCGACGCAGGGGAAGTAGATTTGTTGTAACAGGAGACAGTACTGCTCAAGAGATTCATCAGGCCGATCCGATTCCAAGTTGGATTGCTACTGCCCGACATGATACAAATGTTGCTAAGGTTCTTCGGCTCTTTGGTGCTGGTGCCTATGATTGGGTGAGTCTCTACCGCATCTATGAAGTAATTGAGAGCGATGTTGGAGGCATTCTCAACATTGTAAAAAAGGGGTGGGCTACCGAGAGGGCGATCAGGCGTTTCAAGCATACAGCCAATAGTCCAGCCGCAATTGGAGATGATGCCCGTCATGGAAAGGAGACAACACTACCCAAACACCCTATGGCATTTTCTCAGGCGGCATTCCTTACCGAGATTATTCTCCATAATTGGCTTCGCTCAAAAGGAGGATAAGGTAATAGCTTTTGGGTTTTGGCCTAACGTTTCCTAGGACGTGTCAACACATATTTTAAGAATTAGGTCTCAGTTATAGGACACGTTTCCCCATTTTGCCTCAATAATCGCTCTGCTAATTGGGTTGCCTGAAGAAATCTCCACCAGAATCCTCCAAACTTAACAAAAAGCGAATTTCGTATATAATTAAGTTATCTGCCATTTTGAGCTTAGTTTACTGGAAAATAGAACAGTGCAAATAAGCAGTCAATGGATGATATTCGATAAAGAAAGGGGGGCTTCATATCATGAATGCTAAAGGATCACGTTTTAAGAGTATTGATGTCGCTATAGTATCTGTGCTCATAGACACTGAACATCCTGCATTGCTGGCAACGTTCGGGCTTGACCCATTTAGCGGGCCTCAAAAACGAATTGATAACCTTAAGTTCTGGTTCGTTAAGTTAGAAACGAGAGAAAGCAGACGTCTTAATATTGTGCTCACATGCTTTGGAAACAAAGGGAATGTTCGTTCCTACGGATGTACTAAGGATATTTTAAGAATCGCACAGCCGAAGTCGACATATTTGGTAGGGACTGCAGCAGGTAGAAAAGATAGAGCGTCAATTTGCGATGTGGTTGTTTCATCTGAGGGGATTATGTACTACGAAAGTGGTCGCCCGCTTCCTGGCGGTGGTGGTAGCAAACCCAAGTACGTCTCCACTAACCAATCTATTGGCAATGAAGTGAGATCTTTTTACACCTCTCGCATGAAATATCTTGGATGGGAAGATGAATACAAGTCCATCCTACATGACTACGAAAAATATAATAAGTCTCTGCCGTTGCCTGGTTCAGCACCTTCAGTGCACTTCGATGCTATCGCCAGTGGGGAAAAATTTTTAGATGAAAAAATATTGGGGTCCATATGCAAGCAAAATGATTCGGTCCGTGCAGGGGAAATGGAAGGTTATGGATTCGCTCACGCTTGCGATGAGTCAGGGATCCAATGGTTGGTCATTCGTGGGATTTCGGATTTTGGTGACCGACGAGAGAGGGAGAAGTGGAAGATAACAGCTAGTGTCATGGCATGTTCTTTCTTAAAAGTATTCTTAGAGAATGCTTTCCAGCGACCCAAACAGATTAAAACGCTGGCAAAAGAATCCCTGTATGTTCGTGAAAAAATTCCTGATATTATGCGGAAAATATTAAAAGAAAACTCCATAGATATTACCCCAATAAAGTTCTCTTTAGATTTGACAATAAGCGAATTAGTCTGTATGTGTCATACACTTTATCCCAATATACCTCTACAGAGACTCACAGAAATAGTCAGGATGGCCAGAGCCACTGCATTTGAGAAGAAATACGCAGATCGGACTCAGAAAGATGACGAAAGGTTTATGGACATAGAGCGTTGGAAAGCAGAGTTCAAGAATCTGCTTTTTCACTTGGATATCAGGGATCTGACGACACTCAGAGTTATCAACGTAGGAATTGGAAACGGCCTAGAGGCCAAAGAACTTTTCGGTAACATCAATAGCTTGATGGGAGTAGATATCTCTAAAAAAGCTTTAGAATATGCAAAACAGCGTTGTCCACAGATGCAGGGCATTATGAACGACGCAGAAGACTTACATGATGTGGCAAATAGTTGCCAGGACGTGTATATTTCGCTTAGAACCTACCAATCCACTCTATTTGATATCAGGGCTGCTTTGCTGGAAGCCTACAGAGTTCTAAGACCCGGAGGCTTGATTTTTATTTCTATTCCATACGTTTTCATCAGTGAGGGTAACAGGATGGTCAAAGGACTCCTTCTTCCTGAAAGCGACCAGGTAGACCCTGATTTACCTTATGTATTGGTCGATAAAGTTCGAAGGTGGCTTAGTCTACTTAACTTTGACAGGATTGGAATACGTACAGGTATGGTCGAAGTTTATGTCTATGGGCAAAGGGGGCGATAGTCTAGTAAGAGTCGCTCCAAGGCGGGAATGTTCTATTCATATGAGACTCCAATGGCAGATGACAGAGAGTTTGAGGTCAATGCCCGAACGGTAGGCTCTTCTCAAACTTTCGAATCCGTGAATATCGTCTTGTCAAGAAATTCATGAATCTCATCGTGTTAACAACCAAATCTTAACCCGCGATATGTTGACCACTATCTACCAAGGCGCCTATAGATAAAGAATCGATTCAGTTATAGTGTAACATAAGTCCTGAAATTTTTATCAAAGTGCATAAAGCTCTAGGCAAAAGACCGATCATCACTGCGGTGCCAATTCCAAAACTCAGAAATAGAGAGCAGAGGGATCAATACTGTGACAGAGTAAGAATAGGCCGGCTGTATCATACGACAGCGGATATACGGCTCGTAGATGCTCGCTCAGGTCCGGATTACATAACTTTAGATATACGCAAAACGACAGACAAAATGCTCACATCGGGGCAAAGTCCTTTTCAGAAAATAAACATTCATCTATAACAGAAATTCCCACCTGAGTAAGAGGATGAGAACTGAAAGCTTCAAAGACTTGGTCTCGACGGCACAAAAAATCTTCCTCCCTTCCAAGGTCTTTCAGCATACATTCATCATAAAAGAGGCTCTCCCAAATTTTTTCTGGCACTTCCTTGATTTGTTTTATTTCTTCCTGAGATTCCAGTCATACCACGCAAAAACCTTTATATAGGTAAGACTCTTCTTTGTTACAGTAGAAGTACTTTTGCTACCGCACCGAACAAATAATAGTAAGGTGTGTCTCCCGCATTCTTATTTTTTGTCCAAAGCGGAACGAAAGATTTATATAGTTTATGCTATTTCTCGCATATAAAGACGATAGAGGGTGTTGAAAATGGAAAAATTAGACATTTATAAAATAAAGGATAGGTATCATAAAGCTTTAGCCGGATTTAAAAAAGATAAAACAGTGCTAGCGGCAAATAAAAAACTTATTCTCGAGTTTCTAAAAGATGCAGAGTTAGGAAAAACAATAAAAAATAGAGCAAAGAAAAAAATTGGTGAGGCGAGATTGATGAAGTATCTTTACCGATTAAGAGATTTATCAAATTACTTTAACAAATCTTTTAAGGCTGTAACACCAAAAGATATGGAGCGATTTATCTATGATTTAGAAAGAGACAAAATAAAAGGAAAAAAATACAAAGAAAGAACCAAGGTAGATGTAAAGAACAATATTAAGAAATTTTGGAAATGGCTCTATGTTGGTAAAAAAGCCAAAAGGGATGAGTATGGTGACTTAGTGATCGTAAACTGGATAGATACCTCGCTCAAGGAAGAGGAGATTCCGGCTTTGAGTAGAGAAGAGGTTGAGACCTTAGCTAATGCTTGTAATACAAAATACAAAGCAGTAGTAAAGGTATTATTTGATTCCGGTGCTAGAATCGAGGAATTTTTGAATTTAACTATTGGCGATCTCACCAAAAAAGATGATTTCTATAAGATTAGAATTAGGTATTCAAAAACAAAACCGAGAACAATTTCCATTCCTATGTGCGCAACAGAACTGGAGAATTGGTTAAGGATACATCCAGATAGAAGAAATTTAGGTGCTTATTTATTCCCAATAACTTATGGTGCTATTAGAATGGAGCTTAAAAGAAAGGGTAAGAAAATTCTCGGTAAGAATGTAACTCCTCATATATTAAGACATAGCTCAGCTACTTATTACTGTAATAAACTTACACCATTTCAATTATGTTATCGGTACGGTTGGAGTATGAGCTCAAGAATGCCAGCCAGGTACATTGATAGAGAAGGAATAATAGAAGAAAAAACGGCAGAGATAATTAAAGGGGATGAAGTTAGTGAATTAAGAAAGGAAAATAAATTACTCAATGAGGAATTTCAAAGATTGAAGGAAGATTACACTGAATTAAGAACTATGGTAGGAAATGTTAATAAATTCATGATAAAATTAGTAAAGGACCCGGTCGTTCTTAGATTCCTGGTGAGGAAAATAGGTGAGAGAAGACTAGGAAGGGAACTGAGAGAAATGTAGCTTATCTGGTGTAGCACGGCTATCACAAAAGATCTTCAACGCCTTTTTTCTTCTTTTCCACAAGAGGCTTAACTGAATAATCTTTATTATAGTCTCCTCTAAAATACTCTTTCAAAATGCGAATCCATTCTGGGAGATGATATTTTATTTCATCTTTTCCTTTGTATTCTTTTTTAGGTTCGTACATTTTTATCACCATTACTTCTCAAATGTGTCTTCTTTCTGAAGTGGTAATATTACTGATTTAAATAAATTGCACTGAATATCTTGTGGGGGAAAAAACTCATCGGAAAGAAATTCGTTCCGGGCTAGAAAAAATTGCTAGGCATCGTTCACAGAAGTTACTCTTTCAATATCTGTTCTCTCATCGCTGTACCTTTTTTCGTAAGCTTATACAGTCTTCCAACTCTTTTTTCCTGATTAATGCAGATTGCAATGCCCTTCTTTCTAAATCCCCTTAGGGTATCACTTGTACTATTAAGTGATAATTTTACATAATCTATGCTGTCAGGAGATAGATTTTCACTGGATCTTATAACATTCTTGTGTATTTCGCTAGGCGTTTTTCTATCACTCATTACTTTAATTACTGCTCTTCTATGTTTGCCTCGTACAACGTAGGCATAGTCTTTGAGAATTTCGTGTGGGATATCCTGATAACTAACCTCGGAGCTAAATATTTTATTCCTTAGTACTCTCCCCCTCTTCGTAAGCGCATACAGCCTTCCGATCTTTTCCTTCTCATTGATACAAACTACTAAACCCTCTTCCATCAATGCCTTTAGAATCTCGCTTGTGTTGCTAAGAGAAACAACACCTTTCAAAGCCTGTTCGTGAATCTCGCAAGGCATTTTTGGCTTTGTCATTACTTTTATAACTGCTGTTCTTCGTCGGGACCTTTTCAGCCCTTGCAATAGATCACCTCTTTTCATCACAATAGAAATACGAAAAGAGGAGTAGAAATAATTTACACTGAATCAATATTGAAGAATTGAGTGTGTCGTGACGCACATATGCTTTTGCCTACAGAAAGTTGGAGGGAAAAGAAGAGACTGGTCTAAGGTTTAATGTCATGGTGAGAGCAAAGAACCCAAAGATCCAGCAGGTTGAAACTTACAGAACTAGGAAAGATATAAACAGGCTGGTAAAGCCTTTCAGGTATCTAAACAACGCTATTGAATCAAAATTTTTTTGCTCTAACCAGAATTTTATGTGTCCTAATTGTGGGTATAGAGAGTTGTGCGAGAAGTGGTGAAATGTCGCACTCAGATTTACGTACATTGCCCGATTTCAATAAACTTCTTTTCAGTATACCCCTCAGCAATTTCCTTTAATCTTCTTTCAAGTAGTCTCACTGCTTCATCTTCGATTTGATTGGCTTTATCCCTTTTATCGTATGCTTCAAAAACAAAATTGCCTATTTTATCCCGTATATCTTTTGGTGGTAGAATGATGTTTATGTCTTCTATGAGACTTGTATCTTGCTCTCCAATTTCATCCACTACCGCTCCATAGATTTTCCCCTTAATTTGATATTCGCCATAGGGAGAAGTTAAAAAGGCTGCAATATACCCAGGATGTATTTCTGGTTTTATTATAATCCTTAGTACATGCTCACTTGCTGCCCAATCTTTCCATCCATTCCTCACAATCCCTATCCTTCCTACTGTCCCAGAACGAGTCATTAGATGGAAATGGTAAACTGAATTCCTAGTACTATGGTAAACAGAATTCCCATGGTGATGGTAAACAGAAATCCTATAAGGATGATAAACAGAATTCCCATTTCGGGAGAACTCCTGTATAGTTTTAGAAAACTTTACAGGAGAGGAAATGATAAGAGAAAAAATGTACGAAAAGGTTCAACTTTTTAAGAGACTGGGGTATTCCAGATCAGAGATAAGCTCTGATCTGGAAATAGACCCTAAGACCGCAGCCAAGTATTACGCCATGGATGGAAGGAAGTTCAAGACTTACCGGAGAGAGCACATGTTTCGGGATAGGGTGTTTGAAGAATATGAGAAAGATATCCTGGAAGTGTACAAGATGAATGAATTTCGGAAGCTTAATATGAGTGCTGTGTATGATTATCTGGAAGAGAAATGTGGCACTCTTGCGGGCAATGAACAAACCTTGCGCAACTACATAGATTATCTTATCCAGACAGACAAGCTGAGGTTGAATGAGAAGATAAGGCTCTATACGAAAGTTCCGGAACTTCCCTTTGGAAGGCAGATGCAGCTTGATTTTGGCCAGCACCGGTGCAGAAGTGGACTTAAGCTCTATATATTTGCTTCTCTGCTTTCGGCAAGCCGCTATAAGTACATCATTTCTCAGGGCCATCCCTTCAGAACAAAGGAGGTTATTTGTCATCTGCTTAATTGTTTTGATTATTTCAGAGGAGTACCTGAGGAGATAGTCATTGACCAGGATGGTTTAATGGTGGTGAGTGAGAATGCCGGGGACATAATGTACAGCGATGATTTTAAGTATTTTATCGAGGAAGAGGAGATAAGGATGTATGTGTGCCGGGTGGCTGACCCCTGAGACGAAAGGCAAGATTGAGAACCTCATTAAATATGTAAAGCGCAACTTGCTCTGTATAAGGGATTTTAAGAGTGTGGATGAGGCGAATGAAAGTGGGTTTAAATGGCTTAAAAGAAGGGCAAACGGGAAGATATCCCAGGCTACAAAGCAGATACCGGCACTCCTGATTGAACACGAAAGAGAACACCTTAGGCCTGTCGGGAACTCCATATTCAGGAAAAACTCCCTTATAGGCAGAGAGGAGAGGAATGCAAACGAGAAAGCTTATATATCAGTAGAAGCATGCAGCTATCAGCTGCCTTAAAAATACCGGAACAAAACCGTTGAGATCTATATTACTAAACACAAGCTTTTCGTCTTTGATCTCTACACAGGAGAGGAGATTATTGAGTATGAGCTTTCTCCTATTCCCGGAAGAATACTTTGCAAGAGAGAGCATAGGAGGGAGACGGAGAAAACAGCACAGGAGCTGAAAGCGCTTGTTTCTGAGATGTTCCACTCCAACAGTGGGTGTAATTAATATTACCGTTGGCAGCTCATTTCGAGGTTTTCCTGCGCTTTTTATGGCACTCAGTATGGCAGCCTTTGACGCTTCCTGTACTGAAGGATAAAGAGAAAAGTTGGCAGAACGCACGCCAAAGATAATGTCTTTTGAAGTGACAGTCATGATTGCCAAACCTCTGTTTCCCTCCATCGCTGCATAGTCATAACCCGTCTTTGACACTTTTACAAACCCCTTGTCGGTCATCACTGCTCTCGAATCGGAGGTTCCGCCGTATATCTTGGTTTCATTCCCTAAAAGCTTCCTTGCTTCGAGGAGTATCGCTTGCAGGTCAGTGCCAGAACTAGCAAAGACGGCCGCAAAGTCAGGGCTTTTGTTTTCCTTACCTTCCAGGGCCATCTTGACTGCTTCCCTCACTGCTTCTTCTGGACTCTCTTTGATACTCCATCCCGTGCCAACCTCAGTAACTGTAACTTCACCGCCTGTTTCTCTTGTTGGCCTTTGTTTAGGAACCAACTGGAATTTTTCCTCTTCTCCTCGGGAGAAGATAAATAAGGAAAATCCCACACCAATCACAGTGATTATAACCGGGATAATGATCTTTAATCTCTTAGGCGTCATTATTAGCCTCCCATTATTACTATATTTTAATAGTCCCATTTAGCCTTAATTATCCGAATTCCTTATCCATTTTTTCCCATCTTAGTCACCTCGGAAAGCAGGAGCGAGCTTTCCGTGTGCCGGTTGGCGATTTCCAAGAGCTCATGAGACAATTTCAGCGTCTTCTCGTCCCGATTGGGCTCACCCCATTCCTCGGGTTCACACAGTACTCGAGGTACTGAAGGCATAAGCCGAGAGACTCGGCCTTTGACAGAATAATGGATGGGGCTCTTCATTTTGATTTTCGCTCCTCAAGTCGGCGATAGT
>JRER01000558.1_pt1 | contig 15720 bp, 14 predicted proteins | sample 210161 | NCBI WGS metagenome assembly JRER01 (sample SAMN03019618, study PRJNA260268) | marine sediment metagenome | biome: Marine; feature: Sediment; material: Clay; isolation source: clay from marine sediments 136 meters below sea floor depth collected from... | place: New Zealand: Canterbury...
AACGTAATCATACAGGCAGCCCTCCACGGCGTTGGCCTTACTGGCACTACGATCTATGCTACGCATCCACCATGCATACTCTGTGCTAAGATGCTGGTGAATTCCAAGATAAAGCGCTTCGTAACCTTTGGCAGTTATGCCGATGACTCTTTCAAGGAATTGTTCAAAGAAGCTGGAATAGAGTTTGAGCTACACGAAAAACCGCCTTCCACGATAACCTATCTGCTGTGAAGCAAGCATAATCTGATTGAGAAGTGATTCTCAAATTATTTCTGTCCCCCAATCAACCTCAAACAAAGTGGCAGCGGCTGGATTTGAACCAGCGACCAAAGGCTTGGGAGAAGTCTGAAGCCGTGGCTATAAGCATTCGCAGGCACAATAGAATGTCCGGTCTAAGTATGGAATTTTATTTCATAAATGACCTAGCTACCGTTATAAGGATTCCAATGAGAATGACTCCAACCAAAGCTCTAAGCCATAACTGGGCCATCAAGTAATATTTATTAAGCCAACAACTGACAGATTACGACTTGTCCTGTCAGAAAGCCCGCTAAAATCCTATTCATTGCCCCTCCTTTTGGTTGACTACTCATCAGGCAAGGGTGCAGTAGTCATCCTAATCGTAATTGTGACACTTGCACAGGAGTTGTTCGCCTCACTTACGCTGCTAGCTGCTTCATTATCAGGAATGCTGGTATGGGGTAAAGGGTTACACTACTCTACTCGGAGTTCTTCAATTTGTTGTCTTGCCTTTTCGACCAGCTGAGGATTGTCAGTGAGAGTGATGAGCTTTTCAAAGTCAGCTATAGCCTCGGCTTCCTTGTCTTGTTCTTTGTAAGTGAGGCCCCGGTCATAGTAGGCCTCGGCATAGTTGGGGTTGAGGCGGATGGCCTCGTCGAAGTCCTGGATGGCCCGCTCAAGCTGGCCCATCCCAGCGTAGGCGATGCCCCGGTTGTTGTAGGCCAAGACAAAGTACGGGTTGAGGCGGATAGCCTCGTCGTATTCAGCTATGGCCTCCGTCAATTTGCCCTGGTTCTCCAGCTCTAAAGCGGCATTGTAGTATTTCTCGGCCTCACTCAAGGCTGGTTTTTTTCCAGGTAGAGGGGAGCTATCAGATTGTCCACAGGAGCGTAGTCGTCCGTCAGCAGGATGTTGTCCCGGGCGTTGAGCCAAGATGTCAACGTGTCCTCGGGCATAATATAGCTCACGGGATGGCCGCGTCCCGCCTGGGTGTTGGCGTCCGCAAGGGCTGCGGAGGACAGCGGCTGGAACGAGCCCGCCGCCACATAGAGTGCTCTACTATCGTCCTCCCATCCGGGTCTATCGTGAATAACGTACACGTAAGGGAAGGTCCGCTGGAGGGTGTTCACGTAGGCCCTGAGAAACCCCCCGCTGTGGAGTTTGTCTACCACGTTCGTTGCGTAGATGCCGTTGTCCTTCAGCAGCCGCTGGATCTGCTCGTTGAACTCCCTGGTGGTGAGCTGGTACGGAATAGAGAATTCGTTGAAGGCGTCGCCAATGATGAGGTCATATTGGCCTTCAGGCAGCTCCGGCACTGCCATGCGCGCATCTTGGTTGTAGGTCACGATGCGGGTGTCTGGCGATAAGGCCAGGTAGTCAAAGGTCACGCGGGTAACCTCCGGGTCAATCTCGATGACCTCCAGGGTGCTTTGAGGATACATGTCCTCGAGATACCGGGGCATTGTGTAGCCGCCACCTCCAATGAATAGCACCCGCAGGCCGGGATTCCCTTTGGCGACGTAGGTTGCTAGGTCCGCGAAGATCTTGTCATAGTGACCCAGGAAGGTAGGGTCTTCCAGGCAGACATAGCTGTGCACCAGAGCATCCAGGCACAGGGCCTTCACCTCCTGTCCTTCCTCTACGGTGTCTTCCACGCAGATGCAATAGTAGTTGCTCTCCCGTAGACAGTCGGAGTCCACGGCTCTATTGGCAATGGTGAAGCCACCGACGATAACGAAGATGGCAAGGCAAGCGAAAGCCGGCAACTTAGCTCGCCACAGGTTTCCGAAGGCCAGGGCCATGACGAGCAAAACCAGGGCAACCACGAAGATGATGGCCCTGCTCCCAATCCACTGAATCAGTACGAAACCTGTGATGAATGTCCCGAAGATGCTACCAGCGGTGGAGATGGCGTAGATCTTCCCCACCACGTTGCCGGTGTGGGTCAAGTCCCGGAGCCTGAGCTTGATCACCACCGGGGTCACCATCCCCAGGACCATGCTGGGTAGAAAGAATAGTGCGGTTGTCAGCAAGACGATCCGTGGTATGAGGGGTAGTGAGCCGACGGCTTCCGAAACGAGGTTCACTAACGGGAGCACAATCAAGCTGAAAACGCCGCCGGAGAGTAGAATGAGGCCCAGGGTTGTGGGTGAGGGAAATCGGTCGGCCAGCCGACCGCCGATGTAGTTCCCGATGCTTATGCCAGCCAGGACCACACCAATAATGCTGGTCCAGGTGTAGAGCGAGACGCCGATGCTGGGGGCAAGGAGCCTGGCAGCCACAATCTCGATGACCAATCCACAGGTGCTGGCGATGAACACAATGAGGTACGGCTTCAAGGAGCTCGCTAGGCGCAGTACCCTGCCGCCTTCTGTGCGGCTCCCTCGACCCTTTTTGACTGTTTGTTTAAGTTTCCCCATGTCTCTACCTCCTCTTGAGAATTAGTTGTCGAGTTCACGTTATATCGCTCTCTGCTGCCAGCGTCGGTCTCCCTGTGCACTGGTGGCAATGGTGCAAGATTGCCTTGCGTCGCTCTTGCCAGCTTTCATCTGGGCGCCGTCAGCCAATATCGGCAAAACTCACTAAGCTACACTTTAAGTAGCTGTGCTGGTTTTGTCAATCCATGTCTATCACACTGTTGTGAACAGTTGAACAGTGAACTCCAGGGGACTCCTTTAAATGGATAAGCAACAGGCTGCACCCTTCGATTATTCCACCCTATTCGAATCTGCAAGACCTTTCTTGCTGTGTCAGGAAGTAGATGAACCTCAACCTCTTCTCACACTGGCACATTGGGCCCGGCTATTTCGTGCTTAAACAAAAATATCTTCCGAATGTGGACTCCGAATAGCCATTTTAAGGCAGCCTTAGCTTGTTTTACTTTGTCCAATTTCACAAGGGGTGAGTTTCGGAGCAGTTCCCGCAGGAAGCTTCTCACTGATGTTGCGGCTCAACTGTACCCACACGGGGGGATAATTCTACCAGCTTGGCCTTAGTGTACGATTGAGCCTTTTAGTTTAATGGGCATACCTTTTTATTTCGTATATAGATATAATGAGGATGAGTTGGATAAAAACCAATTTAAAATATAGGAGGAGTTCATGATAGAGTACATGGTTGGCTTTTTCGTCTCTTTTTTCCAAAACCCTAGCGCCTTGGGGATTGGTCTGGCTATAGCCTTCGGTGCCATTTGGCTGGCTGGTTATCGGCCGCCGCTCTTTAGGCAACCTTGGCTCTGGGCGGTTCTCGTAAGCAGTGCCATTTTGGCTCTGGCTGCTGCTAGCTTTATCCAAATTCCCTTACAGATTTGGGCGGGTCAAGCGTTGAATCACTTCTGGAGTGAGGAAGTTCTATTGAGCTGGATTCTGCTTGCTGGGATACCACAAATATTCCTCAGTGGACTGGTTCAGGAAGGGGCAAAGCTGGTGCCAGTGGTTACCTGCTGGTGGCGCAGCGGCAAGAATATTGACCCTAAACTAGGATTGGCTATCGGCGCTGTGGCTGGAGCTGGATTCGGCATCTTTGAAGCGCAGTGGGCACACAATACTATCTTTGCCTCAGGGTGGACCTGGGAGGCAGTGCAAACTGGCGGCTTCATGGCGCTGGCTGGATTTTGGGAGCGGTTTTTTGCTGTAGCCGCTCATACTGCTTTTTCCGCGCTGGCCGGTTATGGTCTAGCCAAGGGTTGGGGATGGCAGTTCTACCTGATAGCCTCTTGCCTGCATGGCTTACTGAACTATAGCGCTGTTTTGTTGTGGGCAGGGGTCTTTACCGTCGTTCACCTGGAAATCTATGCTGCGGTGCTAGCAGTGCTGGTAACAGCGTGGGCCCTATGGCTTCGCTGGAGAAAACCGGCAGCTCAAGTATAAATGATTTCGGGTAATGACTGGAGTGGTCTTAGGGATAAGGCCAATAGTATCTAGCAGTCCAAGCTGATTTCCATGGGAAATTTCTCACTGACGTTGCGGGTCACCTACACACACGGGGAGGGATGTCTTATGAGCTGCCCATAACTTTTCCTATGGTCTTCCTTAGTTTAGTTTCCATATCCTTCATGCCATGGGGAGTGTACGAATAAAGAATGCACCGTAATGCCCTGAGGTCAAATGGCACATCCTCTTCTGTCTGGGCAAGCAATATTATATCCTTTCCCAAAGCGTGAGCTAAACCTACCTCATAGAATACATTGGCATTTCTCCCGGTGAGGTCCGCAATTATGAACCTTGCCCGGTTGATTTGCTCCCAAATATCCGAAGTTATCAGATTAGTACTAGCAATCTCGTCTGCCCTGATGCACGATATTCCTTCAGACTCAACGACAACACGGATGTGGTGATTGTAGAGGGGGCGCATCTCCTCTTGGAACGGCATGAGGACAAAACAAAGGTTGGGATCTAGCGTAAATTCACCTCCACCAAAGATTTTCCCGAGTTGGCGAGTATGGCTTCCAGATATAGCAACTTGGCTTTGCGACTCTTGCTTGTCAGCTAATGGTTCTTCAGTGGGGACTTCTTGCCGCTTCCTCTGAATTAAGCTTGTACTTAAAGGAGCCGCTGCCTGTCGTCTTGGACCAAAAAAGGTTTCGAATACATCAAGCTTGGAGAAATCAAATGGGCTAGATACTGTTCCAGCGGTCTCCACTAGTCTTCTGAGTTTCTGGGTATTGGTACGTATATCCTCCAAATTGTTCTTGTCCAAGGCAAGTCCCAGTGACGCTATGGCTATATCCATGGAGCTATCTAGTTTTGTCCTACGCCCTTGGATTTGGTTCTCTCTTATCATAGCTTCAGCACGTGCTATTAATGCCTCTGCGTCGTCTTCTGCCCTGCTAAAGGGGTCTCGGTTTAACAAGCGCTTGATTTCCTCCTCGGTTAGGCTAATCTGCGCTTCCTTAGATTGGGTAATGACTTGCCTACCTGAACCTTTTAGCTTGCCAGTTGCCGTTACCTTAAATGATTTACCCACGTCAAAGGTAACTTGGATTTTGGACTCTCCACTCGGAGCCTTTGGGATCCCACCGACTGTAAGTGTTGCCACTCGTCTGTTCTTTCGTGCTATAGGACTTTCACCTAATAATACAGCTATCTGAACAGAAGTTTGATTGTCGGTAGCGGTGGAGAAAACTTGACTCCTCTGGGTAGGCAGAGGAGTTCCGCGAAGAATAAGTGGTGTTGCAATTCCTCCCTTGGTTTCTATACTTAGGGTTAATGGAGCAGTTTTGAAAGTCTTTATCGGCTTATTTTGATTGGTTGTTTTTGCCATCTGTCTGGCCTCCCCTTACATCCAAGGCGGTTCCTTTTGGGAAGCAATTCCCCGTGCATGACCAGAAAAGCAAACAAATCTACCTCCCAACTAATGTGACTGCATTCAATTTAATGATTCAATTCTAGTTGTTCCTGTCCAGGACGTCAACGCTGCACCGTGACTTCATCACATATGTTTTGTTCTGTAGCTATCTTTCCAATTTGCATCGCAAATCTCTCACCGCCGTTGCGGCTCAACTGCACCCACATGGGGGATAATTCTGGGCTTGAAGGGATTTTCGTCGATCTTCACAAGAGTTCACAAGGTTATATCAATATCTTACGAAGGATTTCGTATTTGAGCTTGCTGTGATGACAACCTTAGAACAAGAAGTGGCAGCGGCTGGGTTTGAACCGGCGCCCAAAGACTTCCTAATCCCTTGCTTTGCCTATTGCTTGTATCATTAACGAATGGTAGAATTATGATAACATACTTTAAACGTGGGGTTTGGAGGCAGGTGATGGAATTAAACATTGGTTCTAATATAATTAATAACACAAGCGGTGTTTTGACGGTGCAGGGAAAGGAGCAGGTCTTTCTCGAAATCGGAGAAGATGGGCAACTATTGCTGACCATGGACGTTTATGATTCAAACCGTAACCATGTGGCGAAACTTCGCCGCAATGCGTGGGCGTTTAACAATAAGGAGCGGTTTGAGGTCACTACAAGTCCAAAATCTTTGCAGTTAAAAGACAAGGAATCTGGAGCAGTCGTTGTAGAAGTAAAGGTTTTGGACAAAGACAGTATAGAAATTCCACGTGGAGAGTTTTACACTCACTTGGGTAACCTGCTGGAGATTACTCCTCATTATTGGCGTATTGGTGGGTTAACAATGAGCGATAACCTCTTTGATAGCTGTGGCGGTGCTGTAGCAATCGGGTGACTGGTATTGTAAGTGCTATTCAATCCATGAGTGTATAGTGAAGCTTCAAGCTATCCTCAAACCACATGGACCTTGGGTAGTGTTCCACCGTTTGACCAACGATCAAAAGAGCAAATTAGGCAAGGAAGATTGGGAAGATATGCTTGATACTAAGCTGTGTTGTTTACATTCCAAGCTCTGCTAAGATAAAATACAGCAACAACGGAGTGGCTATGGCAGCGAAAGGATGTCCAGTTAAATTCCCCATGAAGTGCAAGCATTGTCCTCTCTCCTTCCAAGATAGGATGGCTAGGTGTAGCTGGTACAGGAACCTGAGGGACAGATATAGGAGTATAAACCCGAAAGGTTGGCATTCTGAATTCTTCAATCTCCCCTGACACAAGGATGTGCCACTTCCTTGTCTTATCCAGCCTACAACCGATATGGCGATTTTAGCCCTTTAATAACAATGGTTTTTACGAGTCATTTCCCTATTTGCTCATGCTCCAGTCTTAATTACAAAAGGAAGTAGTATACACCACAACATTTATATACAATAAACGTATGAAAGGTACAATAGGAGTTATTCATTCTTATGACTCACGGAAAGAAAATGCAAGAGGACTTAAGACCAAACAAGGCGGAAATACAATTTCTAACACTTGCCTATAACCGATTCTATGACATTTTCGCAGAAGTTATGGATGATTCTTTCTGGGGAAAGGATTCTTGGTATCGGTTTTCTAAAGTGAAGGATGGATTCGCAGTTTACTCTGAACTGTTGAACTATGAACCATTACAGTGGGTTCTTGAGAATATGAAAATATCCAGACCACCAGTGGAAGCGGAAATCGCCAGAGATTTATTCAAATTTATCAGAAATGTAATTGTCCACTTCCCGTTCTTTGACAGTTGGGATGATGTTTGGGTCAATAAATCACTGGTGAATTGGCACAAAGACAGTCAGTTCATTGATAGGTTCATTAGAAAATATCAGGGCAAAGATACTGTGAAATATAGATTCTGGGAAGCAGACAAGAAAAGAATGACTTATTTGAGTATACACTTTCCAGAACGCTATGAAAACGATGCTAGTATATATTTAAAAGACTTACTATCTGAAAAAGAGGGGGTAAGGTTTTCATTTATTTTAATGAAACAAGTCCTAGACACCCAAGTTCTAAGTGTAGATGGGCAATAGGTAGCTACTGTGCAAAAACAGTTAAATGGTGGTGATTATGGATAGGGAAGAGATTTCTAAACCAATCCAACGTCAGCAATTAGCAGATGGTTTAAAGCAGGATTTTATTAGCACACTGGATGAGCGAATATCACGCTATCAAGAACTTGATTTCATAAAGGTCACTCCCAATGCTCATTTTGCCCCAGTTTCGGCTGAGTGTATTCTTTTATACCGTGACGGATACTTTTTGGCTTGCATAGCACTATGCCAAGCAGTAGCAGAAGCGATAGTTCGCTTGATGTGCGAAAGAAGTAAATTTGGTTCGTCCATTTCCAAAGATTATGAGAAAAACATTGAAAACCTCCATAAGAGAAGAATCCGACCTGATTGTAGTGAACTGTTTAAGGAAATATGGAAGGATAGAAATGACTACCATCATCTCAATCCTGAGATTCCAACTGAAAGAAGCAAGTTGCACGATATAGCGAAGAGTAAGATAATTGCTCTTCATAAAATCGAATCTAAGGTTTTTGAGTTTACTATAGAAGATGGTGCAATATTGACCAGATACCCTAAATATTGGGATATTAAGGATGGGCGTGTAAACGTGTTTCTTCGGTTTGAACCTTAGAAACTCTATAGTCTATCTGGTTGGGGACTTTAGCTTGCTATTATCTTCCCCAGTCTTCAAATAAGGCAGTAGTATAAGAACAATACTCAAAGTTTTAGCAGATACCCTCCTGACTGTATTGAGAATGGTGTTGCATATATTCGCGCTCCTTACGTGGCTGGTGGAACGGTTAGTTTCGAATTTCAGAGACTCTTGAATCATACATTGTAGATGATATAATTAATCCATAGTAGCGAGAGACTTGTAAACTAGTCAAGTCTATCTATGTGGAGGACATCTTGCCAAAGAAGACTTGGAAACCAGTCATAGACGGAAGACCTCACAAAGTCGAAGTGAAATGGAGTATATGGTCTGCTAGTGGTGAACTTAGTGTCGATGATAAAGTTATAGATGTTTGGGGGGTTAGTCTTACTGGCGGTGGAACAAGACATTTTGCAATTGCACAGAAGCCTGCTTTTTTGCAGAGTACAGCAACATCATACAATCTTTACATCGATGGCAAGAAGGTGTAAGCCCGCTAGTCATAATAACAGACGAGCTTATCCTTTGTGCTATGATAGTCTTCATCTTTTAACCGAATTTATTGGTTAGAGTGCCCCATTCTAGTCCTAAAGCGTTCTCCCAGATATGAAGTAACTCATGCTTTAGGTCTTGCTCTAATGGTCTCAATTCCCTACATACAAGAACTATCCACTTCCGTTCTACGTCTGCGAAAAAAGTGCACGCAGAAGGAAATCCCGCTGTCTCTCCCCACTCAATTACGCTCATATCTAAAATATGCGGAGACAACTGTAGTTGCTTTATTGCTTTCATAAACCGTTTAGGTGTAAGAGTTATTGCTTCAATTTTGGGCATTGATATATTTTCTACGAGATACTCGTTTTTGAGGCTCGACCTCGTTTCTTCCCATATCATTCTAAGCGCTTCTTGTTTAATGGGCTCTCCACTGAATGTGAAAGTTTCGCTCATTCTGTAATCTCACCTCGTTCTTATATTAGCACACTATCGCCGCATACACCTTCAAGCTATCCTCAAACCTCACTGACCTCGTATATCTCTGCACCATCTCTAAGCTCTAAAGCGCTACTTACTAACTCAGCCTATCCACCGGTGAATAACGTTTGTGACTCTCTATCGCATCATAGCATCCCACAGCCTGGCAGTATCGGTTTGTCATCATTAGCGTAGTATGCCCTAATAATCTCTGTAACATCAGGCTATCTCCGCCATCATTTGGCCACAAAGTAGCAAACACATGAATAAGTAGAGAAATTAGGGAAGTCCTTTGTTCAGCAGAAGTCTGTTTGTATTTGTTGGTGGCAGCGAGTGGATTTGAACCAGCGCCCAAAGGCTTATGAGCGCCTCACAACATAACAGGTAGATTTACACCCACCACAGCCGTTGAGGGGGCTTCTCGTGCGTGTTACAGAGATGCGAGGAAGATCTAGGTGTGTGCCATAAGGCTTTGCCAACAACCCCATATAGCTGGGCCAGCTAAAGATGTGTTATCAAATGATAAATTCGCCACCTATAGCTTGACAAAATTTATCATATGATGTAACGTGCGTATAGGCGATGGTCATTGCCTATCAAAGCATAAATTGAAAGGAGGTAAAGGAAATGAGCCCTAATTTGGAATCAGGAGGTATTCTACATTGTGTACCGACAAGCAATCAGCAGTTAGAAGCTTTCTATTGGAGGTAAAGTGTGCAATACAAAACAGCTGTCAGGATAGTTGGAGGTGGAGTTTTTCGACTCTACGTAAAAAGAATGTTAATACCTTGACTGAGCTGGAGATGACTCGGGAAGATGTCAAAAAGGAGATTCTGTCGTTATCGGTTTTGGATTACTGCTCCGGCCCAACTAAAGACCCAAGAATTAGAGGTGATGTTTGGATATTCGGAAAAGTTATTCGGGGAAAAGAGGTATATATTAAACTCAAGCTATCGGGCGACCACCGCAGCCGGATGGTTCGGGTGCTATCCTTTCACATAGCTGAGAAACCACTAGCATATTATTTCGCGAGACAAGAAATGAAAAGAACGAACAAATAAGGAGGTAGAATGAAACTAAGTTGTCCAGTTTGCGATAACACTGATAAGCTGGAATTGATTAAGGAGGAGAAAGAACTGACAATTCGGAATGAACCCATCACAGTTGAAATGGAGTACTACAAATGTTCGGAATGCGGGGAGGAGTTTTGGGTTCCCGATTCAAAGAGCGATCCTTTTGAAAGGGCCTATCGTCTTTACCGCTCCAAGCATAATATGCTTCAGCCCGAGGAAATTCGTAACTTCCGCCGTAAGTACCACCTGACTCAAAGTGACCTAGCAAACCTGTTGGGTCTTGGTGGAGCAACGATAAGTAGATATGAAACTGGGAAACTTCAGGATGAAACTCACGATAGATTGCTTCGGTTGGCTATGGATCCTAAGACCCTGCAAATGCTTGTGACTAGCCCTATGAGTGCATTATCTGAGGATAAGAAAAAAACGGTACTCAAGGCATTAGAACAAACTTCGGAGCCCAAAGTTAGCTCCCTAGAACGCTTTGTCATTTCAACTTTTCAAGACCAGGAGCCTGATGAGTACAATGGTTTTAGGAGCTTTGAGAGAGATAAGTTCTTCAATGCAATCCTATACCTTTGCAAGGGTGGGGAGTTAAAAACGAAATTGAATAAACTCCTATTCTATGCTGATTTCAAGCACTTCAAAGAATACACAGTCTCGATTACTGGACTTCAATATGCGCACATCCCGTTTGGTCCAGCTCCAAATAACTACGATTTGTATTATCCGATCCTTATCCGGCAAGGTGCTCTCGAGATTGAGGAAATGGATTACCCGTGCTTTTCGGGCGAGAAATTCATAACAAAGAAGGAACCAAACCTAAACATTTTTTTTGAAAGTGAATTGCGCATTCTGGCATTAGTCAAAGAATACTTCAAAGGCTATAACGCCAGCGAGATAGCAGAGTATTCACATCAGGAAGAAGGTTACCAAGCTACCGAAACAGGAAAAGCTATTTCATATTGTTATGCACAGTCTCTAAGATTTTAAGATTACTGAAATGACTGTTTGTGTCTGCGATAGGAGGTATAGTAATGGCTAATTCTCACGATAGGGCTGCCAAGTTAGTGGCAAGGAAACTCGGTGGTAGGTATACTCCCAGGTAAAAGCCCTGATGTAAAAGGCAAGTATGGGCGCGCGGAAGTCAAGTCATCTGCTGCTGAGATCCCAAAGGCTCTTCGTCAACTCGCTGGTGGCACTGGCCGAGCCTTTGTAGTTCTGCCGAAATCAGAGCACAGGAAAGCATTAAAGCGGCTGGCCCATCTTAAGACGGGGCTTATGGATTGCCAAGCCAACATCTCCAAGCCATCAACCAGAAAGTGACGACAGCAAATATGAGTGTTCAATAGCGATTACCCTAGTGCTTTCTTAACTTAATACAACGTCCTATCCACCAACGGCCCATACCTCACATGCACCGCCTTGACCTCTCCCTGAGTCACCACCCGGTACAATCCGTCGTAGTACCCACCGAACTGTGCTCTAATATCACAAAAATAAGCTTGCCCCCTGACACCGTTGCACGGAAGTAGGTTGTAAAGCGATGAAAGTTAGTGGTGGCAGCGAGTGGATTTGAACCACTGACCAAAGGCTTATGAGTCCTCTGCTCTACCGCTGAGCTACGCTGCCTAAGGGTAGTTTAGCATTGGCTATCAATGGTGGTCAAATCATGGCGTGGTATTTTTGATTTTGCTATTTCAAGTTTTTTTGGCTTTTTAGTACTAAAGTCCTTGACTGATTGGCAGGCAACAATCTATTATGAGTAAGCTTTGAGCAAATTGGCAGGAAAGATAAGCAGGCGGATTGCAAGCGCTGTGCTAGCCATTATCCTGATTTTCATCCCTTCTTTGCTGGTGCTAGCCGAGGATGTTGCTACTGGAACCATAACTATTACCATGACCACCGGGACGGTGCTAGAAATCGAACTGGATCCCACAACCTGGGAAATAGGGCAAGTAGAGCCAAACACGGAGTATCCAACAAATCCAGAGAAAACTTGGTGCACCATGACTAACTGGAGCAATTGTATGGTGAATACTTATATTAAAGGTGAGGATGCTGAACGGGTTGGCTATCCGAGTCAAAAGTGGACGCTGAGTAATGATGGAACTAACGGAGAAAATGAATACGTATTGTGGTACTGGATAGCGTGGACCAGCAGCGATTATGTCCCTATTACCAAAGCTGCAAGTGGAATGGGAGCCGAATTTTGCCCTAACCTTGGAATGGGCGAGGAGAATCAGAAGCAATTTGGGCTGAAGTTGCTAACTCCTACCTCCTTCTATGGAGGTAGGGAAATGAAAACTACTATCACTATAAGTGCTGTAGCTGCCTGATGACACGGCGGACAAAATACATTTGGTTAATTGTTGCTTTACTTGTTGTCTTTTTGCCTTCTTCTGTCTTGGCTTGGAGTTTCAGCGTCTCCCCAGCCGAGGTAAAAATAGATAACTTATCACCTGGAGAGGAGGCTGAATTTAACCTCACTGTCCATAATAAGGACGATATAAGCCACACCTTTATCTTGACCACTCATAATCCTGAGGAATCAGAGCGAAGACCGGAAAGGGCTGAGTTTCCTGATAGTAGCTGGGTTAGTTTTCCTCAACAAGTTAAGGTTCAAGCAGACTCCAAAGCTGAGGTAAGGGTAAAAGTAGCCATACCACCAGAGCAGAAGTGGGCGAACAAGGATTGGGAATTATGGCTAAGGGTCACTCCCGAGGATGAGGACTTGTTGGTGGTAAATTACTATGTTCGCCTCCTGGTATCAACAAGCAGCGAAGCAAAGGCTAGCTCTCATACGGGCTTAATCGTGGGGATTATTGTTGTGCTACTTCTAGGCTATGGCATTTATTATTTTAGCCGCAAGAGTCGCTTTGCTCGGCGAAAATAACTGGTGCGTGACCGCTGTATTGACCTAATTTATATAGCACGCGACTGACTTGATTAGTTCAAACCTTCTATGGCTGCTGGGTCAGTTTTCGCAGCTTATCGGGGCTTTCTATACGGTCAATATATAGAATGCCGTTGAGGTGGTCTAGCTCGTGCTCTAAGGCGTGGGCGAGCAACTCCTCACCTTTAAGGCGAATTTCTCTGCCCTCTCGGTCCTGTGCCTTGACCTTGACTGTTACCGAGCGCTTAATCTCCCCCTGATAGCCAGGCACAGATAAACACGCCTCTTCAACCATACGTTCACCTTGCCTCTTTATTATTTCAGGGTTAATTAGAGTGATAACTTCCTCCCCAGGTAGTTCAATGACTGCTACCCGCAGCGACACTCCTATTTGTGGGGCAGCCAATCCCGCCCCCGAAGTAGCGCTCATCGTATCAATCATATCATCAATTAGTTTCTGGATTGAGCCATCAATATTGGCTACCCTTTTGGCTTTTTGCCGCAACACAGGGTCGGGCAAGGTGCGAATCTTGATAACTGCCATGCTTGCGGTCGAATTATATCCTGGTTTTTTTGTGCTGTAAAGCTAGTGTACTCGTCCAGTACATTAGTGGCACTTGATTTCCATCCTTGTCATTGCGAGCGAAGCGAAGCAATCTCATTACTCTCTCTAGATTGCTTCGTGGCAGAAAGGCAGTCCCGCTCAGCCCCCTCCCCTTACTTGGCAGGGGGCTGCTCCTCGCAATGACATGGACAACCGCTGGAGCCTGTTCAAACCTAAAGTGGAAGATACCCTGATGCTTCAAGACGTCACCCGTCTATGGGAATTGGTTCAGGGGATAGTTATACTAGCACCAAGGCACAGTAACTCTTTTTCAGGAAATCTCTCCAAGCTGATTCACGCCTCTGAAATATCTTTCTCGGGAAGTATTAATAACTAAAAAATGACCTTAAGAAAATTAAGAGGGTGTCCTTTCTGCGCCAGGGAAACCATTTGGGAAGCATTTACACTTCTCTCTTAAGCTCTTCGTAAGCTTTCTTGACCTCCTCTACTGAAGCTTCGTCTTCTAAAGTGCTCAAATCACCAACGCTGGTATTGCTAGCTACAGCTCTAAGAACGCGCCTCATGATTTTCCCACTTCTTGTTTTGGGCAGTTTGGCTATGAAATAGATTTCATCAGGTGTAGCTACTGGCCCTATCGTGTGGCGTATATGCTGTTTTATCTCTTTATTCAACTCTGGCGAAGGTGATACTCCTTGCTTCAGTATGGCAAATATGACCAAGCTTTGCCCTTTGATGGGGTCGGGCTTACTGGCCACTGCTGCTTCAGCTATAGCAGGATGTGATACAGCAGCATCTTCTATCTCTATGGTGCCTATTCTGTGTCCAGCTATCTTGAGAACCTCGTCAGCCCTACCTAGTATCCAGAAATAGCCATCATTATCTCTAATGGCATAGTCGCCAGTGTAAAACATACCGGGGAACTTAGACCAGTATGATTCTTGATACCTTTGTGGGTCTTGATGGACGCCCATAAGCATTCCAGGCCAGGGAGCTTTTATTACCAAATATCCTTTTTCTCCAGGAGGTACTGGTTGGCCTCCTTCATTGACTATATCAGCAGCGATACCGGGCAAGGGAAAGGTTACCGAGCCTGGTTTAAGAGGCACACTTTCTATGCCTGGGGTAGGTGATATCATTATGCCACCGGTTTCGGTCTGCCACCAGGTATCAACTATGGGGCATCTTTCTCCGCCAATATTCTTGTAGTACCATAGCCAAGCTTCTGGATTGATCGCCTCACCAACGCTCCCCAATATTTCCAGACTACTTAAGTCGTGCCTTTTGATTGGCTCTTCACCATATCTCATTAGCATCCTGATAGCTGTAGGCGAGGTATAGAATATGGTAACCCCGTATTTCTCAATGATGTCCCAGTATCTATCTACGGCAGGATAATCTGGAGTCCCTTCGTAAAGTACCTGGGCTGCACCGTGGATTAATGGGGCATAAACTATTGAGCTATGCCCAGTAACCCAGCCAACATCGGCAGTGCACCAGTAAACTGATTCCTCCTTTATATCGAAAACCCATTGATACATAGAGTAATTAAAAACACAGTAGCCGCCGGTGCTATGCACAATCCCCTTGGGTTTCCCGGTGGTTCCTGATGTGTAGAGGATATAAAGAGGATGGTTAGACTCAACAGGCTCAGGAGGTACATAATAAGCAGCCTTATCAAGCAAATCGCGAAACCAGAAATCTCTCCCGGACTTCATTTCCACAGGTATGCCAGCTCTTCTAACCACTATTACTTTCTCTATCGAGGGTGATAGGCTTATAGCTTCTTCAGCGATTTCTTTTAATTTTAGAGGCTTACCCCGCCTGAAGCTGGCATCAACTGTAACCAAGAGTTTAGCCTGGGTATCATTAATCCTGTCAGCTAGAGCCTGAGCACTGAAGCCAGAGAATATTACAGTATGAATGGCACCAATTCTGGAGCAAGCCAACATAGAAATAGGCAATTCAGGAATCAT
>JRER01000640.1_pt1 | contig 15703 bp, 16 predicted proteins | sample 210161 | NCBI WGS metagenome assembly JRER01 (sample SAMN03019618, study PRJNA260268) | marine sediment metagenome | biome: Marine; feature: Sediment; material: Clay; isolation source: clay from marine sediments 136 meters below sea floor depth collected from... | place: New Zealand: Canterbury...
TCAGCGATTTACAGTTACTCGTTACGAGATGGTCAAGGGGAAAAATTGATGAGCTGGCCAACTCGGGATGAAGCCCTTTCTTTATTGAGGGAATATACCGAGAATGAGAACCTGATCAAGCATGCTCTTGCTGTAGAAGCGTGCATGTTCGATTACGCAAAAAGATCCGGTGAGCCACCAGAAAAGTGGGCTGTGACGGGACTACTTCACGACTTCGATTATGAGAAGTATCCTTCCATGGAGGATCATCCCTTCAGGGGGGTTGGCATTCTTCGAAGGAAAGGATACCCGGAGTCCATGGTTCATGCCATTTTGGCTCACGGAGACCATACCCATGTGAAACGAGAAAATCTATTAGATAAGACCCTCTATGCGGTAGATGAGTTAACCGGCTTTGTGGTGGCAGTAGCTCTGGTTAGACCGTCAAAGAAGATCAGGGATGTGAAGGTTAAGTCGGTAAAGAAAAAGTGGAAAGATAAGTCATTCGCTAGGGGTGTGGATCGGGAGTGCATTGAACGGGGAGCAAGAGACCTGGGGATTGGTTTAGACCATCACATCCAGAATGTTCTTGATTCAATGAAACGGATTTCCACCGAACTAGGGTTATAAAGATCTTTTGTCTCACCCAAATTTCCATCCTTCTCTTGATGCCTCAGGAAATTATTAGTATTGAGAAGGTTTATACAGCGACGAAGGGGAAGAGTCCCGAGATATTTCTTGACTTCTGCTATTCTATAGGATAAAATAAGGAAAAAAGAGGGGTTTTTATGTTCAGGATAATGTATAAATCGAAAATACATGAAGCTAGAGTTACCGAGGAAGAAGCCAGGGCTCTAAAGCCAAAAACAATCCTTGTAGATGAGAAGAACAAACCAGTTAAAGGATAGAGAAAGTGGGAGTTTACAAAATTAGAAAATATGGAGATCCAATTTTGAGGGGTCGGTGTAGGCCGGTAGAGAAAGTAGGGGCCAGAGAGAGAAAAATCCTCCAGCAAATGGCCAAGACCATGTACAGAGCTCAAGGAATAGGGCTGGCTGCTCCTCAGGTGGGAGTTGACTTTCAGCTTATGGTGGTGGATCTCGGTGATAATAATCCGCTGATGTTAGTCAATCCTTTAATTTTGTTGAAAGAGGGGGAGAGTGTTCTGGAGGAGGGATGTCTTTCTCTACCAGAGATTACCCTTAAGATAAAAAGATCAAAAAGAGTTATGGTAGAAGGCTGGAATGAAGATGGGGAAACAATAAAGGTCGAAGGTGAGGATCTTCTGGCTCATGTAATTCAGCATGAAATCGATCATCTTTCAGGGATCCTAATTATTGACCATGCTGATCAAGCGGAAAGAACGTGCTTGGATACAAAACTTAAGCTGCTAGAAAGAAAAAGCAGAGGTTACATCAGTTTATAGTAAATTAGCCAGGAAGAGAGGTGAGAAGGATGGCTAAGGCCTACTTAAAGATCAAGGTGGAGGCAGGAAAAGAAAGAAGTGTCAGAGATGCCTTGTTAAGATTTGATGAAGTAAAGGGGGCGGATTTGACCACTGGAGGCCAAGATATTCTGGCTTCGATTGAGGCTGACAACTACGAGGATATTTTGCAGGTTGTAATAGATAGACTGCGAACTCTTAAAGGTATTAAAAGTACGGTAACTGATCTTGTGCTTGAGTAAAAAAGATCAAAGCGGCGTTATAGAAAGATGGGAGCAAAAACAGGCTTAACGCCGCCGAATTTTTAGGGGGCTTCCATTTACGGATGGGGCGTGGTGAAGCGGTAACACAGCGGACTTTGGATCCGCCATGCGGAGGTTCGAATCCTCCCGCCCCAGCCAAAGGGGACTTAGGATTTTATTTCCTTGAAACTAAGTGATATTGGTGAATTCAGGGTTATTAGCTCTATCAGATCTGATTTAAAGGATTTTCAGAAAGAGGTGGTTGTCGGCATAGGAGATGATACAGCAGCTATAGAGGTGTCTGGCACCAAATTATTGTTGTTCACCAGCGACAGCCTAGTAGAAGATGTTCACTTTAAGTGGGATTACACCTCCCCTTTCCAAGTAGGATGGAAGGCCTTGGTAGTAGCCATCTCTGATGTTGCCGCCGTAGGGGGAAATCCTACCCATTGTCTGGTATCTTTAGCTTTACCGTCCGATACCGAAAGGAATCTGGTAAGAGAGGTTTATCGAGGACTGAAAAAGGCTGCCTCTAAATACCGGGTGGGGATAGTGGGAGGAGATACAGTTCGTGCACCTAGCTTTATCATTACGGTGTCTCTGCTGGGAGAGGTAAAAAGGGAAAATATCGTTCTTCGCTCTGGGGCGAAACCTGGTGATCTGATCTATGTTACAGGCCAGTTAGGAAGTTCAGGAGCTGGATTGGCTTGTTTAAAGGCCCCTAATGGGAAGGTAAAGCCAAAAATAAGACAGTTTCTCATTAAAAAACACCTCATACCTTCTCCCCCACTAGTTGAAGGTCAAAAGATAGCCAGCAGTCAAATTGCTACCTCCATGATAGATTTAAGCGATGGTCTTGCCTCTGACCTTCACCGCTTAACTGAAGAAAGCAAGGTAGGAGCAGTTTTGTGGGAAGATGAGTTTCCGACAGCTCTGGCTACTGAGCAGTTGGCTAAAGTTATGGGGAAGTCTCTGTTAGAATGGGTTCTTTACGGAGGGGAAGATTATGAGCTTCTTTTTACCGTGTCTCCCAATAAGAAGGAAAAGCTTAAGCAAACTCTTGGTTTTCCGCATGCTTTAATTGGAGAAATTGTAGATAGAGACCAAGGAATATATTTGAAGAAGAGGGGAGGAAATCGAACGAAAATAGAAGATCGTGGATACAACCATTTTTCTGCGTCTACTAAGTAAGAAGCCAGAAATCAATTAAGCTACAGGAGGAGCAAAAGATGAGGAAAGCGGCTATTAATGGATTTGGCAGAATTGGGAGGATAACCTTAAGAGCAGCGTTAGAGAAGGGGTCGAAACTGGACTTTGTTGCGGTAAATGATTTGGTGGATGCTAAGACACTGGCTCATCTGTTTAAATATGATTCTATCCACAGAGCCTATCCCGGAGAGGTGAAGGCTGAGGATGATGATATTATCATTGATGGAAAAAAGGTGAGAGTTTGTCAAGAAAAAGATCCGACACAACTTCCCTGGAAGGAGATGGGGGTAGATATTGTCATAGAGTCCACCGGGCTTTTCCGAACTAAGGAAAAAGCAGCCTCTCATTTAAAGGCAGGAGCCAGCAAGGTCATCATCACTGCCCCGGCCAAAGGTGGCGATGAGGTTCTAACCATAGTCATGGGAGTAAATGAGGAAAAGTTTGATTCTTCTATTCACCATATTGTCTCTAACGCCTCCTGCACTACCAACTGTCTTGTTCCTATGGTAAAAGTATTGATGGACAACTTCGGGGTAAAACGAGGCTTAATGACGACCATTCATTCATACACCAATGATCAAGCCCTACTTGATAGTCCCCACCAGGATCTTAGGAGGGCCAGGGCAGCCGGTCTTTCTATGATTCCCACTACTACGGGAGCAGCAGTGGCTGTAGGGAAGGTAATTCCGGAGTTGAAAGGAAAACTTGATGGGTTGGCCATCCGAGTTCCTACACCCAATGTGAGCCTGGTAGACCTGGTGGTTGAAGTAGAAAAAGAGATTACGGTTGATGAGGTGAATTCTGCTTTCAAGTGTGCCTCAGAGGAAAATCTCAAGGGGATTTTAAAGTACTGTGAAGAGCCCCTGGTTTCTCATGATTTTACCACTGACCCTGCCTCTGCTATTGTAGATGCAGATTCTACTGCGGTAATTGAAGGAAAAATGGTGAAGGCTCTGGGTTGGTACGACAATGAGTGGGCATATAGCTGTCGGGTAATAGATCTTGCTGAATATATGGACAAGAAAATGGGTTGAGAGGGTCTGAAATGATGAAATTATCAGTTAAAGATCTGAATTTGAAAGATAAACGGGTTTTGATGCGGGTTGACTTTAATGTGAGTTTAGATGAGGCAGGAAGAATCACTGATGATACCAGGATAGTCTCGGCAGTTCCTACCATTAAGTACATACTGGATCAGGGGGCTAGTTTAATTTTAATGTCTCATCTGGGTAGACCTAAGGGTAAGGTGGTGGAATCGCTACGTATGGACCCGGTAGCTCATCGTCTGGCCGAACTTTTGGGAAAAAAAGTTTTAAAGCTGAGTGACTGTGTGGGACCCGAAGTAAAAGAAGCGGTTAGCAAATTAAAGCCCGGAGCCATTATTCTTTTGGAGAATACCCGTTTTCATCCTGAGGAGACTAAAAATGATCCTCACTTTGCCAAAAAGTTGGCTGATCTGGCTGATGTTTTCGTCAACGATGCCTTCGGAACAGCTCATCGAGCCCATGCCTCTACCGTCGGGGTGACTCAGTTTTTGCCAGCGGCGGCTGGTTTTTTAATGGCCAAAGAGCTTGAGGTTTTAGGAGAGATACTCACCCAGCCCAAGACTCCTTTTGTGACTGTCCTGGGGGGAGCTAAGGTTTCCGATAAGATAGAAGTGTTGCGTAACCTTCTAGGGAAATGTCAGGACATCCTTATCGGGGGAGGGATGGCTTACACCTTCCTTAAAGCAAAAGGTATAGAGGTGGGGCGATCTCTTGTGGATCTCGAAAAGGTAAAAGATGCGGATCTTATAATGAGGGAGGCTTCCCGAAAAGGTACCCACCTTCTCCTTCCCCTTGATCACCGGGTAGCCAGGGAGGCAAAGGAGAATGTGGAGGTGAGAATAGTACCACAGGACAAAATTCCGTCCGATTATTTGGCTTTGGACATTGGACCAGAGACTATAAGATTGTTTGAGAAATCTATCAGAAAGGCAAAAACAGTATTTTGGAACGGACCGATGGGGAGGTTCGAGATTGAGGATTTTGCTGAAGGTACCCGGTCTATAGCGACGATATCGGCAAAGTCCGGGGCAAAAGTGGTGGTGGGAGGAGGCGATTCCATGGCCGCTCTCCAGAAGATGGGCTTGAAAGATAAGATGAGCTATGTCTCCACGGGAGGAGGGGCTTCTCTGGAGTTCCTGGAGGGAAAAGAGTTACCAGGAGTAACCTCGCTGAGCGATAAGAAATAGGAGCAAAGCTTGAGAAGACCTGTCTTTGGTGGCAACTGGAAGATGAACAAAACGGTGAAGGAATCTATCGAGACGGTAAAGCAGCTAAAAGAAGAAATGGGAGACGTTGAGAGGGTGGAAGTGGCAATTTTTCCTCCCTTTATTTCTCTTTGGGCAGTAAAAAAGATTATCGAAGATAGCCGGATAGGCCTGGGAGCACAGAATATGTACTGGGAAGAAAAAGGTGCCTATACTGGAGAAGTATCTCCTCTTATGCTGCTCGATGCAGGATGTAAGTATGTGATTCTGGGCCACTCCGAGAGAAGGCAATATTTTGGAGAAACCGATGCCGGAGTAAACCGGAAAATTAAAGTGGCTCTCTCCCTGGGACTCACCCCGGTAGTTTGTGTAGGAGAATCACTAGAGGAAAGGAAAGCCGGTAGAGCAGAAGAAGTTGTTGAATCTCAGGTGAAAAAATGCCTGGAAGGACTTGATTCACCGGAGGCGCAGAAATTAATTATTGCTTACGAGCCAGTTTGGGCTATAGGAACAGGCAAGATTGCTACTCCTCACCAGGCTCAGGAGATGCATAGCTTCATCAGGGGAATCTTGGAGGAACTTTGGGGAAAAAAGATTTGCTCCTCCACACGTATTCAATATGGAGGAAGTGTAAAGCCGGAGAATATTAAGGATTTAATGAAACAGCCAGATATAGATGGTGCCCTGGTAGGGGGAGCTAGTCTGATCATCAATTCCTTCGTTAAAATTGTCAAATATGAGGAGTGAAGATGGGATTTATTTTGACTATCCATGTATTCGTCTGTATTTTTTTGATAGCCGTGATTTTATTGCAGGTGGGAAGAGGAGCTAGTACGGGAGCATCCTTCGGGGGAGGAGTAAGAACTTTCTTTGGTCCTTCCGGGGCTATTACTTTTCTGGGAAAGGTTATCATTGTCCTGGCGGTGATCTTCGCGGTAACAACCCTTATCTTATCGATATTGGCGACTGGAGGTAAGCCTCCCAAGATTAAACCCAAGCCTCAGACGTCGAGTAGGTTAGATAGTCCCAGGAGCGTATTCGTATTGGGAAGATTTATACACCTATCGAGGGAAAGAGTCCCGAGATATTCTTGAGGGGGAAGTGATGCAAGAAATTTCCTTCCAGTTTTTAAAGCAACTGGTGGAAACTCCGAGTCCTTCGGGATTTGAACAACCAGTACAAAAGATCGTTAGGGAACAGATGATGAAGTTTGCCGAGGAGGTTAAGACAGATGTTCACGGGAATGTTATCGGGATAAGGAATCCCCGGGGAAGTCCCCGTTTAATGCTGGCTGGACACTGCGACGAGATTGGATTTATGATTAGATATATTGACAAGGATGGATTTATTTTCTTCTCCTCTATCGGGGGAATAGATGCACATATCGTTCCAGGAAAAAGAGTAAGGATTCACACTCGAAATGGCCCGGTATTGGGAGTGGTAGGGAAAAAACCTATTCATATCATGGAGCGAGAAGAGAGAAAGAAGGTAGTCAAACTCTCTGAGCAGTGGATTGATATAGGTGTCAAAGACAAAAAGGAAACAGAAGAACTTGTCTCTGTCGGGGATCCGATTACATTTACTGAAGGATTAGAAAGACTCCAGGGCGAACTGGTGAGCTCGCGAGGATTTGATGATAAAATGGGGACTTTTGTGGTGTGCGAGGTTCTAAAAGAGATCGCTGATAAGCCATTGGAAGCGGCCATATTTGCCGCTTCTACCGTCCAGGAGGAAGTGGGCCTAAGGGGAGCACGAACGGCAGCCTACTTCATCAATCCGCAGGTAGGAATTGCCGTGGATGTGGGAGTAGCCAGTGATTTTCCTGAAGTGGATAAAAAGAAAGAAGGGGAGATACGTATAGGAGAAGGGGCTATTCTTTATCGAGGAGCTAATATAAACCCTAAGGTGGCAGAATTACTCATGACAATTGCTCAAGAAGAGAACATTCCTTACCAGCTTTCTGGAGAAGCTAAGGCTACTCCTACTGATGCTAATGTCATTCAGATTAGTCGAGCAGGAGTAGCAGCGGGTCTGGTCTCGGTTCCTCTACGTTATCTTCATACCCCGGTAGAGGTTCTTTCACTTCGGGATTTAGAGAATGTGGTAAAGCTTTTAAGTACCTTTGTTCAGAGGTTAAATGGGAAAATGAGTTTCATCCCGGGAGAATAATGGTTTATATCTATTTAGAAGCTATAGGAGAGGGAAAAGTAGTGAGTATGACGGAGATCTCTGTTGTATGAGAAGGCATAATCAAACTTAATATTTCCTATCTTCTTTCCAGCCGGGATGTGAAAACCTAATCCTGCAGTAACCCGAAAATCAGCCGACTTCTGAAATATTTTAACTATTCCCAGGCGAATCCCCATACCTTGCATTGGCCACCACTCGCTGCCCAAGCGAATCTCCCTGGGAAAGTCTTCTCTGGAAGCCCCTATATCTAAAGGTAAAAGGCCTCGGGAAGAAAATCTGTAAACTGTGCCCAGTTTTACCGTGAGGGGCATAGATTCTTTTCTCTGCGTTCCCCATTTTACCTGAGAAATCAAATTCTCTACATTAGCCCCCCATGAGAACTTTCTTCTTCGTATGAAAAAGGCGGCGTCTAAACCATAGCCACTGCCCTCCTCCCAGGTAGTAGTATGTTTTAAGTATTTTATATTAACTCCCCAACTGCTAAAAACCTCCTTCGGGCTTGGCTTGGTGGGTGACAGAAGCTGTCCATAGGAATAGAAAATCAAGTCATAATTCCATTTCTCCGGTTCAAGATCAGCCGATAATCGACTCCAACTGATTCCCCCTGCCCCCATACCGGTAGTGGGTTCCACAAAAGAGAGGAAATAATGGTGCAGAAGACCCAAGCCGTATAAATCGGTGTACATTGTTCCCAGTTGTCTTTGCCTGATCTGGACCAAACCGGCTGGATTAAAGTGGCAGGCTCCATAGTCGTCAGCTATGGCTACAAAGGCGCCACCCATACCCATAGCTCTGACACTAATAGGAAGACCGACAAAACCGCTGTCGGTGATATGCAAATAATCAGCACCATGGCCAGGCCACGGAATTAGAAGGGTTAAACTGCTGACTGTTATAACGACTAATAAAATTTTGGTTTTTTTTCTTGAGGCTGCTTTGATTAATTGTGTGGTCACAGGTTCCACTCTGGTGAACTTTTCAAAGGTCTTTATATCACACCTGTAACAAACAGTCAAATAATGTGATTTCAGTTATTTATATTCAATTCCTTTTATTTTATTTATATATTTTTCTGCTGAGGCCGCGGCTAAGGCACCTTCACCACAGGCAACTACCACCTGCTTTAGCAGATTTTTTCTTACATCACCACAGGCAAAGATACCGGGCACATTGGTCTCTAAATTGGCTCGCGTTTTTACAAATCCTTTTTTATCACATTCTATCAAGCCTCGTATAAATTCTGTGTTTGGTTTTAAACCAACGGAGATGAATATCCCTGAGCAAGGAACCTTTTTTATCTTCCCGGTTTCTAGATTCTTTAGGTTGACTCCCTCAACCTGGCTATCTCCATAAATCATGGTTACTACTGATCTGAAGATTATCTCAACTTTAGGATTTCTAAATGCTCTTTCCTGCAGAATCTTTTCCGCTCTCAGCATGCCTCGTCGGTGAACAAGATAGACTTTGCTCACAAATTTAACCAGATGTAAGGTCTCTTCTAAGGCAGTATTACCTCCTCCCACCACCATTACCTCTTGATCCTTAAAAAAAGGAGCATCGCAAGTAGCACAGTAGGATACCCCACGCCCGACAAAGGTTGCTTCTCCCTGCGCTCCTAATTTACTTGGCTCAGTGCCACTGGCGATTATTACCGCCAACGTGTGGAATTTTTTATCGGAAAGGGTATGAATGATTTTCTTTTCCTCATCCAGTTCAATTCCCTTAGTCTCAACTTGTTCTAGCTTCATCCCCAGATTTTCTGCCTGTTTGTGCATCTTTTCCATTAGTCTCTTGGGGGATATCGGAAGTGGAACCCCAGGATAGTTTTCAATTCTTTCAGAAAGGAGGATTTGACCTCCAGGAATAAGTCTTTCCAGGACCACTGCATCCAGTCGAGCTCTCTGGGCGTAAATAGAGGCTGTCAATCCCGCTGGCCCCGCTCCAATTATTACCAGATCATAAGTTTTCTTTCTCATTCTGATACCCCTCATACTAAAATAGGGAAGATTGCTTATTGTATTATAAAGATTAAGTGAACTTTATCAAGTCCTCCCTTGACAAAATTTTATATTTGTTTATATTATAGTAAACGTTTACTATAATAAGAGGATGCCTTAAAATGTGGGTGACCATTAGAGATGTGGCCAGATTAGCTGGAGTTTCCATCGCCACTGTCTCGAGGGTACTAAACAACAATTCCTATCCTGTAGCTGAGAAGACCAGAAAGAAGGTACTCAAAGCCGCTAAGGATTTAGACTTTCAGCCAAGCAAATTAGCAGCAGGGCTAAGATTGGACAAGTCGACCGCCATTGGCTTGATCTTTCCCAGTTTTATGGGGGGCACATTTTACTCTGAGATATTCCATGCCATTGAAGATGAGGTAACCGGTAAAGGTTACGGTATAATCCTGGGCAGCTCATACGGGCACACAGAAAAAGAGGAATTGCTCATTGACTTACTCAGGAAAAGAAGAGTGGAGGGGTTAATAATAATACCTTCCTCGCATAATATTGATCTAAAGTACTATCAACGTTTGAAGAAAAAAATCCCTTTTGTATTCGTGGATAGATATCTCCCCGAGATAGATGCCGACAGGGTGACTACCGATAATGTAAAAGGGGCCTATATAGCAATAAAACATCTGATAAAGTTAGGTCATAAGAGGATTGCTCTCCTGAGTGGTCCGGAAGCTCCTTGCACTTCCATTCAAGAGAGGATTAAGGGATATGAAAGGGCACTTCATAAATTTGGTATTGGATTTAGAAAGATAATCGAAACGGAAAAGAATTTAAACAAACCAAAGAGATGCGCCTACAAGGCTATGACATCTTTTTTAACAAATGAAATCAGGATTTCTGCTCTCCTTGCTGTAAATGATGGCATAGCTATTGGGGCTCTAAGGGCCATCAGGGAAGCCGGGCTAAAAGTACCGGATGATATAGCGGTGATAGGGTATGATGATGATGAGATAGCTCCATTTGCCCCAGTCCCCCTAACCACAGTAGCTCAAAAAAAAGAAGAGATGGGAAAAATAGCTGTTAGTCTGCTTCTGGAGAGGATTCGTCAAAAAAGAGGAATGTCTCGCCATATACTCTTAGAACCGAGATTAGTTGTAAGGGCCTCCTGTGGAGCAAAATCATTCAGCCGAGATACTGTTGGAGCACTCTCCGAAAAAAAGATAGAAAATTATGAATCCGAGTTAAAGATAGATAGACAGGATTGTAAGAATAGCAAGGATTTAAGTAGAGGTAACGGAGTTAACCTTAGTTAGCCAACCACTGAAGGGAGGTGATAAAGTAATTTTCGAGAAAAAAATTGTGTAGGAAGGGGGTGATAATCACAAAAAAATATTTTATCTTGAGGCAGAGATCAAAAATTTGGAAAAGGAGATGTTCAAATGTTTAAAAAGCTTTTTGTTGTTTTGGTTGCTAGCGTGGTCTTGTTGCCGGCTGTCCTGGCAGAGGGAGCACTAAACTTTACCTCTACCCAGATGGAACCGGTAGCAGAGCAAAAATTTGCCAAAGGTGTGCTGCTTAAGGGCTTTACCGATGAAACGGGGGTGGCAGTAGAGTTCATAGCTATGCCGTCATACCATGATATGTTTATGCGCCTGTCCGCTGAAGTTGCTGCGGCAAAGGTTACTATATCGGTTGTCGGTGAGTTACACAGTGGGCTTGATCTGATGAACGCCAAGGGCCTGTTCGACGATCTTACCGGTATCACGCTACGTGACCGGACGTTCATTAAAGCGCTGGAAGACTATTCAGTTATGGCAGGCAGAAAGGTTTATGTACCCTGGATGCAGGCAACCTATGTGATGGTAGTCAACAAGAAAGCGTTCGAGCATCTGCCACTTGGTTTGACGGTTGAGGATGTAAGCGGTGCGAGCGAGAAGTGGACTTACTATGCACTGCTCAATTGGTCGAAGAATCTTAATGAGGCATTCAAAGGGCCAAAGCTTGGTTTTCCCATGGGCCCGAAAGGGCTATGGCATCGGTTCTTGCACGGTTACATTTATCCGGCGTTCACCGGCTATCAGGCAGTTGCATTCGACAGTCTACGAGCAGTTAAACTATGGGAATATCTGAGAGAACTCCGACCGTATATGCATCCGGCAAGTTCTACCTGGGGGGCTATGGATGAGCCGCTACTTAAGGAAGAAGTGCTAATTGCCTGGGACCACACTGCCAGAATAAAGACTGCCCTAATCGAGAAGCCTGGAGACTTTGCCATTGTTCCTGTACCCAGCGGGCTTAAAGGCAGAGGTTATATTACAGTGGCTGTAGGTTTGGGAATTCCTGTAGAGGCACCAGAGAAAGATAATGCCATCAAATTGATTGAGTATCTCACACGGCCAGATATACAGGTTACGGTACTGGAGAATGTTGGCTTCTTCCCGACAGTGAAGGAAGCAGAGGGGACTATACCAGCAGGACCGCTGAAAGTTTTGGCCAAGGGTGTGCTTACACAATCAGGAGCTGCAGATTCAGTAATGGTTATGATACCCAGCCTTGGTCCGAAAGGTGGCGAGTTTACAGCAACTTATCGTGATGTATTCACCAAGATAGTTCTCGAAGAAGCCGATATCGGAATGACCATTACAGAAGCAGCAGATAAGATAAGAGCGCTGTTCGAAGAAGTTGGTGTGCCCATGGTATAAGAGGTGATTTTTTGCGCCTCCCCATGCAAAGCATAGCCTTTAGCTTGCAGCGGGAGGCGCACTCTTTCCAGAAAAAGAACAAAGGCGATGATGTTTTCTACTAAAAGAGAAAAAAATTGGATGCCCTACTTTCTTTTTCTTCCTACCTTGATTTTTCTAGCCGTTTTTGTTGGCTATCCCTTGATGAAAGCTCTGGAGCTTGTTTTTATTTCTGAATCAGGTGGGCTTAGCTTTGAAAATTTTGTTACTCTGGCTCGAAATTCTACCTTTTGGAAGGCTTTAAGATATACTTTACTTTTCTTGGTTACTATTGTGCCCCTGCAGGTTTTGCTCGCCTTCTTGCTTGCACTTTTTGTGAACAGCAGGTTTAAAGGCTATATGACTGTACTCTATATTATTTCCATACCTTTAGCCTTAAGCGACGTGTCAGCGGGGCTGATGAGTTACAATATTTTCACTTCGCACGGGTTTTTAAACAAGTTTTTAATGAAATTCGGAATCATTGAGACGCCTATTTACTTTTTTGGCCTGGGGCTAAGTTCACGGGCTTTCTGGGTGATCGTGCTAACCGAGGTTTGGAGAGCAACACCTTTGGTGTTCATCATTCTTCTGGCTGGCCTTCAGGTCATAAGCAAGGATTACCTGGAGGCAGCTGAAGTATTTGGATTTAACAAATGGCAAAAGTTCTTTCACATAACGCTGCCGCTGGTCATGCCGAGTCTGCAATCAGCTATGCTTATCCGAACGTTGTTCGCATTTCAGATATTCGCGGTTGTTTGGCTGCTTTCCGGTAGAGATATTCCTATACTGGCAGGTGAGACATATTATCAACAAGCTGAGCTTTACAACTCTCAGCTTGCGGCAACCTATGGGTTTATCATTGCCTTAATCTGTATACTCATTAGTTGGGCCTACATCACTATCCTTAGATCCAAACGTCCTGGGGTGTGACTATGGATTGGAGAAGTTGACTCTTATGGAAAGGCAAAGAATCCCTGTAGCTTTAAAAATTAGACAGGTGTTTACAATTTTTGTCGCTGTGCTCATTGGAGCGTGGTTCCTGACACCATTGGTGCTCATCACGATTTCGGCCTTCGCTCTGCCCGCGGATTACTATCAGATCGAGAAAGTCATACCTACACATTTCACTATCAGACAGTTTGACGATCTTTTCTTTAAACTGGAAGCCTGGCAATCGACGCTGACCAGCCTTAAGGTTGCTGGATTGACTATACTGTTTAGTTTCGCCTTGGGGTTACCTGCCGCTTATGCGCTGTCGAGATATATTTTTCGTGGCAAGAACTTTTTAAAATTGTTCATATTAGCGACAAGAATGTTTCCTTTGATGGTTTTGGCCATACCTTTGCTGATAATTTTCATGAAAATTGGCGTCAGCGATACCGTCTATGGCATAGCTTTAGCGCATACTGCTATGGCATTGCCCATGATTATTCTTGTATCTTCAAGCATTTTATCGAGTATATCAGTGGAATACGAAGAGGCAGCCATGATTTTCGGCCTCTCGCGTCTACGTGCTTTTTTTAGGATAACTTTACCGCTTGCGCTGCCTGGTCTGGCAGCCTCAGCCATCTTTGCATTTATCATATCCTGGAACGAGGTGTTTGTGGCAGCTATATTGACTTTGACCAACCGAACGCTGCCAGCACATATTCTCCAGACTGCCATGGCTTCGCCAGATTATTTCAAATTCACGGCTGGATTTATCATGGCCGTACCTGCACTGATTTTCATCTTCTTTGTAAGGAAACATCTGGTAACCATGTGGGGCATTTCGCTTAAGTAAATATTCTTTTTAGTAAGCTTTGAAGGTTTCAGACAAAATCGTAAAGTTATAGGTTTACGGATCTTGCAGGATGAAAAGAGAGGTGAGGCAAGATTGGTTAAGGTAATGCTTAAAGGTTTGAAGAAATACTTTGGCAGAGTGAAAGCTGTTGATGATGTAGATCTGGAGATCAAGCCGGGTGAGTTCTTGGTATTGCTTGGTCCTTCTGGTTGCGGCAAGACGACGTTGTTGCGCTGCGTGTCGGGCTTGGAGAGAGTTACTGCTGGCAAGGTACTTTTCGATGATGATGATATGACCTACCTTTCACCAAAGGAGAGGAACATATCAATGGTCTTTCAAAACTATGCAGTGTGGCCACACATGACCGTGGATAATAATATCGCCTTCCCTTTGAGGATTAAAAAATACTCTCGACATGAGATAGAAAAACGAGTTCTCTGGGCAGCTAAACTCTTAGGGATAGATAACCTCCTGGACCGTTATCCGGCACAGCTTTCCGGTGGACAAAGACAACGAGTGGCAGTGGCAAGGGCGATTGTGATGGAGCCGAGGGTATTGTTGATGGACGAGCCATTATCCAATCTCGATGCGCTGTTGAGGGTCAGGATGCGCAGCGAGGTTAAAAAATTACAGCGAAATCTTGAAGTTACCACCATTTATGTCACCCATGATCAGGTAGAAGCGATGACCATGGGTGACCGGATCGCTGTGTTAGAACAAGGTAAGCTTCAACAGTTGGGCAGCTCTAGTAATATCTATCACAATCCAGTTAATATGTTCGTGGCAGGATTCATCGGTTCGCCACAGATGAATTTCATTGAGGTTGAGATCGCAAGGCAGAACGAAAGATTATACTTAAGAACAAAAGGTTTGACAATACCTTTATTGGATGAATTCAAAGCTAAAGTTTCTCAGCTTTCAGACAGGAGAAATTATGTCCTGGGCATAAGGCCGGAGCATATTTACGTGGCTGGTCGAGCGCCAACCCATAAAGTAGCACCAACAAAGGGCAAAGTCTACTTTCTGGAGCTGTTGAGGTCAGACACTGTCGTCCATCTGGAAAAAGAGTTCGGGTTTCTTGTCGTTAAGGCATCGGGGGATTTGAAAGTAGAGGAGGATAGGGAGCTCGAGATCCTATTCGATCTGACCAGAATTCATCTGTTTGATAAAGATACAGGTAAGGCAATATTATAAAGTCAGGCGGAAGGATAGCCGTGTTTTAGCCCATGAAAAAAAGAAGTCTGCAAAGTATGGTCTGTTTTCCTTTTAAGAAGGAGAATGCTCAGGTTTTCCTCAAGAATATAAGGGAGGCTTTGGCTCATCCCAGAGTGGGAGAAGTTCTGGGTGTGGGTTACGAGAAAAATAATTGCTTTGAAGAGATAGAGGCTAAGCTCTCTGGGGTTGAAAAGAAGGGGAAGAAAATTCACCTCATGGTGCAGAAAAGATGGGGAAAGAAACGTCCTGGTAAGGGAGATGGTATGAATACAGCTCTGGACTACTTTGTTAATCACACATCTTTCGATAGAATTCATTTTTACGATGCTGACATTGTCACCTTTAACCGTCAATGGATTGAGAAAGGGGAGAAAAGACTTGAGGAGGATTATCAGGTAGTGAGATTTTTCTTTCCCAAGGTCTCCACTGATGGTATGATCACCTGGAATATCACTAGATGTGGCTTGGCTTATAACTGGCCCCATACTATTCTTCCCCTTATTGAGCAGCCTCTGGGAGGAGAACTTGTCCTTAAAAGGGAGATAGCCGAAAGGTTAATTAAAGACCCTTGGGTAATAAACTATAGCGACTGGGGTATAGATACTGCCTATACACTTGCCTTCGCGAAATATCAAGCTCCCCTCTACGAAGCTTACATTAAGGAGGGGAAACTTCATAAGCTCTACGGCAGACTTAGCGATCTTTATAC
>JRER01002220.1_pt1 | contig 15674 bp, 27 predicted proteins | sample 210161 | NCBI WGS metagenome assembly JRER01 (sample SAMN03019618, study PRJNA260268) | marine sediment metagenome | biome: Marine; feature: Sediment; material: Clay; isolation source: clay from marine sediments 136 meters below sea floor depth collected from... | place: New Zealand: Canterbury...
GATAAGCGCAAACGCGAAAAACGACCCAATGGACATGTGGGTAAAGTTCAACGGCACCATGCTCAGGCGTTTCTTATGGGAAGAGGGCGCAAAGGGCGAACAATCTGATGTAATCGACGTCTCATTAATAAATGGAACAAACCTTCTTGAGGTCTACGCATGCAAGATGTACCCCTGGCTAGGAGTGGCCTCCATTGACGTCAAGGCATACGTTGAGGTAGTCTTCGCTGGCGAGCCCCCCCAGGGTAAATCGTGGTGGGAAACTATATGGGAGTGGCTTGAGGAGAACTGGCCTTGGCTCGCCATCGGGGCAGGGGTGTTAATAATCGGCGGAGTCGCCTATAGTTACCTAGCAAGACCAGAAGGTGAGGTTTATGGTGGTTAAAAGTGAGACGGTCTCAATAACTGTCAAGGAGATCCCCCTAGTCTACAGCTTGAGCATAAGCGTCGCACCTCGGATAGGAGATATAGGTGATAAGTTCAGGTTCAAAGGAACGCTTCGATATGATGGTAAAAAGATACGGGACGCAACAATAAACCTCGTACTCGAAGGGGTGGGGGTGGTGGGATCAGTTATCACCGACAAGCATGGTAAATACTCCGTTGACTGGATAGCCGACAGGGCTGGGCTCCTATACTTTCACGCAGAAGCACTGGAAGTCGGCGCAATGAGCCCCCGGGTTTCGATCTCCCTGCAAGCATTCGAGGAGCGGGGATTATTTCAAATCGTAGCGTCAACTTTAGTAGGCGGTCTTTTGATCATGATGTCGGGGTGGTTGGAATAGCGTACCAAGCCGATAAAATGAGGCGTTTCATAAGAGCCAACCCAGCTCTAGCTGATGTGCCTTTTGGGGTAGTTCGAGGTCGCCCCGTTACGCCTAGGCAAGCGCTGGTCATGCTCCAGAGAGGTGAAGCCGTATCAGAGGTCGTCGCAGCAATGTCTGCGGCTGGCATGGACCCACCTCAGCAGGACTGGGTCCTAGTCGAGGACTACTACCGGCGGCTGCTTCAACTTCCAGGTCCACACCCCAAGATCTACATAATAGGGCAGGAGATGACGCTTGAGGAGGCCCTCATGCACGTGATGCAAAGGGATGCAGCGGGTCAGGAACTGCTAAGGTCTTACCAAGGCCTAACTAGAGAAATGGCGAGGAGAATGAAGTGAATGCCCAGGACGGGTGTCGCCCTCTTCGCAAGGCCTAATTTCGATGAAGCGACCTCGTATGCCCACCACTACATGGATCTAGCGGCAGAATACGCCGCCCGAAACATGCGTGTGATAGACCTCGACGGAAGCGGTGCAACCAAATCCAACATATTCGCAGCACTCGAGGGAGAGGACCCAATCTTCTGCTACTTTAACGGCCATGGCAATCCTGACACATACACCGCACAGAACAAGGAAATCGTCATGAGAACCTGCTCTGGCGATGAACGTCTAATAGGGCGGGTGGTGCTCCTCCTCAGCTGCAGCTGCGGGGGCAGACTCGCCCCGAGCGCGGTCTCCAAGGGGGCTACGACGGTCTATGGCTGGACGGTCGACTTCACATGGATCGCCGCCGAGGACCCTGCTACCGATCCCTACGCCCGAGGCTTCTTCGAGGCCGTCAACGCCATAAGCAACGCCCTCGCCTACGGTAAAACAACGCAGGAAGCTATGAACCTGAGCCTAGCCGCGTGGAATCGGTGGATCGACTACTGGACTGGCAGCGCCGATCCCTACGCCTCCCAGGTCATTCAGTGGATGATACACGACAGGGACGGCCAGAAGCTGTTCGGCAGCACCTCCGCGCGGATCACGACGCCTGTAACTCCGCCACCCGAGGCAGGAGAAATACCTCTGGTACTGCCGTTGATAACGGGGCTCGCTCTCACTTCTATTTTTCAAGGGTAGGTACCTCTTTTTGCGTAAATCGGTTATCTTTTATCCTGCTTTTTAATTATTGTATAGCAGAGTTGGAAAGATGGTAAAATACGATCTTCAACCATCCACCTCTCCGATGCGGACGCTAGTGGTTGAGACAATTAATATTGTCGAAACAACCTTGACCCTTACCCTGACGCCGTCAACTGTCCAGCCTGGGGATACAATCACCTGGTCGGGGAGGCTCACAAGGGCAGATGCAGGGTCTACTGGCATCCAGCCGATTAAACTCATAGAGGACGTAACTGGAACCGTAATCGCCACCATCGACACAGATGCTGCCGGGGTCTATAGCGGAACATTCGCAGCACCAGCGACGGATGGAACCTACGATTACTTTACACGGTTCGACGGGGCTATGGTGGGAACCATGTTTCTTACACCCTCGTCCTCTTTCGTACGTGGTGCAACGGTTGGAATACCCTCCTTGCAAATAGGAGGACCCCTGCTGTTAGGGGCATTCTTATTCCTTGTCTCAGCCGGGAAGTAGATGTCCAGTGTCGCTCCTAGCTCCGTAGAGGTGGGTCAATCATTCCGGTTAGCGGTAGCATCACGGATGGATCCCGCGGGGATCAGGAGGAGTGAAGAGGGAGAATAATGGCTATAACGCTTCACCCTATTGCTGATGCTCTAGTTTATGAAGGTGCCCCAGATCATAATTATGGTCCGTATGGTGATCTTTCTGTCCGGACAAGAGACGGTCAGAACGCACGGTCTTTTCTCATGTTCTGGTTGGGTGGGCTTCCCGCTGGTGCCGAAATAACGCTGGCAACACTGAGGTTAAACTGCTACTCGACTTCGAATCTGATTCCAGGGGTCAGTGACGTTCAGGCGAGACGTACCGATGATTCGTGGAGTGAATATGGTATAACGTGGAAGAACTCACGTTATATGGCTCGAGGGATAGTGGAGGATACAACACCACCGGCGGTCGGCTGGGTTGAGTGGACTGTCACGCCCTTCATTCAAGCCGAATATGCTGGTGATCGAATTGCGAGCTTCTGTATGACATGCGTCCAAGAGTGGTATGATGGCGCTACACGAAACTCAAGTTTTCGTTCAAAGGAATACGACGGCAATGACCCTGAACTCTATATAGAATACACACTCCCTCCATATGTTAACAGCGTCACCATAAGCGCGCCGTCGTCTCACGTGGAAGATTCTGCCTTTACCATCTCAGGCTATGTCAGAGACCAGTACGGAGACGGGATGGGTGGCATAACCGTCTACCTCTACAGGGACGGCTCGTACATAGGGGTCGCGGGCACAAGCAGTTCAGGTTACTATGCGAAGAGTCATACCATCTACTCTCCTGGAACCTATGAGCTTACTGCACGAGCCGACTCTAAAGAGGCCTCTAGAACCATCACTATAACCAAACTACCACCTTACGTGAAAAGTATCACCATAAGCGCGCCTTCGTCTTGCGTGGAGGGTGTCCCCTTCAAAATCTCAGGCTATGTCAGAGACCAGTACGGAGATGGGATGGGCGGCATAACCGTCTACCTCTACAGGAACGGCTCTTACATAGGGAGCGATGGCACAAGCAGTTTAGGTTACTATAGTAAGTGGTATAGCATATCGACCGCGGGAGTCTATACCCTCAAAGCCATAGCTGACAGCAAGTCTGCCTCTAGAACCATCACCATAACCAAACCACCACCCTACGTGAAAAGTATCACCATAAGCGCGCCCTCGTCTCACGTAGAGGACTCCGCATTCACCATCTCGGGAACCGTCAAAGATCAATACGGAGCTAGAATGGGAGGCGTCTATGTCTACCTCTACCAGAATGGCAGCCACTTCGCAACCGTAACCACAAATAGCATTGGAAACTACTCGAGGAGTCGAACTATCTATTCACCGGGAACATATGAACTCGCAGCCAAAGCAGACACGAAATGGGCGTATAGAAATATCACAATAACCGAGAAAATAGTAACCGTCGGGACGACGATCACGCTCAACCTCTCAAAACCAAAGGTCAAGCCGAGTGAAATATTTACATGGTATGGTAACTTGAGCAGAGATGATGGGGGAAAACCAGGAAGCCAGACGATAAGGCTCCTCCTCAACGGAACCACTGTTGACTCGACAACCTGCGATGTCAACGGAAACTTCAGCGCAACTGAGACAGCACCCTCCTCCGATGGATATTATAGTTATAGATCTCACTTCAAAGGGGCAACTCTAGCGCTGGAACGATTGGAGGCCTCTATGTCTCCTGAGAAAAGGCTATGGAGAGTATAGTGTAAGTAGGTTAGCTTTTATCTTATAGAATCTCTATTTTCAAACGAAGCAGAATGCCGGTTGACTGGTATATTCCAAGCTACGCCACGGCGACGCTGACGGTTGGGGTGGCTCGGGGTGAGATTGGACACTTCGCGGTTCCGGTCGCCGCCGAGGTGGGCGACATAATCGGCTCCGCCACAGAACCCCTCGCAATAGGCGTCAAGAACGTGGGCAGCCTCGCCGGTGCCATTAGCCTCAGGATAAAGGATCGCGACGGGGCGACTATCTGGGCTGGCAGCATAACCCTAGCAATAGATGAGTACGATTACGTCTACCCAAAACCGGCGTATCCGATGCCCGCACGCGACCTCAGGCTCAGAGCAGAGGCGTACCACGACAACATCGTAGACTCCTACATGGATAAAACCGTCACTCTCATCGTCAGGGTTGATACGAAGACCACCCTGACGCTGGAACCATCTTCCATCGAGCCTGGAGGCACGTATCACTACAAGGGCAAGCTCACTAGGATAGATACCGGTGCAGGGCTTGGGGGAATGGAGATCATAGCCAAAAGATACGAGCTTGGAGTCTGGAATGATGTAGGAAGTGGTACAACCGATTCAACAGGTAACTACGACATATCCGTAACTGCTCCACTCGATATCGGGGAGGTCTTATGTGAGGCAGCCTTCCTGGGCGTAGTCCCCTTCGCCGCAAGCTCCGCACAGGCAAGGCTAGGCGTAGGCGTCCTTCCGGTTCAAATGATCTGGGTCCTTGCCCCCGCTCTCCTAGGTATGGGACTCATAGTAGTAAGTAGGATGTAGCCATGGGAGTCACACTGAACGGTATCGTGTCACCTGCGAAAGCCGGGTTCCTCGTCGAGATGTGGTGGGAGATCCCAGGATACCCGCCGGTTAAGGGAGCCTGGGAGACGACCAACCCTCAGGGGCGGGTGCAGTTCACACCAAGCGCCACATCCTGGCCAGTGACATTCTACCTAGTGATACCCGAGGGACAGGTGGTCGACGGCGTCGAATACGGAGGCTACACCAGCGAGGAAGCGATACGTGTCTGGCGACATGGAGCCTCGAAAGACTGAGAGAAGAGTAAGCCCAGCCACGGCTACTTGACTATGGTGCAGATCATCGGGAACCTGGTCAATTGCCGTTCCTAGTACGCTCAGGTAGAAGCCTGATCCTAATCCGAGAGCACAGGGAGACCTTGTTGCGGCACCGATGCCGAGGAGACCCGCGTTCGCGGCGAGGGCGGCGAACTCAAGCTGCCTGTTGAAGGGCACATCCGTGAAAACATAGGCCTCAGGATCATAGACCACGCGTCCATACCGACTTAGCCGTGAGGATAGATCCCAGTCCCACCCTTTCTTAAGACGGGCATACCCCCCAGACCCGAGCATCACGTCTCTCCTGAAGGCCATGTTAGCATCGTAAAGCAGACCTGCCTGAGCAAAAACGCTCAGACCCTTCGTGTAAAGGCTGGAAACGGTGTTCGGCTCAAGGGGTATGACGGGGCCTCCCACCGCCACCACCTTCGGATCGGAGAAATGCCTTAAGAGCTTCTCAAGCCAATCCGGGGGGACAACTGTGTCCGCGTCTGTGGTGACGACGATGGGGGTTTTAGCCTTCTCAACGCCTAACTGCTTCATGTCCCTGAGCGAGAGCCCTGGAAGCACCAGAACCTCGTCGGCGTACTCTCTCGCTATCTCGACGGTCTTATCCGTGCTGCCATTATCCAGGACTATGATGTACGCCGGCACCGTCTGGGCCCTGAGGGATCTGAGACAATCCCCTATGAACTCCTCCTCGTTAAGAGCCGGGATGACGACCGAGGCCTCCAAGCGAATCCCAAAAATAAATATCCTTCGATGTGTAAATATCAATCTATGGCAGTGTCTGAGGCGTTGATTATTGCATTCCCTGCCGCCGTGGGGATAACCCTCGCCGCACCGAAGGAGTACTCCCCCAAGATCTCATTTATTCTCGCAACACTAGGAGCGGGCTCTGGAATACTCGGCATATATATGGCGAGGAAGGGGCAGCTTGAAGCGGCGCTAGTGGCAGACACCGCCTCAATACTGTTTGGCCTGCTGAGCGTAGCGAAGGCATTGGAGGTGGTATAGGATGGAGGAAGAGAAGATCGGTGACAGGGGGCTACTTCTTAACATGGCGGTAGAGTCCCTCGGCTCGCCTGGGATAATGGTTAACGAGGATATCGCGGCAAGGACGCCGTGCAGGTGCTACACCTACGAGGGTGAACCAGCTATCTGCTATAGCCGGGGAATCATCGGGTCGATGTCTAAGGGTCAGATAGAGGCGTACTGCAACCCGTTGATAGAGCTCGGTGAGTCTAAGCGTGTAAGGGAGTTCAGGGCTGCCGCCGCCGAGGCTAAGAAGGAGATAGAGGGCATACCCCGAGGGGAACGATTGGAGCCGTGGCTAAGAGAGATGAGCAAGGCACTGAGGAAACGTGGAATAGAGATCTAAAGCACAGGATAAACTATTTTACTTGTTTTTACCTCTCTTGATTTGATATAGTCATTGAGGATGCCCATGATAACCCCTACGACGTATCCACGCTTCCAGGAGGAGGTTTCTGGAGATCAACGTATCCAAACGCGCGCCTTTGCGGAGCCTGTTTTAGTTAACTCTTTTGACAACTATTTTGCCCCGAAGTCTTTCAGGGGCGGCGTGGCCTCGTGGCTTGAAGGTCAGGTCTTGGTTGAGTATGGAAGAGGGGACTTCGGCGGTTGTCCCCCAGCTTGCAATTGTCCTGGAATAAATCTGCTCGCTCTCGGCAAGGAGCAGAGCATACCCACGACGCTTACAGAGGCGACTTTCACCTTCAAGTTCAAGGTTTTGCCCGAGGAAAGGCTCAAGGAACTGAGGCGGACGAGTATTCTTCAGTATGGCGTAGGATATCAGCACGCGATATATGTGGGCACAGTGAGTCTTCCCCTGTTCAACGTATACGTTAACGCAGAGGATAACCATCTCTACATCTATTTCGGTGGGACGCTTACGGTTGGTGGAAGATGGGATATTTACCCGTTTGGCTACTGGACAGTTGACTTGGGGGACGTATCTGGCTTCAGCGAGTACGTGGACTTCACAATATGGCTTGACTTGGCGAATAAATCCTTCAAAAAGATAGTCATCGGCGGAGAAGAGGTGCCGTTTCCACCGGGCTACGAAGAGATAGCACCGCAGCGATTACAGAACTATATGTATAAAGGCGTGCTAATCGCAGAGTCGGGGGGACTCCACACAAACGTTAAAGTCATGTTAGACGATGTAGCGGTTTACGGAGAGTATTTCACGCCGCCGCCGCCCTCTAAAAAGGTGTGGAACGTCTTGCTCGGGATGCTGCTTCCAGCATTAGCTGGTGTTGGGCTCATCTACTTTACAAGGAAATAGTCACGACTTGCCTTTCTTGCTAGAGTGAACATGAGCACCCCGACAGGCCCTTTAGGAAACGTGGGATCGAGATCTGAGGTTCTTTCGCCCAAAGAATAAACTATTTTATTGTTTCGAGATAGATTAGAGGTGAAAGAACTTGGGGTTACCACCTCTCTTGAAGTGATTTGATGTTATACGAGACGTATTACCCACGCTTCCAGGAGGAGCTTATCAAGGAGAAACGTTTCGACAGTGAAATCCTTCCAGACCGCGGTGGTAGGGTCTTAATGGCTTACTTAGAGGATACCGAAAGCTTCGAGACGGGCTTCGGGCACTGGCCCAACGCCCCTGGCAACGATGAAAACTGGACAAGGAAGTCAGGGGGCACCTCCTCATCCAGCACAGGTCCGAGTTCGGCTGCCAGTGGATCCTATTACATCTACGTGGAAACCTCCTCTGGGCATGCTTACTCTTCGGGAGACATTTCCATCGTCGAGTACAACCTTGTCAGCGTGAAAGACGGATCTGTTGATTTTTACTATCATCAATATGGGTCGAACCAGGGAAGGCTCTATTTAGAGGGGTATGACGGTTCTTGGCATACTATTTGGTATTCGTATGGAGATCATGGGAACAAGTGGATCCATGTCACGAAGAATTTTAGCGGTTATTCCAAGCTAAGATTCAGAAACCGGGCGGCGGGAAGTTATCGTGGAGATGTAGCCCTTGACCTGATAAGGGTTTACGTAACTATACCCCCCGAGATAGAGGATTATACCGAAAGTTTCGAGACGGGCTTCGGGTACTGGCATAATGCCCCAGGAAACAAGAGTAACTGGCGAAGAAAGTCAGGGGGCACCTCCTCAGTCAATACAGGCCCGAGTTCGGCTTACAGAGGCAGCTATTACATCTACGTGGAAACCTCCTCTGGTTCTTCTTATTATTCAGGAGACACGGATATTATCGAGCTCAACCTCGTCAGCCGGAAAAAGGGGTATGTTGACTTTTACTATCATCAATACGGAGTGGACCAGGGGTATCTATATTTAGAGGGGTATGACGGCTCTTGGCACACTATTTGGTATTCATATAGAGACCATGGAAACAAGTGGATCCATGTCACGAGAATCTTTGACGGTTATTCCAAGCTAAGATTCAGAAACCGGGCGAGGGGCGGCTATCGTGGAGACGTAGCCCTTGACCTGATAAGGGTATACATACTTATACCCACCACCCTTACCATAGGCGTCTCCCCGACGCCCCCCATAAAGCCCGGGGCTACCCTAACCTTCTCCGGGAAGCTCATGAGGGCTGATACGGGTGCGGGCATAGCGGGGCATACGGTGGCTCTGGAGCAGCCTCCTGGGACTGTGGTTAAGAGCACGACCACGAACAGTGCTGGAAACTACGGCATATCCGTCGCCGCCCCCACGGCCCCCGGGGTCTACCGGTATCGAACCGTCTTCGAGGGAACAGCCAGCCTCAGGCGCGGGGAGAGCGGATCCCTAGGCTTTGGCATCGCGGAGCCGTCCTTATTGTTGGCGCTGGCCTCGGCCTTCGTAGGTGGTCTCCTCATAGCGTGTTGCATAAAAGATTAATACAATAGAATCGAAGTTAGGTGTGAGAAAATGTCGTATGTAGAATGTGTGAGCCCGACGCTGAGCGTGGAGGTAGCCGCTCCCACGGCGCTTACCATAGGCGTCTCCCCGACCCCTCCAGTTAAACCTGGGGCGTCCCTCAGCTTTACCGGCAAGCTCACCAGGACTGATACGGGCGCGGGCATAGCCGGGCAGACTGTCACTCTGGAGCAGCCGCTGGGGACGGCGGTGATGACGGGGACGACGGACTCCGCGGGCAACTATGAACTATCCATCACAGCGTCCACGGAGCCTGGAGTCTACGAATACCAGACCGTCTTTGGGGGGACCATCGGCCTCAGGCGCGCTGAGAGTCAAGCCTTGAGCGTCGACATCGTGGAGCCGACCCTGGTATGGACGCTGGCCTCGGCCTTCGTAGGTATGGGTCTCCTAATAGCGAGCAAGATGTAGCGTGGGCGCCCGCATCCGCCTTCAGACAGGGCCTTACCCCGAGTGGCACAGACCATATAACCCATCGATGACGCCACCGAACAGATTTTGGGGCTTGGTAACGAAGAACGGAGAAGAAGTTCCTGATGGCCAGACGGTTTACGGGGTTCTCTCAACCAAGGACGACAACGGAAACGACCTAGGCCTCAGGGTGAGAAGCACATGCGTAACGGAGAGGAAGGTCTTCGATGGCAGACCTTACAACTACGATTTCAACGTGCCCCGTGAAGGCACAGTCAGCTGGGAACAAGGCGAGTTGATAATGTTCTATCTAGGAACAGAGAAGGCTAGGGAAACAGCTAACCTTGACATCGCATCAGTTACAGAGCTTGACTTGCACATAGGAGAGGCCCCGCCTCCTGAGTTTCCGTTTCCCTGGGTGATTCCCGCATCGTTTGTTGCGGGTTTGCTCATCTGGTTGGTCTTCAAGAAGACCTAGCCTCCACCGTCTTAAATAAGATTAAACCCTATGTGGTTTAAACATGGTTAAGCCCGAGGGCTTGCGCGTTCTTGCCTTAATCAACTGACGCACTCTGAAGGGTCGACTTGACCGTGGACGCGTCTTTATCGACAAGCATCTTAACCAGCTCCAGCCTTTCTGTTTGAAGCAGCTCCCTTTCTTTGAAGAAGTGATCAATGAATTTCGCTACTATTCCCGGTATGTAGTTTTCTACCGCTATTTGTTTCGGTTCCTGCGTCGGGCATGTCTGGCAGAACCCGAGGAGGTTCTCCGGCTTCAGCTTGAACTCACGACGAACAGGGCATAGATCGTCTGAGAACACGCATTTATAACCGTCTGTAGCCATCCTTCCATCCGTCCAATAAAAAACGCTAATGAACGGATATAAGGATATGTTTTAAACTTGGTGAACCAAGGGCTTGCCTCCCTGTCTTAAATAAGGTTAAACCCGATAAACTAGCTTCCTCGGTAGATGAAGACCAACCCGTTCCCCGTGACCGCCTCTTTGACCGTCGTTACGATCCATTCTCCACTCGGACTAATCCCGCACGAGCTGTTTTGTAGCGGATCGACATATAACGCGTAACCGCCTCTATCATCGTTCACTAACCGTCTCCATAGCTTGGTGATCCCCTCTTGAACAGTGATAGCAACCTGGTTGGCGTCATCAAATTCATTCCAAAGTATATACCTTTCAAGGAGGGAAGCCACTCGACCTGCACCAACAAAAAACATTTCCCCGTCAAGAGTAGCCAGCAGAGCCCCAGCAGGAGAAATGATGCTGATGGTACAGGGTGGTTTGCTCTGGTCGTGCCACCAAACGTTCCCATTATCCCTGATACTCACACTATCATTAGGTGAGATAGGCACACCTGTATCATAGATCGCCTTAATCGTCCAAGTTGTACAGTCTTTCTCGGCGACACCTGGGTTTCCTTGGGGGCCACAAGGCCCTGTTTCACCACATTCACCCTTCATTCCTAGTGTGTGCCTTGTGACTGACGTTTTACTCTCCAAATAAGTAATAATTTTATATGCTTAAAGGCATAGAGGCTGTCTTAATGTGTTTTAAACCAGAAAATCCTAAATAACTAAAAACCCGGTTTAACATATGAGGCTAAGGGATCTGATTCGGAGACGGTTGCTCTGTTTAATTGGATGGCATAAGCCTGTTCTAGTAACCGAGCTACCTGAGAAAGCCATGGTTTCAGGCGGCTCATTATCGCTTCCTATCTATCATCCTGGTGGTGAGGCGCAGTTCAAAGGGAAGGTTGTCTGTCTCTGGTGCGGAAAAGGTTTGAAGGCTACTATTGAACTTCGTCAGGGTTACGGAGGGAAAGTAAATGATTGAAGACCTAATTAGGTCAAGTAGAGAGGGGATAAGAGATTCTGCGCTCTTTCTTGCCTTGGGTACGGAAAACTATGCGCGGAGCATACGGGATCCAGATGACGAGGATCACCATCTAATCGTTGAGCAAATAGCCTACGCCAAGTCCCTTGGGAAGCCAGCCGTAATCCTGCTGGATGCCAGTCTAACCTCTGAGGAAGAAAAGACTGTAAGAGATGCCTTGGAGGGGATGGAGATGATAGGCGTTTTCAAGTTTGAGCTAGAAAACGAGGCAAGTATTAAGTCGGCGATAAACCAGATGAGAAAAGAAGTCGATAAGATGGGGTTGACGTTTGGGGAAGGAAAGTAACCTTGTTTAAACTGGAGGTTTTTGAAGATTTCACAGTACTTTAAAGGAGAGAACCCAGAAATGACTCTAACCAAACCAAGAACTAATATAGATCAACTCTGTCCGAAGGGGTATGACTGGTTTGTAGGCGGCGTTCTTTGTGAGGCGTGCGACCACTATAGACACGATTACACAAGAGGACAGTCTCTTGATGGGTTCTGTGTTTATGACAGTTCAGAGGAAAAGTAATGACTGGCCAGCATTGGTGCAGCGTCTGCGAGGAGGATCTCAGCAAGCATAAGGGGACTTATGTCAAGCTCTACTGGCGTGGAACCGAGGATAAGTGTGCTGAGAAGATCAGTGTCATCTGCCCCGACTGCCGGAAGAAGGACAAGACTCTCGATAAGGGCCTGAAGCTCCTTGAGGACGTTGCCAAGCCCGTGGAGGTTTCCAGGGGGAGGGTGTGCAGCTTCTGTGGAACCCCCGTTAAGAAGAGGGAGAGGAGCCTCAGAGCCGAGTTCAGGTATGACGGCTCCGAGCTCAGAGCCGACATCTGCGAGAGATGCATAGACGAGCACGAAGAAATAAAAGCTATCCACGTGGAGGCCCCCAACCCGGTTTTCAACGTCAAGGTCAACTGCGTTTCAGCAGACATCTGCGAGAGCTTCAAGAAGCCTAGTAAAGACAGGGGCATCAACTGTGGCCACGTCGTCGCCAACATGGACGGAGAGCTCTACTGCAGGAAAGCCCATCCCGGCCACGTGCGCATCTATCGGGAGAGGTACGCCATCCCTCCAAGCAGGAAAAAACTAGTGAAAATGATCACTGAACTGATCCCCCTGTACGAGAAGGTTAAGAACGGGGCTCAGCTGTTGGCGGAAGAGACTTCGGCTGAGCCCAGCCCCATATTCCCTGATACCTTTGAGTATGAGATCAAGGAGTTTCCCATAGAGGGAAACAGGGTCTGGCTGCCTTGGAACGCCCACATTATTAGAATAGGAGACCAGCGACGCAAGGTATCCTTGCCTGGTTATCCTCTCGAGCTTCCTCAAACCGTGACCGTCATGATCGCCGTAGAGAAAAAGAAGGAGGAAAAGTAAAGTGAAGAAAAAAGATTACATACGTTTTTTGAAAAGGGCGGCGAAGATAGAGCAAGATGAAGATAGATCTTGGACGTGGCTTGATGTTAATATACATCCTGGGAGTTTAACAAAAATGGTTGGGGATGGGCTTATAATTGTATCAAAGCGATCAAGACGACATAGATATAGAATATCTGAGAAGGGCTGGAAGACCCTTCGAGGCCTAAACGCGTGGGGAGGAAAAGTAAAGTGAAGAGGATTATAAAACACCCGTTATTTCTTCTGTTTGAAGCCCTTCTCGGGATAAACCTTCTTGTATCCGACTTACCTTATGCGATTTTTGATTGGAAAATAACTGGGCTTTTAATGATAGCTCATTCAGTGGGGACTATGCTGTGCTTGGTGACCGGATTGATAAAGAAGGAGGAAAAGTAAATGGGTAAGGAAATCAGGATTGTTAGTTTAATTCGACTCAATAGGGTCGAAATAGTTGAATTATCAAAGCGTCTTAAAGATTATGATAGCATTACCTCCGTTGAATTGTTGAATCTTATGAATGAGGTGAAAAAGTAATGGGTAACTGTTTTAGCTGTTCGAGTATGGGGACCATGCGGCACTATACCACGATCCACGGTCACCCGATACTGAGGTGTTCCGTTTGCGGGTACATCTTCTGGGAGTGGGCCCCGAGGCCTAAACGCAAGAGGAGGAAGTTAAATTGATGATTTGCCCTTTTGAAGGTCTTGATGGGTGTGATATGAATTATGATGAGAGCCATTATGGGATGTCATCCTCTGGTCTTGTTACACATATTTGGATGAGACACAGACATAGACTGAAATGGCCTATTTATTTAAAATATGATAACACGTTTTCAACCGAGCCTCATGGACCCTTTGGATTCAAAACGACGATAGTTGATGCCGACATGAATCCTATTTTTGAGAGCACTAAACCATGGAAAGAGTGGTTTACTTTTGAGGAGGAGGAACAATGACCAATAGATCGGAATACAAAGAGAATCTGGGTCGGCTCGATAAGGATACTCGGAGATGCCTACTGTACCTTGAAGGGCTGATAGAAGAGAAATTCAAGTTGGCCCTGAAAGCAAAGCAACCCCCGACCCCCAAAGTTGATTTCTCTAGGCTTGATTCCAAGGACGATAGCCTTCAGAAGCAGATCGATGGGCTACGGTCTAAGGTGGATGTTGCTTATGAACTAGCGAAGGAGCACGAGGGGCAGGAAAAATATCTGAAGACCCTGACTGAAAAAGCTGAGGAGCTATTTGATAGGATGAAAGAACATTTTGAAGAATTATACAATACCGGTTTCTATAGTGAAGGAATGAAGCGAAAATTTAGGGATACCGGGATATTAAGGAGGAAAAAGGGAAGTGCAGATTGACCTAGAAAACCAGGATTCCATCAAGCGTATGCTGTCCAGCATAAGCCAGAGACGCGGAGGCGTGGTCTCAAAGTCCACCAAGACGACTTTCCTGATCTACATAAAGCGTTTCTGCGAGTATTGCGGCAAGACCCCCGACGAGCTTATCGCCGACAGGATGAGTGACTGGAAGAGCGACGACATCTTCACCCGCCGGCGGCACGAGGAGAAGCTGATTGAGTTCGCCCAGTACCTGCGTGAGGAGGGATACACGAGCAACACGGTGTCCACCGCCGTCGGCGCCGTCCGCAGCCTATACCGCACCAATTACCTGCCGATGACCGAGGTGAACATCCCATCGGGGCGTCCAGTACGTGAATCCAAGGTTCCAACGAAGGAGGAGCTCGCCCAGGTAATCGGTATGGCACATATTCCCTGGCACAAGGCATTCATGACGCTCACCAAGGACTGTGGAATCAGCCCCCAGGACATGTTCGCCCTTAAAATAGAAGACGGGAGCCCGATATACGGCTCGATACAGGATCAGATAAGGAAGGGCCAGGTACCCATACACCTCCACATAGTCAGGGAGAAGACCCAGTTCAAATACGACACGTTCCTCGGCGAGGACAGTTTCGGTGTGCTGAACGACTATCCGACGCTCATCGCAAAGGCATTGACCGGGGAGAAGAGGCTCTTCCCCTACACCGACACCCCGATCCAGGACTCCATGAAAGCCATTGGGAATGAGCTGGGGTGGAAGAGCTTCTCACCCTACTCGTTGCGCAAGTTTTTCAGGACACAACTAACCCTCGACGACATGAACGACGCCCTCATCGAGACGATGATGGGGCATACTCTGGGCCAGGTACGGGGGGCATACCTCGCGCCGCCTGTCCAGAAGGTAATCGAAATCTACGAAGAACATTATCCAGCCCTGAAGCTGTAACCTCCAAAACTAGGATTTGACGAGGTTAATTAGTCCAATAAAGGAACTTTATCTACCTTATAGATGGCGATGTCTCTGGCTTTGAATCGTTTGCATAGGAGCTCTATGGCTCGGGCCGTCTTGAGTCTGTTGCACTCTATAACGCTGTACTGCACGCGCTCCCCGTCGCCGAGCTTTTGCATTATGCGTTTCAAGTTCGTGAAGAAGATGGTGTGGATGGAGTTTCCCTTCTTACGCTCGAATTCGTACATCACTAGGTAGTGGCCCTGGGCGTCCTCTATGTCTTCGAGCTCCTCTATTACCTGATCGGCATGGCTTTTACGACCCAAACAAACCACTAATTAGTTAACATGACACCATATACTTAAGGGTTACCCAGTCAACCACATCCTACGTTCTTGGACCCGAGACCTCGGGTCCATCTTCCTCATCGAGGTGGTACCCATATGCATCTAGGAATTT
>JRER01000675.1_pt1 | contig 15631 bp, 18 predicted proteins | sample 210161 | NCBI WGS metagenome assembly JRER01 (sample SAMN03019618, study PRJNA260268) | marine sediment metagenome | biome: Marine; feature: Sediment; material: Clay; isolation source: clay from marine sediments 136 meters below sea floor depth collected from... | place: New Zealand: Canterbury...
AGTTTTGATTTTACGTGGTTTTCTTTTATTTACAGTGCTCTATCTAATTGCACCCTATGCCGCAATTTTCTTCAAAGCACCCCAAGCAAAACCAATAATTCAAGTTATCGGGTTTTCAGTGCTTCTTCAAGGTTTTACCAATGTTGGTGTTATTTATTTCCAGAAGGAGTTGGAATTCAATAAACAATTCCTCTATCAACTTAGTGGCACATTAGCCGATTTTGTCGTGGCAGTTTCAGCTGTTTTAATATTAAGAAGCGTCTGGGCCCTTGTGTTCGGCTTACTTGCAGGAAGTGCTGCAAGACTTATTGCAAGCTACTTACTACATCCCTATCGACCCCATTTAAGTTTTCATTTAGGGAAGGCAAAGGAATTATGGGGTTTTGGAAGATGGGTTTTAGGTTCGAGCATTTTGATTTTCTTGATTACGCAAGGAGATGATATTTTGGTGGGGAGATTATTAGGTGCAACTATATTAGGCTTTTATCAGATGGCTTATAGAATATCAAATATGCCAGCCACCGAGATAACTCATGTAATTTCCCAGGTTGCTTTTCCTGCTTATTCTAAGCTACAGGATAACTTACCCAAGTTAAGAGAAGCATATCTAAAAGTTTTGCAACTTACCACATTTTTATCTTTTCCAATAGCAGGATTAATTTTTGTTTTAGCGCCTGATTTCACCAAAATATTCCTAGGAGAAAAGTGGATGCCGATGGTGCCGGCGATGCAAGTGCTAGTATTTGCAGGTTTGGTAAGGTCAGTAGCAGCAACATCAGGTTATATATTTTACAGTGTTGGAAAGCCAAAAATAGATACTGCATTGCAAATACTCCGCTTATCTGTATTGGCCATTTTGATTTATCCATTTACTATAAAATGGGGAATGTTGGGGGCATCAGTCGTAGTATTTTTAAGTACTGCTATCTCAAATATCGGATTTAATTCTATGGCGCTAAAGATTACGAAATGTGGAATTAAGAAATTTAGCAAAATGATTGTTTTCCCGTCAATGGCTGGAATAAGTCTCGTTTCATCTATGCTCTTTTTAAAAACTTATACTAATATCACAGGGATCTGGGGACTTTTATTGTTATCAATGGTAGGTATTTTAAGCTATTTTGGCATCATCTATTTATTCGATAGGTTTTTGAATTATGGAATGAGAACACTGATAAAACAGCAATTGGCAGTCAGCGGAATTTAAGTGTGCATTTAACCAGATATCATATGTATAAAAAAATAAGTGAATATTTTAAAAAACCTATGAAAGGGAAAATTTTGGGCATAAGCGGCATTAAGAACTTTTATCCTCTTATGAATATGAAGGATGTTGAACTTAATGAAGTAGATTATCCTGAAGTAGATATGCAAAATCTTCCATACAAAGATAATAGCTTTGATTTTGTGATAAGTGATCAAGTTATCGAACACCTTGAAAATCCAAAAAAAGCAATACGTGAGTCTTACAGGGTTTTAAGAAGTGGGGGCATAGCGGCGCATGCTACATGCTTTATGAATTACGTTCATCCTTGCCCCGAAGACTTTTGGAGATTTTCGCCAGATGCGTTGAAATATCTTTGTACAGATTTCTCCAAAATAATTCAATGTGAAGGATGGGGAAATCGTGTTGCAATCTTACTTTGTCTTATAAGTAACAGATTTAGATTTCTGAATATCCCAGAAAGTAAGATAAGCATGAGGAGAAAAATTGCTACTTGGAACGAAAAAAAATACCCGATAGTTACATGGATAATTGCAAGAAAATGAACCAAGTAGATCCAGATCATTATTGTAACAACTATGATTCGAAGGGGCGTTTCTGTAGTTATTGGCATCAAATTCATGAAATCATTAAGTTAGGTCCCAATAGAGTGCTTGAAGTTGGAATTGGGAATGGGTTTGTCTCTAAATATCTCAAGGAGAGGAAAATAAAAGTGACAACTTTGGATATTGATAAAAGATTAAATCCAGATGTGGTGGGCTCTGTTTTGGAAATTCTCTTCGCCGATGGATCTTTTGATGTAGTAGCTTGTTATGAGGTATTGGAGCATTTGCCCTACGAGGACTTCCCGAAAGCTCTAAGTGAAATTCATCGTGTTTCCAACTCGTATGCAGTGTTATCTGTGCCGGACTCTACGAGGGTGTATCGGCTTGACATCCAGATTCCAAAAATTGGAGAATTAAGGAAGTTGATACAATTACCACGCTTAAGAGCTCTGCAACATCAATTCAATGAAGAACATTACTGGGAGATCGGAAAGGATGAGTGTAATTTGCGAAAAATTATGGGCGAAATACCTAATGCTGACTTTAAACTCCAAAAGACCTATCGGATCTTCGAAATGCCTTGGCATCGGTTTTTTGTTCTGGAGAAGCATCAAGGTGGGTGATAACAAATGACTGAAAAAAGGCCGACAGTCAGTGTAATTATCCCGACCTACAACCGGGCGCATTTACTGGGCCGGGCAATCGAGAGCGTCCTAGATCAGACGTATCAAGATTTCGAAATCATAGTTGTCGATGATGCTTCTGCAGATGAGACAGAAGAGGTAGTGAAAAGCTTTGGTGATGACAGGATTAATCATATCCGACATCAGAAGAATAAAGGTGGATCAGCAGCTCGCAACACTGGAATTAAGGCTGCCAGAGGAGAATTTATTGCATTTCTTGATTCTGACGATGAGTGGGTCCCAAAGAAGCTAGAGAAAGAAATTGATAGGCTTCAAACATTATCGAATGAGGTTGGAGTAGTCTATAGTGGGTTTTGTTGCGTAAAACAATTTCAGTTGATATCCAAAATGAGAGTTATGGAATTTTAAAGCAAAATGAAGTTTCTAATTATTTGCGGTAGCCTTAATCCAGTTGGAGGCGCCGGGATAAACATATTGACGTATTCTCAGTTTTTACTAAAGAAGGGCCATGAATTGGTGTTTATCACCTCTGACCACAGTCTTCTAAAAAGTGAGTATGGTGGATTCCAAGGGAGTGTCTCATATTACAATTTTGAGGATCTTTTTAATATTTCATATCGTCACCTTAAAAATCTAGTAAAGATAAAATTGAAGACTAGAGTATTAGATGAAATAGTTCTAGCCGAAAATCCTGACGTAGCCTTTCTTCACAGTGTCATACATTATTATGTTGTGAAGAAATTAACAAAGCGAGTGCCTGTCATAAAATTTATCCATAATCATTCGTTCTGCTGCCCATCAGGCACGAGATATTCTAAAACAAACGGACAAATTTGTTTCATAAGACCTAGTATTAACTGTCTCTGGAGAGGAATTGATTTCGGTTGTTTTTACATGACAGACGGCACAAAGATATCAATCGAGTCAATCGTACGACGAATCACCGACATTTATTTAAATAGGATAATAGTGAGCAAAACTGTCCATGCCATAGCTGCGAATAGTAGATTTTGCAAGAAAGAATTAACCCAAGTTCTGGATGGTGCCGCTGCAAGGAAGGTCCACGTTGTCTATCCGCCAATAGACGTGCCCTCGGAACATGAGATTACGCCAGCAGACTCTACCGAGGTGAAAAAGATTTTATTTGTTGGACGTTTTGTCTTCACCAAAGGAGTAGAGAATCTCATCTCTGCTTTGAAATTGCTCTCCATAAAGTATGAAGCTACTTTGGTTGGAGATGGGCCGGATCGGGATTACCTTGAAAGACTAGTTTCAGAGAAAGGAATGAGAGATCAGGTTAAATTCACAGGTTGGGTTAATTATGAATCTTTAGCCTCTTTCTATAGGTCACATGATTTAGTAGTGGTACCTTCTCGCTTGCCCGAACCTTTTGGGCAGGTCGGCCCTCGGGCGGCCATTTATGGAAGACCAGTAGTTGCTTATGATGTAGGCGGGGTATCTGAATGGCTTTTGGATGGCAAGACAGGCTATCTTGCGAAGCCTGGTGATCCAAAAGACTTGGCTAGAAAGATGGAACTCTGTTTAAACAATCCTGGAAAATTAATAGAGATGGGAGAGGCCGCCAGGGAATATGCTAAATCCTGCTTTTCAACCGATGCTCATTATAAAAGTCTTCTTGAATTGATTGAGGTTGCGAAAGACAATTTTAGACATAACAATTGAATCTTAGTTCGGCATCCTCAAAAATTCTAAACTTGTTGAGTGCGTAAACAAAGAATGGAATTTGTTGCGAAACTTCGATTTACAAGAAATCGATAATGAAGATAAATATGATTTCTTCCATTTGCACTATTTAGAGAGAATAAGAGGGGTTGTCAAAGTAGCTGAACGGTACTACTCGGCCAAGAAAGTTCTCGAAGTGGGATTTGTGCGATCGAATATAAGTCTTTTGCTGGCACAAAGCGGTTTTTTTAGCATGGCTCTAGATATCAATGTTGAATTTCTGAAATATTCGAGGGCTAAATATAAAAGTGGATACTAGTGAAGCTAGAAATAACTACGAAAAATGGCATTTGGCGCGTTTTCAATTAGCAGATGAAGATTTTTTGTCAGCTCCTTGGCATGAAATGGTCATCAATAACTTACCGTGTTTAGTTGGCAAAAAAATATTGGAAATCGCCACGGGTGAAGGAGCTTTATCGCGTTATTTGGCTGGAAAAGGAGCTGAGGTTTTTGCCGCAGATTTTTCTTATATGGCACTCTCGGAGGCTCAGAAAAGGTCCAACTGTCGAGAATTCCGGGTGAGATGTGTCCAGGCTGACTTGCAATCATCGCCCTTTAGAGATGAATGATAGCTTCGATGTAGTGGTCTCTTGTCAGACACTGGAGCATCTTGAATCTCCAGAAAGAGGTATAAGAGAATTAGTGAGGATAGCCAGGGATGATGCCGAGCTTATTCTCACTACTCCTAATTATTTCAATCTTATGGGGTTGGCTTTGATCTATCGCAAACTTAGGGGTAAACAAATAAGACTTTTTGGTCAGCCAATAGATCACCCTTTTTTGTCTTTTCAAATTGGCCATCTTTTGAAGAAATTTAAGGTGAAAGTCTTAAAAACCGAGGTTAGAAGAGTTCTTCAGGTACCTCTAACCAAAAGAAGACCCCTTTACCCTCAGCTATTTAATAATGCTGCCGCGAGACCCGTATTTAAGTACTTTGGATTTCATTTCTTTATATATGGAAGAATTTGCAAATACGATGGTACAAAAGCGGCAGAGTTATAGCCAACAGTGATCCAACTATACTTATGTGGCGAAAAGGTGATCTATAAAGTTCGAGAGGCGTAACCTGGTATGAATGAGATTACTTTTCAAGATGCAAATATAGATGAGGACGGGTTGTACTGTAATTGGCTTTGGAATCGTTATCAAAAGAACCCGGATTGGAAAAAACATCCCCGAAGATTCATCGAAGAGTTCAACATGCAGGGCAAGATTCTGGATGTAGGGTGCGGTTTTGGGCATTTTGTTAATTTTGCGAGAAAGAGGAATAAGATGTGTGTGGGAATCGATATCAATCTATCGATAATAAGAAAGGGGATGCAGGAACTCGGTTCAAAATTTCTCATATGCGCCAGCGCTGAAGAGTTACCCATCAAAGATAGTTCTTTTGATTGGATCTTTGCTAATCAAATTATCGAACATCTTCCAAATCCTGAAAACTTCCTCTCAGAAGCCAAGCGAGTCCTGTCGCCGTTTGGCAAACTAATTATCTCGACCCCTAATAGACTCACATATTTCTGTACCCGAAATTTCCTAGTAATACTTAAAGCTATCCTTGGCAAAAATAAAATAGATCCGACCCATATCAGGGAATACACCCTTGGGGAAATGAAGCGGTTTTTAAAGAAGAACCACTTTGAGCTAATTTCCTCTTGTTTTGAGGGCAGACTATCGACATCCGCATTAACTAAATATTTTTTTTCCGGTGGCTTTACTATAGTAGCACAAAAGAGGGAGGAATGATTACGGCTAACCTCTACTACTATGCAGTAAAATATGACCATAACAAGGATAAATGAAAAGATAAGGTAAAGGTAAAATAAAATGAAAATTTTAATAGTTGTAAATCATAAACGAGATCCAGAGTCAGGAGCTGCTGGAGGTATGGAGCGTTTGGGTAGAGCAATTGAGGGAATAGGTCATCACGTAGACTTTATTTTTGGAGACAACATAAGGCCTTTCCTTTTTTCCATCAATCCAAATTTATCTGCAATAGTGGATGTGCCTCTATTCATTATCAAAAGAGTAATGGACCTTGAGTTAACAGGATCGCATTACGATATTGTTCAAATTTCAAGCGCTGAAGGCTATTTATACGGATTTTTCAAAAAGCTATTTCATAAAAGGTCCATATATGTCTATCAAAGCCCTGGCTTGGAAAATAGATACTGGCAAGATTACTTCAAAATAGAGGATGTTTTGGGTGGCGAGAGGATGTCTAAGAAATTCAAGATTTGGTTTCCTTACATCAGATTGAACCAGGAAAGATTAGCCATAAACATGGCCGACGCAATTTTGGTACCATGCAAGCAAGATAAGGAGTTCTTGGTAAACAATCTATGCGTCAAACCATCCAAGGTTTTCACAATTCCTTATGGCGTTTTAAGAGAATTTTTCGTTAACAATAACAAAAAAGGCCGAGATAAAGATTTGATATTCGTAGGGTGGTGGGGACAGAGGAAGGGAAGAAAGTATCTAAGTGAAGCATTTACTCAGGTCTGCCGACGATACCCGGAAGCACAACTTACCATAATTGGAAGTAAGGTTGTTGACAGCGAGGTGTATGCATCATTTCTTCCATCTATCCGGAAGAACATAAAAGTCTATAGATCTATGTCACATTCTAACTTAAGCAGGGAGTATAAAAGGCATAAAATAATGACTTTCCCTTCGCTTTTTGAAGGACTTCCACAAGTCGTGTTGGAGGGTATGGCCGCTGGATTGGCAGTAGTGGCCAGCCCGGTAGCGAGAGATATTATAAAAGATGGAAAAAATGGGTTTTTAGTTCCCTTTAGATCAAGCAACTCACTTGCTGAGAAAGTTATCTATTTGTTGGATAATGAAGAGATCAGAGAAAAAATTGGTCATCGGGCTACCAAAGCAACCAGAGACTATACCTGGGATACGATAGCGCGGAGAACGGTGAAGGTTTTTCAGAATCTCCTCACCAAAGGCCTAAGTTGAATAAAGGCTAGACCATGAACAGTAAGATTTTCGATGGCTTTAAGGAATTAGTAAACCCAGGATATATGTTTCACAAGATCTTGGAAAAGGATCTCGAAGAGGTCTCTAAGTTTGCCAAAGGCACTCTTTTAGATGTGGGTTGTGGGAAGAAACCTTACAAGAGGATATTTGAGAATAAGGTTGATTATTATGTAGGTATAGATCTTCCTTCAACTCCCTATGGAATTTCTGAAGTTGACGCCTTTTCTAACGCTTTGCAATTGTCTTTTAGAGACAGGTGTTTTGATGTGATATCGGCGATACAGCTATTGGAACACTTACCAGAGCCTCAAAAATTCTTCTCTGAGACCCATCGTGTTTTGAAAAATGGTGGTATTCTGATCTTAACTGTCCCTCCTGTGAATCCGGTTCATGGAGTTCCTCGTGATTTTGTAAGATATACTTCGTTTGGATTGATCTACTGGGCAAAGAAAACTGGATTTCAAATAATAGGAGTGAAAGAACAAGGTGGCATCTGTGCAATTTTGACATATTTGCTTGGATATTACATCTGGGACGCTACTGCCCAGCTATCCTGGGGACTTAGAAATTTAATAAGGACTCTCGTAGCCCGCTTCAACTGTTTGCTCTTCTAGATAACCCATTTTCAAAAATTAAGAGGTACGCTTTGAACTACTGCCTAACAGCACAGAAATTATAGCATTATTCAAAGGGATTAAAAAGTTTCTTAATGGAAAAAGGTGAAGATCTCAGTCATCGTACCCACGTATCGCAGGCCTGAATACTTGAAACGATGCATAACGGCTCTTGCCAAGCAGACAAGGAAGCCGGATGAGGTGATTGTGGTAGTGAGAGATGCTGATAAGGTGTCACAAGAGGTGGTCACTCAACTTCAGATAGAACTTCGAAAATCTTTGAAGATGAAAGTAAGTAGCGGGCATAAGTCTGGTCAAGTACCAGCACTGAATGCTGGACTTAATGAAGCAAGGGGTGACATAATTTGCTTTACAGATGATGATGCGGAGCCTTGGGGTGATTGGATTGAGCGAATCGAGCAGCATTTTCGAGATCCTACAATAGCGGGAGTGGGGGGAAGGGATATAGTTATTGTTGATGGAGAGCCAATTGAGGGGAAATGTAAAGTCGTAGGCAAGATGTTCTGGTTTGGGAGATATATCGGGAACCATCACCTGGAATTACAGCGAGACAAACCAGTAGCGGTGGACCTCCTGAAAGGAGTAAATATGGCTTTTCGACGCCGTTATCTTAAGGATTTTCACTTCGATGAAAATCTCGACAGGCAAACTAGCTCAAGTAACGAGGTAGATCTTTGTTTCTATATCAAGAGGAGGGGTGGCAGGATTATTTATGACCCCAAGTTAAAAGTTAATCATTATGGTGCCGAAAGATTTGCCGGGGCAGGAAGAGAGGAGATGGCAAAAAACATTCGTAACTATTCTCACAATTATACCTACGTCATACTCAAAAACTTTCCTTGGTATAGAAAAATGGCTTTCTTAGCATATATTTTCCTAGTGGGTCAGCGTTCCTCCTGGGGACTACTGACGATGCTTATCGACCCTTTAATCAATGGAAAGATTGCCTGGCGAGGGCAGGTGGTACCGTCGCTTAAAGGGAAGATGGATGGAATAAAAACCTATCTTAGGTGGCGTCGTGACAGACAAGAGACGTCTACGGGATAAATAGGGTTGAAATGAACGGAATATCTTACAGGTTAGATCATATGATCTTGCGAGGAATGGAATCTAAATATGCTCTTTATCCCATGGTTTTATTGCTATGTCTGTTGGTTGGCCTTTTGATACCGAATCCAGTGACCTTCCGATGGGTAGTTATTGGTGCGGTCATATTCCTACTATCTGCAGTAACAGTTGGCAGTGTCCGCAAGGGAATCATAACCATACTTCTCTTCTTGCCCTTTATGGCCTTTCTGCGAAGGGCACTCTATTCTGTGAGTCCTTATGTAAAGTTTGATCCAATTCATCTTATTGTCCCAGCGCTAGTCCTCTTCATATTCGTAGGGATAGTTCTGTTTGACGAAGAGCGGTTTTCCCAAGTAATCAGAGGTAATAGCCTTGCCAAGTATGTAATGGCGCTTTTGGGGGTGTTTATCTTGCAGGTCTTTAATCCTTTACAAGGAAGCCTGTTGGTGGGGTTGGGTGGAGCTATGTATTACATCATCCCCCCGATGTGGTTCTATTTAGGACGACTCTTCATCGACAGAAACACAGGAGTAAAGCTCTTAGTGGCTATTGTCACAATTGGGTTCATTGTTGCGGTCTATGGAATCTATCAGACCTACTTTGGATTTATGGCCTTTGAGGAATATTGGATTAAGTACGGTGGATATGTCTCTCTAAATGTTGGGGGGATAACTCGAGCCTTTTCAACTTTCACCAGTGCTTCGGAATATGCAATGTATATTACAGTGTGTGCCGTGATAATAGTAGCAACTGTAATTTATAAAAAGAAATTAATTTTACTACCCCTCCTCGGCATAATTTTATGGGCAATCATAATTGAGGGGAGTCGCGGACCTGTTTTTATGTTTATCTTTACTACCATGGCTTTATTTGCTCTCAGGTTGAGAAACCTGAAGAAAGGTATTTTTGCTTTCATCTTGTTCTTCTTTGTATTTGTAATACTGTTAGGCAAACTAAGTTACACTCCGACTATGTTTTCACAAACTGGTAGGGTCTCGGGGGTATTACAGCACCAAGCGATGGGGATACTTGATCCTCTCACTCCAGGGAGAACAACTTTGCCAAGTCATTTGGCTCGTGTTAAGGGAGCTTTCATAGATGCCTTTACCAATAATCCTTTTGGTTATGGGCTAGGTAGCACAACCTTGGCTGCATGGAAATTTGGGGGTCAAGGGAGAGGAACAGAGCTGGACTTTTCTGATATTCTGATGAGCTCTGGGGTCATAGGCGCAGGATTATATCTGATTATCATATTCCACCTTTTCAAAGAGATAATATTCTTGTGTTTTAACTCCAAAAATCTGTGCTATCCTGTGATATTTGCTGTCCTATTTTCTACACTGGGCCACTTCCTTACGGGATCAAATTATGCTCTTGTACCCTTGCTTTGGCTTCTTATCGGTTGGGTGGATAAGGAGTATGTGGATATGAGAACTCGCGCCGAGAAAAGAAAATGATCAAACTTCTTATAGTCCACTGCGATGGTGCACAAAAAGGAGGGGTTGTCACCTTTCTTCGTGACTTTATTAACTCCTTGGATAAAAACAAATTTGAGCCGTGGCTCATTTTCTTAAGAGCGGGAGAGCTGGTTGAAGAGTTTCGAAACAAAGGATTTCCCGTAAGACTTATCCCATCGGAAAGATTTAGGTATCTACCTTGTACCCTCGCGACAATAATAAGAATTACCCAAATCATTCGACGGGAAGGTATTTCTGTTGTGTTCAGTAACGGAGGCAAGGAACATCTCTATGGGGGAACCGCAGCCTATATGATGCATCGACCTAGTGTGTGGTACTGCCATACTGTCACGGAATCCCTGGACATTCTTACGAAGTTTGTAGACTTTGTACCTACCAATCTTATTTTGGCTAACAGTGCCTATACCAAATCATTCCTCTCTGGATATTTCAAAGCACCGATCCAGCTCATCTACTTGGGGATCAAACTACCCATCATAAGTAAGGTGTCTCCTAATTCAATTTGGAAGGAATTCAGAGTTAAACCAGATGCCCCCTTAATTACTGCGGTTGGTCTGTTCGTGGAGTGTAAGGGGCAAGAATTTTTTATTCGGGCCGCCCCCAAAATTGTTAAAGAATTTCCCGAGGCTAAGTTTTTACTTGTTGGAGACGCTACGCGTGAGTGTGACAGACCGTTTGTCGAGAAGTTAAGAGGGCTGGTTAAGAAGCTGTATCTAGAAGATAGGGTGATCTTCACTGGTTTTAGGCAAAATGCCGTTTCTATAATGGCAGCTTCTGATATCGTAGTTCACGCCTCCTCTTCGCCAGAAACTTTTGGTTTAGTAGTGACGGAGGCTATGTCTGTGGATAAGCCTGTCATTGCAACGGGTATTGGAGCGCTAGGTGAGATAGTGGTACATGGAAAGACAGGAATCTTGGTACCACCAAAGGATGCTGATGCGATAGCGAGTGCCTGTATCAAGCTGCTCAAGAATCCAAAGCTTAGGGATCAAATGGGTTCCATGGGAGGAAAAAGGGTAGAGAAATACTTTACGGCGGAAAGAATGGCTAGAGAAATTGAAGATGTCCTGACAGGTCTTGTTCGCGGAAAGGGCTAGGATGAATACGAGAATAAGGTTTCGGTTTTTACTGAAGAGTGTTTTTGCCAGGGCGGAAACCTTAGTAATGGGAACCTCGCTGGGTACAAGGGTGTTATTCGCTCATAAAACTCGTCGAATGTTAGCCATTCCTTCGGTGGTTTCTATTGAGGTCACCAACGCTTGTAACGCAGATTGTATTATGTGTCCGAGAAAGCAGATGCGGCGTCCTGTCAGAAAGATGGAATTCATTCTGTTCAAAAAAATTATCGGTGAATGTGTATCTATTGGCGTTAAAAAAATCTTACCTTATCTGTACGGAGAACCACTACTTCTTCCAGATCTTGGAAGATACTTGATGTACATAAATCAGAGGGCTCCTAAATCAAAGATCATTCTTAGTACTAATGGAAGTCTTTTGACAGAAGAAGAGCCTAGCATTTTTTTCGGTGCCATGTACATTCCCTCTTTATCACTATTGATGGGGATAGTAAGGCTACTTATAAAAAAACAACAAGAAACTTCGTCTTTGGGGAGATTAGCAAGAACGTCGTTAATTTCATTAAGATGAGAAACGAGCTTAGACGAAGCAGACCATACGTCAATATCAGAATGATTGTTATACCAGAAAATCAGTGTGGAAGCAATGATTTTTTAAAGTTTTGGAAACAAGCTGCAGATCGTGTTCATCTAGGTGGCTATTCTACAAGAGCTGGCAGTGTCAAAGGAGACGAAAGTGGAGATCGGTCCCAACGACTCCCCTGTTTTCGCCTGTGGGACGAGCTTGATATTTGCAACAACGGTGATGTGGCGTTGTGCTGCAACGACTGGGATTGCACAATGAAAATGGGAAATGTCAAAAAAGAATCACTGACAGACATCTGGTCAGGCTGTAAATTCCAACGGATCAGACAGATACACATGCAGGGCGATGCTTGTGAAGTCCCTCTTTGTCGAAAATGTGATTCGACGCAGTGGGATGCGGTACCCGTATGGTGGCACATAATCTGGGATTCCCAAGTTGGAAAAGTATGAGACGTAAAAATATCGAGAAGCAAATAATATCAACTGACGAATGGATAATGCCCAATTATGATGATGGACTGTTCATATCACATTTGAAGAGATATTATTTCGCTCTTAAATTTGCTGTGAATAAAGTAGTGCTTGACGCTGGCTGTGGAGCGGGTTATGGGGGTGATCTTCTTGCCACTGTAGCCAAGAAGGTTATCGGAATCGATTATTCTCTGAAGGCGATAGATTGCGCCAGAAAACGTTATTCTCGTTCAAATCTTAAATTCAGACAAAAGAATTTATTAGCTTTAGATTTTAATGATAACACCTTTGATTTGGCAACTTGCTTTGAGGTCATTGAACATATTAGAGATGATTATATGCTCTTAAAGAAGATTTCCCACATTCTAAAGCCAAATGGGGTGTTAGTAATCAATACTCCCAATCGACTTACCGAACATCTCCATATGAAAAGTATAAATACAAAAAATCTCGCTCATGTTAACTTAATGAGTTCAAAGGAATTAAGGACTAGGTTATCCAGATTTTTTTCCACCGTCGAACTGTACGGACAACGCAGGAAACCCAGAACGTTACGTTACGCTTTTTACAGTTTCTTAAAAAGGTTCGATATGTTTAATCTCAGGTTACGTTTGGCATACAAAAAACGGAAGTCTATTCTAGGAAAATTGGGAGTCGCAAACGAAGTTCCGTCACTTGAAGATTTTGAAATTGCTAAAGGAATGTTCAGACAATGTCAAAACCTTATCGCAGTCTGCAGGAAAGGTGGAATTTGACCATGAAAATAGCGAATAGATTAAAGATAGCGATTGTCACTCATAATATCATAAAAAGAGATGGACAAGGAAGAGTAAATTGTGAGCTTGTCAAATACTTAGCTGCGCGCGGTCACGAGGTCCATCTATATGCAAATAGAGTAGATCAGGATCTGCTCGCGCTAAATAACGTTGTTTATCACCACATCCGGATTTTCATCGAAAGGCCACATCTTGTCAAAGGAATAATCTTTCTTCTGGTAGTTAACTGGCGATTATGGAATGCCGATTACGACATCGTTCACCTAAACGGATCTGTGAGCCTTGCTTCTTACGATGTTAATACGTGCCATTTCTGTCATAGTGCTTGGGTGAAGATTCCGAGAAAGATAAAGATGGAGAGAGGAGTAAAGGAAATTTATTACTTTGTATATACTTGGCTAAATGCTTGGCTTGAGAAAATCATTTACCATAGAAGAAAAGGTTTAGTCATAGCGGTCTCTAATAAGGTGAAGACAGAACTCATGAATAAGGCAGGAATTTCAAAGAAGAAGATTAAAGTCATTTATAATGGTGTCGATATTGAGGAATTTAATGAGAAGGATAGGTCTGAGTGTGAAGAATTCGTTATTCGAGAGTTCAATTTAGGAGAAGATGACTTTCTTATTCTCTTTGCTGGCGATATCCGAACTAATAGAAAGGGGGTAGGTTACCTATTGAAAAGTCTTAAGGATTTGAACAGCAATAAGGTTAAGCTATTGATAGCAGGAAATAATACTAGAAGTCCATTCGTGAAAAAAATGGACGAAGATGGTCTATCAGAGAAGGTAAAATTCATTGGCTTCAGAAATGATCTAGATAAGATTTTCAAAGGAGTGCAGGCATTTGTTTTACCAACCATATATGATCCTTGTCCAGTAGTGATTCTGCAAGCGATGGCTTCCGGGGTACCTATAATAATTTCTCATTCTGGCTATTGTGGAGCTTCGGAATTAATAAAGGATATGGAAAACGGTATTCTTTTAAGGGATCCAACGAATTCAAAAGAGATAAGGGAAAAAATCAGGCTTCTCCTCTCAGACAAAGAATTGCGGGAAACGATTGGAAAGAACGCTAGAAGCACAGCAGAAAATTTCTCTTGGGAAAAAATGGCAGAAGATTATGAAAAAATCTATTTCGAAATTCTTGAGGACAAAAGGAAGTTAAAAAGGTAAGATGAAAGTTCTTGCCGTTAGTCACGCCTGCGTTGTGGATGTAAATCAGCAGCTTTTTGCTGAACTAGCGAAGTTCGAAGATTTGGAGATAGCGCTAGTAATCCCTAGTATTTTTAATATCGATTTGCGAGGGAAGCTTAAGTTCTCGGTTTTACCTAGCTTTAAGGGAAGAATTTTTGCAATGCGTCCTTTGTTTGCGGGTAGAAATAGACTGCTGGGTAGTAAATGTATACACCTCTACTTCTATCCATATTGGTGGAAGCCTATTAGGGAATTTAGGCCCGATATAATCCATATTGACGAAGAACCATGGAGTCTATCTGCTCTGCAATTTGCTTTTTCGGGAGCGAAAATCGGAGCGAAGATTTTATTTTGCTCTTTTCAGAACATCTTCAGGCAATATCCTCCGCCTTTTTCGCTGTTCGAGCGAATAGTTTTTCGTATATCAAGTTGTGCTGTAGTTCGTTCGGAGGAGATTAGAGACATTCTCCTCAAGAAAAGTTATTGGAAAGAAATATTTGTGATTCCATAGGTGGAGGAAATTTCTATAGAAAAGAGTTCCCTTAAAATGAATATAGATTTTAAGAAGATAAGAGTCCATTTTCTTGTGAATGGATCATATAATAGTCCCATGGGTATTAGAGCGCGATTTTTTAAGAAATTTCTTCCTAGATCAGAAATAAAGGTAAGCATTGAATACAGAAGTAAAAACAAGAGTATGAGTATGCTGGTATTTTTGAAAAACATTTACCGGATTAAGCCGGGGATTATATATGTGTTTGACACAGGATATTCTGGGGTTTTAGCTGGCATAGCGTCAAAGATTATTTGGAATAAGAAGTTTATTATTGATACAGGCGATTTAGCTTATGAACTGGCAAGGTCTTCTGGTAAGAGCGTTTTTGTTCTTTGGTTGATATGGCTTGTAGAGCGGATAGCCCTCTGCATGGCAGATGCAATTATTGTTAGAGGCTCCTACCATAAGTTACTTTTGGAACAATCCGGCTACAATACAGTGTTTCACATATCAGATGGAGTTGATACTGAATTTTCAAAGCCTATGGATGTATCGAATCTTCGAGAAAGACTTGGATTACAAGACCACTTAGTAATTGGAGTAATGGGATCCACAATTTGGAATTCTAAACTAAAGATGTGTTATGGATGGGAACTATTAGAGGTTCTGAAGATACTTAAAGGATATCCTGTCAAAGGGATATTAATAGGA
>JRER01000358.1_pt1 | contig 15608 bp, 23 predicted proteins | sample 210161 | NCBI WGS metagenome assembly JRER01 (sample SAMN03019618, study PRJNA260268) | marine sediment metagenome | biome: Marine; feature: Sediment; material: Clay; isolation source: clay from marine sediments 136 meters below sea floor depth collected from... | place: New Zealand: Canterbury...
GGCGCCTGACCAGCTGCCAGAAAGCCTAGTCCTTTATGATGAGGTGGATATTGATGTAGGGGCTACAAAGAATTATCCTCTTTCCTTCTTTATGCCCAACAAAAATGCGCAGATTTTCGTCTGGGTGGAGCGTCTAAAATTATGGGATACTGAGTGGCCTTATGATAATTCGGCTCTTAAAGATATTAGTCTATTGGTCCCTGGGTTTAGCGAATTTGGCATATCAGCCTTTAGTAAAGTTTGACAGATAGGAGGAGGAAAGTGATTAAAACACTTCAAGTCTCACTAGGGCAGGTAGGAGTAGCCCAACTAGATCCACCAGATATGGATATTCCCATGGCTACCCCAGGGCAGGTTTTCGCCACTGGCTACTATACTGACCCAATCACCGGGCAGCTATACTACTACAATGCCAACCTTGACCAGTGGTATTACTACGCCGCAGGGCTTTATTACCCACTGGCAACAACCTGGGAAAGTGCCTCAACAGTGAATCCGGCCGCACCAATTGACGTTTTAATTGGTGATACTGTCAGGATTGAGGTGTCCTTTAAGTACCAGGGGCCAGAAAAGACGATAAGGCTTCGTGGCGCCCTTGGCTTTGGAACCACTAATACCGGCACCGGAAATGATAGTGGCCAGTTCCAGGAAGGAGTAGATGCTCATTCTTCGCCTTTCACTGTTGTTAGTGAACTCACTCCAAAATCCTATGCCAAAACGGTAGATGTAGTGGTCCCAGATAAAGTTTGGATGCCTGTCGGTTACTATGTGGGGACTGCCGGGAGGCAATTAGCTCTCTATGCTAAATTGGTCAATGGTGTGTCATTGGAGCTGGGTAAAACACTCAGTCCTTACCTACGGGGTGCCCTAAGTATAGCTCCTGTTGAGCCGGTATTCTCCGAATTTGGCATTACTAAATTTGAGAAGGTGGCCGCTTAAAGTAATAAAGGGGTATTAAGCCATTGCAAATTGTGCAGGCTCAGGTAGGAAATGTTCTCTATCCCCTAACCGAGGGGCAGCCTCTTCCAATTAACGTGGGAGAGGCCCTGAGGGTATTCTATGCCTTTCGATATAAGGTGGCTGAAACCGCCGATGTTAGAGTGTGGGCGTCACTTTATAACTATACCTTGGGTGTCTTAAATCGCCAGGAGCAGGCCCAGACCAAGCAGACAATAACCCTGGAGAAAGCCCTTGACTGGAAGGACTACGCGGGTGAGATAGATATCCTTGTTGGCCAGATCAGCTCAGGCACTTACGGGCTAATCTGCGAGCTACCAGATTATGGCGTAGAGGATAAAATTGAGGCTTGTATCGAGGTAACCGCTGCTCCAAGCGTATTTGACATGATAGGCCCACTGCTGGTGCTGGGGCTTATGGCCGGCTTGGTGGCCATGATGGCGCCAGTAATGGAGGAAGGGGTTTAGCTAATAGGAGATTCCGCATGGCCGAAAAAGCACTGACCACATATGACGATGAAATCATGGACACTATGCCAAAGGTGCTCATGCTCATATTCGGAGTGATGTTTTTAATGGCCATCTTGCCTGCTACCCAATCTATTGCTCAACAAGCCCAAGCCCAAGCCTACTTTGGCAGAACTGTCACCAAAAAAGTTAAAGCTAATGGTGAACTGAAATACTTTGATGTGAGGCATGATTACCCATATACCCTATGGATAAGCGCCTACTTCATTAATGATGGACCAGACCCGGTTGAGATAGCCATAAACTATCCTGATGATAAATTTACAATAAAACCGAATGGGACTACAACGGTTAGCCGCTCCGGAGCGCAAGAGAGGATAGCTGTTATCTTCTACATCTGCGAGAAAGGCAAAACGGCCGAAGTAGAAATAACAGGAGAGTATTAAAATGTCTGTAACTGGCACTGTTCCCGTAAAGGTACTGGAAAAGACTGGGGACTACGAGGTTTATGGGCTCCTTGCCGCCGGCCTGGCTGCCGCTAGACCAGCTCCTGGCATAGTAGACCGCTTCTACTTCTCCACCGATACCGTGGTGTTGGAGCGTGACACCGGGGCAGCTTGGGTTGAGGTGGTAAGGGGGGAAGCAGCGATCAGGCTTGCTCAACTAGCAGAGAAAGCACATGGTAGTCTGACTGGAGTTATTGCTGACCAACACCACACTAAATATACTGATGCCGAAGCTCAGGCCATAGCCGATGCTAGGATAGTTATTCATGCAGCAATTGAGGCTGCTCATCATGCTCGTTATACTGATGCTGAAGCCGTGGCCGTAGCAAATGCTTTGATAGCTATTCACGCCGCTTTAACTGATGCTCACCATGCTAGAAGCCACGACCATTCATTGGCTGCTGATGGCTCACCGATAGCAGTAGCAGGGGTACCCAATCTCGACGCCGCCAAAATAACTTCTGGGACCTTTGCTGTGGCTAGAGGTGGAACAGGACTCAACACTATCGCTTTAGGAGGCATCTTGTATGCTTCGGCCTTAGATGTTCTTTCCAGACTGGCACCAACCGCAGCAAATCAGGTCTTGAGGTCAACTGCGGCTAACGCTCTACAGTTCGCTGCGTTATTGGCAGCCGATATCCCCAACCTTGACGCTACGAAGATAACCTCTGGGGTTTTCGCCCTGGCCCGCATACCTAACATGGACTGGGCACATATTTCGGGCCTCTTCCCCAGGACAATAGCTCAGTTGCTTAGTGACCATAACCTAGCTAATCATCCACTTGCTATAATTCCAGTAATGGACTGGGCTCATATTTCAGGCCTCTTCCCCAGGACGATAGCAGCCCTTCTATCAGACCATGACCTGGCTCACCATCCTCTTGCGATTATTCCGACTATGGACGATGGCCATATCCCAGACCTTGAGACACTTTCCTATGGTGGAGCTTTTGCCGTGGCTCAAATTCCCGGTCTGCCAGCCTCACAAATCACCTCGGGGCAATTCCCACTGAGCAGGATGCCCAGGGCTGCGTCAGGGCTATTTCTGGAAGGTAATGGTGCTGCCGACCCAATCTATAATGCTTTAATAGCCGCTAATATTCCCAACCTCCCGGCCTCAAAGATAACTTCAGGTCAGTTCCCCCTCAACAGGATGCCGAGGGCTGCCTCTGGATTCCTTAGGGGCAAAGGAGTTGGAGTTAATCCAGCTTATGAGGCTCTTGTGGCTGGTGACATCCCTAATCTGGATGCTGCCAAGATAGTTTCAGGGGTTTTCGCTCTGGCCCGGATACCTAATATGGACTGGGCTCACATCTCAGGGCTCTTTCCAAGGACAATAGCCGACTTACTCTCAGACCATAACCTAGCTAATCATGTTTTGGGCACAGTAGTCCCTCACGATGCTCTAGCAAGCCTTACTGAGAAGGCGCACGGCAGCTTAACAGGTGTCAGTGCTAACCAGCACCACCCCCAGAGCCATAATGCTGCCAGCCATAGTGATATTGCTTCCTCGGGCGCCAACATAGATGATGCGGTAGCCAAAAAGCATGCCCAGGCTCATACTCTAGCCTCTCACTCTACTAAAGCCCACACCGAACTAACCGGTGTGACTGCTAATCAGCACCATCCTCAAGCTCACACCTTAGCTTCTCACTCTACTAAGGCACATACTGAGTTGACTGGTGTTACCGCTGCCCAACATCATGCTAAATACACTGATACTGAGGCTCAGAACACGGTTAAGGCTAATGTTGAAGTTGGAGACCTGAAAGCCCCAACCAAAGCATTGGCTATGAACTCACAGAAGGTAACTGGGCTACTTGCTCCTACTGCTGCTGGTGATGCTCTGAGGAAAGGCACTAGGGTAACTGTGACAGAGTTACCAGCTATGACGGCTGGTAAGATATGGCGTGGCACAGGAGCTAGTCCAGAAGAGATAGCCATGCCTGTTCTTGGTGGAATCTACGATGGTGCTGGTTCAGTAAACAAGGCAATAGCACACGGACTTGGCAGAGCACCAAAAATAGTAATTATTATACAGATTGCCGGTGAGTATTGGTATGAGATTTTCTTTGGACTTGGGTATATATTCTACCAAGCAGGTGCTACTATAGGGCGTCATGCTGTTACGGCTCCAGATGCGACTAACTTCTATGTGGGCAACAGCGATAGCTACGCTCAATCTGCCAACAGTTCTCTTATGCCTTATAAATGGGTAGCGATAGGCTAAATTGAGTTGAAGGCCGGAGAAGAAATAAGGAGGTAAGTAAATATGATAAAGATAACTTAAGAGAAGCTATGGGCTTTCAATGTGTCCCCGACTGTAATCTGGGTCAGCACCCTGCTATCCAGTCCAGGGAGGACTGAGGCAGAAGAATACAGAGGTCAAATAAATGAAGACATTAACCCCGGCGCCAAAGTTCTTGATCTACGCCGTCTTTCGGGCAATCCGATATCCCAGGACCCCGATAGCCTACTACTATTGTCCAAACTGCAGGGTCCGCTTTCCGGCTTCAGCAAGTGAGTGCCCAAAGTGTGGCGATAAGGTGAGCAGCTCCCCGGATCCCAGGAAGGAGTCGCCAGTCCCCTGGTATGGCTGTGTTATACTGATAGTAGTGGGGGCAGCAATCTGGGGATGGTCTGCCGCCTGTCACATAGCTGGGATAGATGAATTAGGGCGCATCCTCGTCTATATCCCGATGGGGTCGCTCTTTGGTATGTCATTGCAGAGGTAAGGAGGAATAGAGGTGCGATATGCAGTAATCGGTGCTACCGTCGACCAGGTTAAGGCTGTTGGCGGTAAGGATATTAAGGAGGCTCGTAGCACCGGGATTGTCTTTGCCACGCTTACTGATGCTCAAGTGGCTCGACTCAAGGCAATGGGTTGCCAGGTTAACCAGGTAGGACAGGTCACCGCGCTGGTAATGCCGCCAATAGTAGCACCACCTACACCGGTTGCCGGGGTTCCTGTCTATACTGCTAGTCAGCTTATATATGCCGCAGGATTTGAGCAGGTAAGGGAGGCAGTGTATCCACCCATCTACGGCGAGGGGATAAATGTTGCAGTAGTTGGGACTGGTATCAGAGAAACACATAAGCAGATTATGGGCAGAGTAACTTATCGAAAGAATTTCACCTCTGATACAATGCAGGACGGCTTTGACCATGATACCGGAGTCGCATCAATAGTAGTGACAGTGGCTCCCCAATGTAATATCTTGAACATAAAGGTACTTGATAGTAAGGGGATGGGAACCGAGGAGGAGGTTGCTTTGGGAATAGACCATTTGTTGTCTCTATATGATGATGGGTCAGAGTTTGCTCCCCATATAATAAACCTCAGCCTTGGTGGTCCAGATGACGGAAACCCGAGTAATCCGATGCGGGTCGTCTGTCGGGCAGCTATTGAGAGAGGGATCTGGGTTACAGCCTCGGCCGGGAATGGGGGGCCCGCCCCAGGGACGATAACCAGCCCCGCCTGTGAAAGATATGTTTGTGCATTAGGGTCATGTAAGCTTGAGCCATTTATTTTAAGTGATTTTAGCTCAAGAGGACCAACAAAGGAAGGGCTAATTAAACCAGACGCTGTTTTCTTTGGTGAAAATATAGACATGGCTTCAAGTGCTAGTGACACTGCGACCGTCGCCAAGAGTGGAACAAGCTTCTCAACTCCGTTTTCGGCAGGTGCCTGGGCACTTTATTATGAGGCCATCAAGAAACAAATTAGCTTCCAGTTAGAACAGTATCCTATATATGCAGAAGCAATAATGGAAGCTTGGGGGAGAGTTATCTCACCCGAGAGTGGAATTGAAGCTTTTCTTCCCCGGGTAACGGTTAAGCCAGAGGGGGCACCGGTAAGTAAGGACCCTGATTATGGATATGGTTTACCTTTTGGTCCGCTAATGGTGCAGCAATTCGTTCCAGCGGTAGCGATTGATATTTCCGCATTACTCACCCCGATTATGTTTATTGGTATTTTGGGAATGGTGATAACGAATATGACAAAGGCAATGAAGGGAGCGGTATGATGAAGGAGTGGCAAGTAGCTCTTATATTTCGTGCAATTTTATTCCTAGTATTCGCTGTCGTGGGACCACTTCTTGAGTGGGCTTATGGAACATTCTGGAGCATAGTGGGAGTTACTCCTTGGGTCTATCCCAATTCACCCTTACAATATACGAGCTTTGAAGGGATACCATTATGGGGATTAGCAGGACTGATTGCTTTTTCAATATATAGTGCCATTTTAGATAGGAAGGTTGGGAGACTACGAGGTGCAATTATCCCACTAATACTGGCCGCTCTTTGGATAACCATTTATTCTTATTTTATAGCCTAGTAAGACAATAGTGACCCCGCGATGAGGTAATAGATGCTGAAAGCGTATCTTGAACTAGAGGAAGTAGAGCAACTCGAGGAAGCCGGGGAGTACCTGCGGGACAAACTTCTTATCAGGCTAACCTTTCGTTTAGGCTGCCGGATAAGTGAGACTTTGGGGATCGCTGTTGGTGATATCGACTTTGAGCAAGCCATGGTGACCATTGAGCACCTAAAAGTGAGGGTCAACCTCTCCTGCCCTGCCTGTGGCACCAGGTTGAGTAAGACAGCCAGGTTCTGCCCGGGCTGTGCACTAAGGGTGGAGGAAGCGGTTGCCGAGGAAAAGGAGCACCGCCGGGTGAGGACGCTGCCAATAGATTCTGAAACCCTGGACATGATCAGGGACTACATTGACCGCGGTGGACCGGTATCCCATAACGGCAAGCAGCTCCTCTTTGGCATCAGCCGGCGCCATGCCTGGAAAATAATAAGAGACTGCGCTGAAAGAGCAGGGCTGGGGGAGCTGGTTAACCCTGAGACGGGTAGGCTGCGCGGGGTTTCACCTCATCGCTTGAGAGATGCGTTTGCCGTTATGGCAGTTCAACATGATGATTCGACTGACAGTATCAGGATGCTTCAGGAACAGCTCGGACATGCCAACATTGGGACGACGATGCGCTATCGGAAGGTAGCAGGTCAAGAATTAAAGGAATGGTACAGCGAGCTATGGGGGGAGGAAGATGCCGGGACAAGCCATCGTTAGGGTAAATGAAAACGAGTGGAATGTGTGGGTGGCCAGTACCTACAGTGAGCTTACTACCGGGCTTAGTGGAGTGGCCTCTTTGGCTCCCGGCACCGGTATGTTATTCGTGCTTCCATCAAAGCAGCAGGTCTCGGTGGATACCAGTAACATGTTATTCCCCATAGACGTCATCTTCATATCAGAGAACACTGTGATCGATGTGGCCAGCAATATTCAGCCAGGATACCTGGTGACCGAGGAGACTCCCTGCGACATGTTCCTTGAGGTTAATGCCGGTGAAGCGACCGGCGTGGAAGTTGGGGACACAGTAGCCACCGCAACTATCCAGCAGCCGGGGTTCGATTGGAGCCAGATTACCTCCTTTGCTATCCCGTTAGCTGCCCTGGGGTTTGTTTGCGCTATGGCGGGAGGGATGGTTAAGCTAATTGGAGGTGGTTCTTCATCACCAAAACAGCTTCCACCAAGCAAAGGTTCATCCGAGATTACCCCGAAAGAGTGGGAATTTGCAGAGTTTATGTGGCAGAGCACTAAGGAGTTAATGGAGGAAGGTGATATAAGCGGAACTCTTATATGGGGCATACTTCAGCACCACTATCCAAGTAACAAGGAAAAGCAAACCAGACTCCTGGGCTTTATGAATGACTTTCTAACTGAGCAGAAGAAGCGTCATCCAAAGGGTATTCCTTCAGATCTCCTATGGGAGTTAGCTAGAAAATGGGATGTTGAAAGGGCAATTGTTACTGAGACCTTGAGAGCCTTTCCTGGAGTTCAGGGATGGGCAAGTTCTTCATCATCGCCAAAATCCATGTGGCTAACCCCGGAGCAGCGGAAGGAGCTGGAGAAAAAAAGCGGCGCCGTAGCCGTCAGGTGGGCAGAGGAAGCCACTAGACCAGGTGATATAAAAGGGGTAGAGGCAGCGGCAGAATACTACTACAAAAAGCTAAAGGAGGTATTCGGCCTGGGGCACCTTTCCCCCGAGCTAAGCGAAGAGCAGATAAGGAGATTAAGAGAGGTTCTGGGGCTGCCAGTGGATGTGGCCGAGGTTCTTAAAATTCACCGGGAGACAGGCTATATACCGTGATCATACAGCCAGGGACAAAACTATTAGGGGACTTGCTTACGGAGTTCTGCTCCCAGAAGGGCTTGGGGAGGCCCGCTAAGGTAAACCTTTATGGCAGAGAAGAATATATCGAGGAAACCGGTGATGACAAATCGGCTGCACGGTACTCAGCCGCCAAAGACCAGGTAGCCTTGTCCCCCGATATTGTGTCTAACATAAGCCGAATCCTTCACGAACTGGCCCATCATTACCAAACCTCCCGCGACGGAGCTAAAGAATTCGACCGGAAATATGATGAATACACCAAAACCTATGGCTATATCAATAACCCCTATGAGGTTGAAGCTAGGGAACTTGAGGTAAAATGGTGGCCTGAGTTTGAGCAGCTGTTGAAGAAGAGGCTGGAGGAGAGCGGAATTGGCTAATTTGATAACCCCGGAGCTGGCCCTCCAAGTAGCCGAGGCTGCCAGGGATTACAGAATAACCTCTACGGAGTTCGCTGAGATTATGGCCACAGTTACTTCCATATTCGCGGGCGTTGCAGTAGCGGGGCTTACTGGTATGTTGCTGGGGGCAATAATAAAGAGGTTTACCAGGGAGACGGGGATTAAGGTCGTGGAGAAAGGGGGGATACCTATCCCTGTATGAAGAACAATGGAGAGCGAAGATTCAATGCTGAATGTTATGATAGGCGCTGTCTTTGCGATTGCTGGTGTTATGGTTCTAGCACCGACTCTTCAGCGGCTCTTTGCCGCTACGCCAGCAGCTCAGTCGTACGCTGCCCAGGCCTATCTCGGCTTAACAGACTACCGTGTGCTTGAGGCTGACGGGCAGCTTAGGTGGCTCAGCCTAGTTGATGCTTCTCCCTTCACGCCCTGGATAACAGCTAGCTTCTTTAATGATGGGGATGTAACTAAAGACCCACCTGGTCCGGTTTCCGTTTACATCGCTATCAACAACCCTGACACTATGGTGGAGCTTAAGAAGGGGGAGAGTCAGTATGCCGACTTCTCCTTCGCCCAGCGAAGGATTGAGATAATCTTCTATAAGACTGACCTGGGCAAAAGAGCAAGGGTTAGGGTAGAAGGTAAGTATTAAGAGGGAGGTAAATCAATTGGCGAACATAGCCAATTTTTTGGAAGAGGAACTGCTTGACCATGTGTTTCGCAATCTGGCATACACGGGTCCAGCCACTGTCTACTGCGGACTGGTGGAAACTGGCGACTACGATGCCGAGTTAGAAGCAGGGACGCTTACTCATGAAATTATTGCCTACACCGGCGACAGGAAGGCGATAACCTTCGGGGTTCCTGCTCAAGTGGCAGGCAAGGCGACCATCAAGAACACGGCAACTATTGAGTTCGAGAATATGCCGGCCGTAACGGTGAAGTATGCCATAGTCTGCGATGCTACCACTGTGGGCAATATCCTTTACTGGTGCCCTCTGGCTGCGGAGAAGACATGCAATGCGGGGGATACCTTCAGGATACCGGTTGACGGGCTGGTGCTAGATTTGGCGTAGGAGTAGATAATGTCATTCCCTCAAGTTGTAACGGTCAACGGTGGGAACAATAACGTAAATTCTACCAGCCATACTGTAAACCTACCTGCTAGTATAGCGTCAGGGGATTTGCTGCTGGTATTTTTTGCCTCTGATGCTGCCCCTACCATAACCTTCCCTGATGGATGGACTGCACTATTCCAGGCGTCACAGGCAGCTAATGTTAAGCTCGGCTGCTGGTATCGCATAGCAGATGGAACTGAAGGGGATACCATTACTGTTACCACTTCTACTTCTGAGATGACTGCCCATACCTCATACAGGATTACTGGGTATTCTGGGACTCCAGAAGTAGGAACAGCAGCTACTGGAACTACTACCACTCCTAACCCACCTAGTCTAACTCCATCTTGGGGAGCACAGGATACGCTATGGTTTGCCTCCTGCGGCTGGAACAGAGGTGATTTCTATATCATATCTTATCCTAGTAATTATACTAATGGTCGTGAAGACCGTGCAAATGATATAGCGGGCTCTGGTGTCGGCACTGCTAGGAGGGAACTCAACGTAGCAAGCGAAGACCCGGGCACTTTTAGCCTAGCAGTAGGAGGATGGGGCTGGGTTGCCAATACGGTAGCAATTCAACCACTGCCAGCCGTTATAGGCAGTGCAGCAGGTTCTGGCATAGGGCTATCTCAATCGTCTGCTTATCTCATAATCCCTGCCTTAGCGAGCGGTCAGGGCATCGGAGAGGGATTAGCCGAAGTCTTCAGGGTGATTTTGGCACAAGCTCAAGCGTCTGGTATAGGCACACTTACACTCGATGCATCCCTGATTCCCTACGAGTACTGGCAGCTAATACAGGAGGTACCTGTACTCAAGACAAAGATAGCAGAGCTTGAGGCCGCCCTTGAACCCAAAGCTCACTTTAGGATTTAGGTGTGATATGATAGAAAGAGGAGTATTAGATGGCAGTAGCAGTTAACCCTAGCCGCGGTGGCTTTCTCCGGCCTTTCGGCTGTGGAATTTTTATTAGGGACTTCTTGATGGGGAAAGGTCCTGAAGACTCACCAACCATTGATCCTGATAAAGGCGCCTGCCAGGTGGATATATTTGGTTATTACAAGGATGCTCTGCTCAGGGCTTACGCCGAAGATGCTGTAGCCTGGGAGAATGAGGAACGGATCAGAAGAAAACGCCCTATTTATACTCCCGAGGAATATGAAGAGAGAGTTGAGTGGCATAAAGCTCGGGTCCCCTACAAACTCACCGCTGCCCGCTACCACAGCTTTCAGAGATACTTCCACTGGCTCAAGCAGCTCGGGTGGGTGGAATTCACCAGGGAGGAAGAAACATCTGCCGTCCAGGAGAATTACCCCCCGGGTCCGCCTAGAAAATACTACCGTCTGACCAGGAAGGGCATCGATGCTGCAGACTATGAGTGGTCAAGACCTCAGCTGGCCCTCTACCCTGAAATTAAAGGCCAACCAGGGCTTGAGTATTTCCGAGAAAAGAGGAAACAGCACCGCTATTCGACAAAATCACGCACCAAGAGCCGAATGAGGGCGCGGTGAGGTTGATAAAACACCCTCTTCCCCTTGTCAAGGGGAAGAGAGGCGACGCCTCTCTTTATTCGGCGTTGAATATATTCAACAAAACGGGGAGGAATTTGTAGAATTAAAAAGACAAAAAAGGGGCCGGGGGATTCGAACCCCCGACCCCAAACTAGTGACTCTAGCGGTAGCTTCTTAATACTCTCAAAGTTTCCTGGTCTCTGGGTTGTGTTAGCTTATACTCGAAGCCAGTGCCCCCGTCGTCCATCTCCCACACAAGTATCTCTTTTATCTTGGTCAGTGTCTTGAGAGGTATGTTATGCCTCATAAAATGCTCTATGACTCTGATAGCAACCTTCTGCCTATTGGTGAGATTGGTCAAGTCTACCTCCTCGCCTCTGTGCAATAGGTCACTGATGTGGGCAAGCTGAGTGAAGTCGCTTTTGTGACACTGGCCGATTATCCTTCTGCTCATGGTACCCCCTTCAGTAATATACTATTAGTCATATACTAGAAGTCAAACAGTGCCGGCTGCTCCGCCTTTTTCCTGGCTGCCTCTTCCTCTTTCTTCTGACGCCTCCCGGCTCGGTCCCGCTCTAGCCTAATCTGAGTCCTCTTTCGGTAGAGCCACTCCTTGAGCCGATTGAGGTCTCTCATCTGGTCATCATTGAGGGATTCCACCCGGATATCCTCTGGCATTGCGACTCCTGACTCCTTGGTTCGCCACTTCTCGTAGGTCTGGGTAGCGATGTACAGGTATATCTGCCCCCAGTCGTGGTCCATCGGCTGAGTCAAGCCAGCCGTATAAAGATAGGCGCAGGCTTCGGCATCTGTGCCGGTCATCTCCTCACCCTTAAGTGCCTTCATATTCATGACCAGTCTCTCCAGGGTAATGGAAGTCTTGAGCCATTCAGGAAGAGAGTCTCCCCATCCCCCAGGAAAGACAATGATAGGGTCTGTAAGGGCACCAACTATTTCGGAGATGCCTTTCTCAACTGTCTTTGGCGTATCCAATTGTTACCTCCTTTCTTGTCAATTTTCTGGTCAATTTCTTCCGGGGTTTCGACATAGTTACCCCTTCAAATACCAGATGCCCTGATTAGTCTTTGAGAGCTTGGCTAATAGCTTCCTTGATAACTTCAGTCCATCCTTCCCAAGCACCCTCTATCCCTTTCTTGACTTTGTAGAGGATATCATCAGTTATTACCTCTTCAGGCATGCCCATCTCCCGGGCGCAACCGACAACATCTTCTCTAGTCAGCAGATAGACCACATCGTTAGCTCTAACCACCTGTATCACCTCCTTTTGAGTATAGTATCCCATTCATTTCTAGCCTTTTTATTAACCGTTGACCACCCCAGCTAGAATGTCTACTATCATAATCATGTCAAGGTTGCGGGCATTTAGTTCCTGTGGATACCGGCGAATAAACTCTTTCAGGTCAGCTTCCTCGATGTGCCAGGCTGACATACCATACTTTGACGGCTTGGTGCCGTAGTGGTAGTAAGCCTTAATAGCTCCGCTGTCAATGCGGGCTTGAACCCATCTGTGGTCTACACCGAGGATTTCGCATACATCCTTCTTGGTGAACCAGCCATCCCGCTGCCGCCGACTGATATTCAGCCTCTTAGATCTCAAAACTACCGAGTTTAGGGAGCGGTGCATTTTCTTGGCTACTGTTCTTGGCCCCCAGCGACGGAGTAGCCTTCTTAGTTTCTCATCTTCTTTTGGGGACCAGGGATGTCGGTTATCGTGGTTGCCTAATCCCATCATCGAAACCTGACCTTTGACGGCAAACTCGGAAACCCCTAGTTTTTGGGCAATCTCTATTGCTGACTGTCGCCTGTGGGCATAGTCCCTGCGAACAATCTCCCGCTCTTCATCAGCCCAGCGATGCTTTGGAGCTGACCCACCCTTAATGCCGGCTTCGACAAGGGTAGGCGTTTTCTTCAATTCTTCACCCCCCTTCTGGGCATAGTTACCCCTTCAATACTGGGTGTTTTAAGTAGTCTTTTTCATTTGCCACCATCTCTCGACGCTAAGGATATCGGTGAGGATATGGATATCCTCACAGTCCACGGTAACCGCGGGGAATCCGCTCTTGTGCTCTTCCATCTGGACCTTCTTGCCCTGGAGAAAGAGAGAGTGGATCTCCTCATAGACTTTTTCCTTCTCCTTATCCGGCTGTAGCCTTATGTCCTTGCGCTCTGCCACGATATCACCTCCTTCCAGCTCGTCTATCCACAGCTATTGTCGCCTTTAATCCGTGTTTAGCAAGTAGCGCTCTTGCTCGAAGCGTATCAGCTTCTATCTGGTCATGTTTAGCTATCTTGGTGAGAACAGGAATATACAAACTGGCCACTCTACACATCTCGGAGTTGAGATCATTGTAGTCAGGGTCCATATACCAGTAAGTCATGCCATACTCTACACTCTTGGGTGTGCCATTGTTGTTATCAAACTGAGAGAGGAAGTGAATAGTATCTTCGCCTTCCTCAAAATAGGTAGAGTAGAAGCCATGTAAGTCGTAGTGGGCTATGAATGAACAATGGTTGATTAGGTGCTGATACAATGCCTTGGTGAACTGAGGCTTGGCACATCCGCTTCTGAGGAAACGCTCCCAGTCGCGCAGCACTTTCTCCTTCTCCTGTGCTGTCATAAATTTTGTGTCTTCCACTTTTGGCCTCCTTTCTATAACAAGCAACGGGAGGGCGTGGACCCTCACGCCCTCCCGAAGACACCACCTACCACTTGACATTCATAGGCATGATAACAACTCTCGGGTCATTCCGGCTATGGAGTGCTACAGGCCCATTATTGCTGGTCCATGAGATGGTGACTATTCCTTGCTTGCCGCTAAGATAGGGGAGGAGATAGGACAAGTTAAGTGCGACTCTGTTCGGGGCTCCCTTGCAATCAAGGGTTTTAAACGAGGTCTGGACTTCCTGTCCATCTTTCTTGGCAGATATAGTCGCCTTATCGTCGCTAAAGGAGATACGAACTATTCCCTTCTCATCTTGTGCTACTCCCATAACCCGGCGAACAGCCAACTCAAGGTCCGTTGCCAAAACCTGAACCTGTAGGATTGGATCTCCTTTCGGTATCAGTTTTAGCCAATCGGGGGGTTTGCCACTGATTAATTTGATAATGGCGGTAGTGTCATTCTCAAACTGGAACCTCAGACCTTGTTTGCCATCGTGGGCTACCCTGGCGTATTTCTTAGACAAAAGCACCGGAATCAGTTCGACAGATGAGGGTGGTGTGCGAGGCGTCTTCTCCCACAGATGCTTGAGAACAGATACGGAGTTGTGAGGTAGGATTGTTATGATATTCTTGGGAAATGAGAGAGGTAACGCCTGGTCGGCCATGCGGAACCCATCTCCCGCAGCCACTTCGATAGGGTTTCCGAGGACAAGAGTTATGCCGCTAAGGACTGGTCTAGTGGTGTCGGTAGCAGCGTAGGGTTGAATTGCGACTAAAGCGGGAATGAGGATATCGGTATCGAGAGACTCCTCAGTGTCAGGAACGAACTCCGGCACGTCCGGGAATGTCTTGTGGTCCTCTACCTCGAAGGTTGCGCTGCCATCTGACCAGGATAGGGATAGCTTGCCAGGCTTGCCTTCTATGTGAAGCAACTCCATGCCAGGGGTGAACTGAAGCACCTTGGCCACGTCTTTAAAGGGAACTAGAGATGTGAGGTTAGCTTCAGGCACCGCAGTGATTACCATGGTTTCGAGGTTGGTGGCAATAGCCTGGCCATCCTTGAGCAGAATATACTCGAGGCTCTTTATGGTGGTTTTGCGGGCTACCGCGGGTTTCAGTAATTCCAGCACTTCCCTAAATCTGGCTACTTGCATATCCATCTTTTTCACCTCCTTTCGGCCTATAAACTCCCGCATCAGTAGGCCAACTTCCGATGCAGTTCTACGATGTTAGAAGAAGCTCGGTTGGTCAGGTTTTGACTTCGGGGCCGCTGGAGTTCTAGCGGAGGTTGGGCTGGGTGCCGGGGTAGGCAGGTTTGCGTTGGGATAGTGGGGGCTAGCACTCCACTTCTGCTTCGCTTCATCGACGAGTTTTGGGACCCGCTTCAAAGCAGCAGCTAAGTTGCCCTTGAGAGTCGTATACACTGGGTCACAGTCCGGCGATTGAACTCCCAGCATTACTTTGCCGGTATTGAGGATAATAACTATCTTGAGTTCATCCGACTGCTTCGCCTTAGTGCTCTCTTGTGTTTCCTGCTTTACTTCCTGCTCTTCTACCTTGTCAACTACCGCGGCTTGCTCTGTGTCAGGCATACTTTCACCTCCTTTTGGAACTTTGCATCACGAGGGTGTCGACCCTCACCCCCAGCATTCTGGCTACTATCTCTGGCTCTGCCGGCACTGTTTGCAGAGTGCCAGCTTCCATATCAAGGTATGCTCCCATCCAGCTTAGCCTTCCCTGGAGAAGGCGGTGCATAAATTCCAGCACCAATGTTGCCATA
>JRER01000732.1_pt1 | contig 15559 bp, 10 predicted proteins | sample 210161 | NCBI WGS metagenome assembly JRER01 (sample SAMN03019618, study PRJNA260268) | marine sediment metagenome | biome: Marine; feature: Sediment; material: Clay; isolation source: clay from marine sediments 136 meters below sea floor depth collected from... | place: New Zealand: Canterbury...
AGAAATGGCGGGCTTAACTAAAGGCATCGCGATCTTCCACCAGATCTGAAATTCATTTAACCCATCAATCCTTGCTGCATCCAACAGGTCATCAGGTACACCCTGGAAAAACTGCCTCATTAAAAAAGTACCGAAGGCTGTCATCATTCCCGGGAACATTATACCCCAATAAGAATCAACCCAGCCCCATTTGTTTGCCATTATATACCAAGGAATAACTAACATCTCAGTTGGAATCATTATTGTTGATAGAATTAAAATAAAAATTACTTTTTTCCCTTTAAAATTAAACTTACACAGAGCGTAGCCAGCCAATGAATCAAAAAACAAAACAGAGAAAGTAACTAATAAACCAACCACAAAAGAATTTAAAAACCATCTGGGAAAATTGCTTCCCTCAAATAACCTTATATAATTATTAAAAGTTGCCTCTGGTGGAATAATGGACAGATTATAAACATCCCAAGGTTGTTTAAATGATGTTGCAATCATCCAGACAAAAGGAAAGATCATGCTAATTCCACCAAGTGCCAACAAGACATAGACAACTGGATTTGTCCTTTTTAATTTTCCTTTATTATCTTTTCCTTTATTCATTTTATCTCCAACACCTTTAACTGAACTAAAGTTATACATAAAATTAGTATAAATAAGACAATTGTTATAGCTGAGGCATAACCCATATCAAATCTTCTAAAAGCAATATTATAAATGTAAAGAACAAGGGGTTTGGTAGAATTCAAGGGACCACCTTCACCCTGATAAGTCATATTAAAAACTTGGGTAAAAATACGCAAATATTTAATGGTGCCTATAACAACTAAAAAGATAATCGTTGGCCTTAAAAGTGGGATCGTGATCTTAAATAATTTCTGCCAATTATCTGCTCCATCAATATCTGCTGCCTCATATAAAAATTCAGGAATCGCTTTTAATCCAGCTAAAAATATAATAACCTGAAAACCTATCTCAACCCAGATGGTTGGTGCTAAAATTGAGGGTAAAGCCTGACTGGTTGATTGTAAAAAGGGCTTTTGAGGTGAGCCGAAGAAGCTTAAAAGATTATTAAAAAAGCCAAGTGGTAATGGTTGATACATCCATCTCCAGACCCAGGAAACTGCAACCAATGATGTCATATAAGGTATGAAATACAATGTTCTGTAAAATCCCAATCCACGTTTTAATTTATTTAAATTATAAGCTATTATAAAACTTAAAATCAAGTTAATAGGTAGACCAAAAATAACATATTTAAAGGTGTTACCTAAAGTTTTCCAAAATATCGGGTCATTAATTATTCTTTGATAATTTTCTAATCCTATAAACCGCTTTTCAAAAGAAATTATATCCCAGTCAGTAAAAGAAATATAAAAGGCACTAAAGGTCGGATAGATTCTTATTGTTAGATAAAATATTAAGGGTATAAATAAAAAGATATAGGCCCAGAGTGCCTTTTTTCCTTCAATAGATAGTTTATTAAATCGTTTCTTCAAAATATATCTCTCTTTTAAACTAAAACTAAAAGAGGGAGGAAGCCCTCCCTCTTTACTAAATATAAATTTTATTTGTCAGAATAAAATTTATCTAATAGCTTCTGTTCGGTTTCGGCTGCTGCATCAACTGCTTCTTTTACTGTCTTACCCTTTAATCTCACCAAATCATAGGCATCAATCCAGACCTGTCTCTGAGACATTTCATCAACAAAGTATGTTGCATGGGCATATTCTAATCCTTTAATAAAGGGTCCGTATTTAGGATGATTTACATTCTCTTCTTTAAAAGCTACAAATGGTTTGGCAGGTAACTCTCCAACATTCTTAAGCCAGAGTTCCATAACCTTATCAGAGGTTAAAAAAATCAGAAATTTTATTGAAGCTTCCAATTGTTTACCTTCAGTAAAGCAGGTAATACCATTAGCCCAGAAAGAAGCAAAATTAGATTTAATACCATTATGAGAGGGTACCTCAGTTACACCCCAATTAAGCTTTTCCAACTTATCAAGCGTACCAATTCTGAAAGACCCATCAATAGTCATTGCCGCTTTTTCTGCTTTAAAGGCAGTAACATCATCAGTTAGAAAACCTGGTTGACCAACTTTATATTTCTCTGTTAAATCCATAAAGAATGTAAAAGCATCATAACCACTCTGATCATTATAGGTTACCTTACGATTATCATCAGAATAAGGTTTACCACCGAATTGGCGAACTAATATCTCTCTTATCCAGTGATGCAATTGACCCCTTATCTCAACTGTTAAACCTGATTGTACCATATTGCCAGCCTTATCGTATTTGGTTAACTTTTGTGCATATTCTACCAATTCATCCAGAGTTTTGGGAGGCATTTCTGGATCTAAACCAGCCTCTTTAAATAAATCCTTATTCCATATCAAAGCAAGTGACCTTACAGCTGTTGGTAAGGCATAATATTTGCCATCAACTTTTGCTGCGGAAACCAATGGGAAAAAATCTTTTTCAATCATCTCAGGATTAAAAAAGTCTTCAGGTAATGGTTGTAAGTAACCCGCATCAATATACAAAGGTAACCAGCCATAATAAAGATTAATTACATTTGGCCCAACCCCGGCAGGTACTGAAGCTGCAACCTTGGTATTATACTGTTCATAAGGAAAAGTTACATGCTTAACTATAATATCAGGATTTTCTTTTTCGAAGAGATCAATCACCTCATCCATCGTCTCTTTTCTAGTCTGATAAAAATACTGCCAGTAAGTAATCTCAACTTTCTCAGCACTCGCCATTGCAACAAAAGCTAATACAAAAACAAATACTAACGATAATGGTAAGATTTTTTTGATTAATGGTAATGATAGAAACCTTTTCATAATCAAAACCTCCTAAAAAAATATTTTTTTGAAAAACTCTAATTTTCTTCCTTTGAACGATCCATTATGATCTTATTAATGTAATCCTTATAGACATTCTATTTAACAAATACAAGATTATCGCTAAATTTATAAAAATCACCTCCTTTTTAATTTTACTTACATCTCTCACGTGTGTTAAATTATACTTTCTTTTGGCTTTTTTTTATAAAGATGATCTTGCTACCTAACTATTTAATAAATACCAGTCCTCTCTTTTTTAAGGGCTCAAGTACTTTTACTGCTGCACCAATTAAAACTCCGTCCTCTCCTAATTTAGAAAATTCTATCTTAGGAACAAAGGGGATTATTTCCCCGATATTCGTCTTCATTTCCTCTAAAAATCTTGTTGGCAAAATTGAAATTCCTCCTCCAATAATTACTAATTCCGGATCAAGCACACAGGATATATTTCCAATACCATAAGCAAGAAACTTTAATGCTTCTTTTACAATTCCCGGGGTAACACTATCTCCCTCGGCAGCCATTTTAAAGACATCTATAACTCTAATGTTCTTACCTGTCTTTTCTTTCGTCTTCTCTACAATAATTTTATAGCTGGCTAATTTTTCTAAACAACCGTAATCTCTACTATTTTTAGGGGCATACTTGGGATCAATTAATAGATATCCTGCCTCACCGGCGGCGTTATTAGCTCCTTTATAAAGTTTTCTATTAATTATAATGCCCGCACCTATTCCAGTCCTTTCTCCCACAAAGACAAAGTTGTTAATTTTTTGGGCTATCCCCTTAGTTTTCTCACCTAAAGCCATCAGGTTAACATCGTTCTCAAGAGCAATTGGTATTCCAATTTCTTTCAATGTTAAATCTTCCAAAGATATTTCCCAGTTTAGATAAGGAGCTACGGTTATTTTTTTTGATTTAAAATCTATAATTCCTGGCACACTAATACATATACTCAATATCTTTTCCCGAGGAATATTTATCTCTTTTATAAAATCTTTCAATATAACCTTTAAAGCATTTTTTAGTTTCTGACTATTTAAAAGCTCTATCTTTGGTCCAACCTTCTCCTTAATAATATTGTAGGATAAATCCATCAAAGCTACTCTGATACCGTTTTCTCCTCCTAAGTCTACGGCAATCATATAGACAGCTTTCGAATTTATCTTTAATAAAATTGGCTGTTTCCCTCCCGAAGAGTCTCCCTTTCCAATTTCCTGAACTATATCTCTTTCAATTAAGTCCTTCACGATATCAGAGATAGTGGGAGGGGTTAATCCTATTATCTTACCAATATCCGCTCTGGAAATAGAACCATTTTTCTCAATAGTTTTTAAAACTAATCCAGCATTTATATTTCTTATCTCCATTTAATAATTATTTTCCTTGTTTATTTTTATATTTGTTTCGTGCTTAAAATAACTTACTTTATTACCTTTACTAACTAAGTTTATAATATAATAATCTTTCCCTCTTGTCAAGTGTATTTGTAAATTTGTAAATTAAAATTAGTGTTAAGTCTTCCTGTGAAATTGCTAAAAGATTACAAAATAATCTTTTTTCTATGATCTAAAACTTAAAATTACACTTTCGTACTTAATAAAATAGATAAAAAACTTATAAAGATAAATAGCTTATAAATTTAAAGTTATCGCCAATACGCCTCCCCTATTGTTCCTTAGGTATCGTAATTGTTAATCTTTCGTATTGACAAATTTATGCAGTAGATAGTGGTAGCTCAGAAAGAAGGCTATCGGCAAATTCTCGAAAACACCAAAGATATACACAATACCATTACACATTAAATCAGCAAAATCGGGAATATTATTCCCTTCGCTTTTCGGAAGTGCAGAAGGAACTCTCGGGGATGAAGGTAGAGCTGGGGAAAATTGAATATAGTTGAATCTAAATTTATTAAAGGCCAGGCCTATTATAAAATTTATTCGGGTTACTTTATAATACCGTTTTGGGATTTTATCCTATTATGATAAAATATTTGTAGGCTTGGTTTTTTTTAATTTATTTTTATCTTAAAAGTCTGTCAAAGGACCATCTCCTGACAGACTTTAAAAGGGAGGCGCAAGATGGAAATGGAAAGCTTAAGAATTTATAGTAGACCACAACTAAAAAATCCGCGAATGTTATTAGGTTTTTCTGGCTGGATGGATGGAGGAGATGTTTCTACTGGCACCATACAATATATAAGATTTAAACTACAGGCCAAGAAATTTGCTGAAATAGATGCACAAAAGTTTTATCTTTTTAATTTTCCTGGGGTAATGCGGGAAACTGCTCAATTTAGGCCTTATACTAAAATTCAAAATGGCCTGATAACTGATTTCCAATATCCCCAAAATGAATTCTTTTATGAAGAGAAGAATAATTTAATCTTATTTTCTGGTAAAGAACCGAATATTTACTGGGATGAATATGCTAATTGTATCTTTAAAATAGCCGAAGAATTTGGAGTAAAAGAAATTTATTTTGTGGGCAGTGTTGCTGGGCCAACTCCTCATACCCGAGGAATAAGAATATCTTGTTCTATGTCTTGTGAAAAGCAAAAAACAGAACTCAAAGAGAGTGGTATTAGATTTACCAATTATCAGGGTCCAGCAAGCCTTACTACTTTACTGACCAAGCATTCTCCGGAGAAAGGGATAGAAATGACCAATTTTGTGGCGGAAATACCGGTTTATATCCAAACCCGAAACCCCAAAGGGATAAAAGCAGTTACCGAGAAGCTGGTGCAGTTATTGAAAATAGATATTGATTTGACTGATTTGTCGGTAAAGAGCACTAATTTTGAAAAAAGGATAGATGGATTAGTCCGCAAGCAGCCCCTTCTCGCTACCCAGATAAAAAAGTTAGAGGAAAATTATGATAAAGAATTTTTTGAGGAAAAAGGTGGGTTTGAGGAGTGGCTTAAACAACATGGAATTGATAAATTATAAAAAGAATCCAAAAGTCATTGCGAGCGACCGAATGGAGCGTGGCAATCTCGTAACTGATGAGATTGCTTCCCCTGCTTACGCAGGGGCAGGCTTGTTTCACTCCTCGCAATGACGAAAAAATGAGGAAGGAAGATCCCGGCACTTTTGTTGTCATTTATGACAAATCTGGTGCCTGGCACAAAACTTGTCATAATATAAAGCCTGTCAAAGTATCGTTCCCTGACAGGATTTGCATAGATAATTAACTAAATTATTAAGATTACAGCTTAAGAGGATGATGTATTTGTCCCCTGCCCCGGCATAAAGAATCAGTTTGTCTTTTCTTACGACTGCCCCCACCGGAAAAACCACTACCGGCACATCTATCGGGTATTGCTCATTTCCATATAATTCGTAAGGAGCTGAAGGAATGTAAATGGGATGTCTGGTTCGGCAAAGAACTTTCTCTGGATGGTCCAGATCCAACAGGGCAGCACATATTGAGTATCCCCTTTCAATCTTTTTAGATAAACCATATGCTTTACAAATATTGTTTTCTATCTCACCAACACCGTGATAGATAAGTAACCAGCCTTTATTGGTCTTGATTAACGGAGTGCTGGGGCCAATTTTCTCCTTTTCATGGGGTAAGTAGCCCGCCTCTAAAAGGATATTCTGGCTACGTTGTTTATAGATCTTTTCCCATTGTTTTCTATATTTAGAAGGATTCAATAATTGATCTATACCGGCTTCAAGGCAAGCCAGGTGAATGTGGGGATGGAAACGCAATAGTATATAGTATCGACCATTTATCAGCTCAGAGAAAGGGATGGCATTACGCGAATCAAAGGATTCCACCAGGCCATGATAAGAAATGTTTACGAAATCTTCAGTGGAATAAATGGCAATTCGATCTGCATTTTCACCTTTGAAGGGGGGTTTGATTTTGCCACACCCGACTAATAAGTGTCTATGGCCATATTTAATAATACGAAGATCCTCTATTCCATAGGTAAAGTCCTGATGATCAGTACCATCGCCCCGGATTACCACATTTTGAAATCGAGTGAAATTGATTCCATCATCACTCACCAAAGGCCAGACCTCAGAAATATAATTTTCCAGGTAGGAGCGCTCGAAGCCAAGTTTTTTGTCAAAAAATTTACTCTTCCAATAATTTTGATGGCATCTCGGCAACAAAATAATTTTATCTTGGAACACTTCAGTTCCTCCGTTAAAGGCAGCTCCTATCTTTCGCTCACCATCTTCTTTCCAGGTAAGTCCCAGGTCTTGAGGTCTTACAATAGGATTGTCCTTAAAGGAATCCATTTTGAAGATAGTCTCTCCAGAGTCCAGCAAGATAATCTTACCATCACCTAATTTTTGGATACTTTGATCAAATGAGGATATCATCTTCTCCTCCTTTCTCGAGCTTCCATTAACTCTTCAAATAATTTTATAAATCTCTCGGCCACTCTTTCCGCTTCATATTTCTTTAAAAAAGTCTTTATTATAGCCAGGTCAAATTTGCCCTGAAATAGCTCAATAAGTTTAATTTTCATTTCCTCAAAATCGCGGTATTTTATAATCTCATTTCCATGTAGCTCTACATAGTTTGACTTATGAAACAGGATAGGACAACCAGAACCTAAAAGCTGGCAGACCGAACTGGATACCACTACCTTGTATTTTTGTGAGGATTCTCTGTGGATGAGTAATACATCTGAGGCATACAGATAGTCATATAGCTCATCTAAAGGGAGTGCTTTTATTCGCAGGTCTATAAAATTGTATTTCTTTTTCGCTTTATATAATTCATCCAGCTCACTTTCGGGATTGGCAATAATCACATATCGAAGATGATACTGGGGATATTCTTTATCCATTTCATTTAGAGTAGGTAAAGCAGATATAACATCTTTTGACCTAAAGCCAAAGGAGAATACAATCTTTTCAGCTTGAGGAAGTCCGAGCTTCTTTCTTACTTCCCTCTTATCACCAAGCCTGAGCGGGTGATAAGGATAGGAAATCATATGAATCCTTTCAGCAGGGAAAGATTTGACCAGATAGTCTTTGTATCGCTGGTCAAAACAGACAATAGCATCCCAGTCAAATTTGTAATAAAGAGGATCTTCCGGTGCTTTACCCTCATGGACAACCTGGACGGTTACTGCTTTTTGTTTTATCTGGGGAAAGATCTCAAATAGCTTTTCGGCAGGTAATCTCTCTACATTCTGAGCGACAAAGACTTCGTATTCTTCATTTAAAAGTGGGTAAGAATCAAAGAAACTAGCCCGGGTAAATGGTATGACTTCATCAACACTAAAATGTCTGATTACAAAATCCTCGTCCGTTTGAAAGGTCGGACGGGCATCAGGGTGTTTCGTGGCAGAAAATACCCTAAGCTGGTGACCTAATTTCACCCAGGCACGGCCCACCAATTCCGCATGGATGGATGGACCATTAGCGGCATTCCAAAGACACATCATTCCTATCTTCATTTTATTTCCTCCTTATACTTTTACATTTTCTTAGAGATGGATATTTCTCTTATCTAATTTGAATATATTATATTCCTTCCGTCGCCTTCGTCTTCTATTAAAATTAAGATTGGAGATTCGATTTTTATTATATATAATTATCTATATTCTATAAAAATCTCAAAAAATCCTCTTTTTATTCCTTTTTTTTCCATTTATGATGAAGGACTTCTGAAACCTGTTAAATACCCGTCCCTTGACACCTTGACAAATTCAACCATTCCAAGTATTTTAATAGGGGATAAGGAAATTATAGGAAGTTAACAAAATTACGTCTAAATTTAGTGAATACAGGGAATAATATTAATAGAAGAGACAAATAGAATAAATATTTTGTAAAGTTGAAAAAGGCAAACTATCTGAAAGGGTAGGACGCAAAGTTATGGGTCTAAAGTGTTTTAATACTATGACCGTCAGACTGCCAGCTTTTTTTATTTTGTAGAAATCATATTTAAATAAAAGAAAATCGAAATAATTAATTAATAATATGCAAAAATGAATTACCTAACCGAGGTTTTATAAAACCTAAACTAAGAAGGAAAAAAATTAAAGGGGCTAAAACTATCAATCTAAATCAAGATTCTGAAAACGAAAAACTTAAAAATCTAAAAACAAACATGATAACTGCTCTTACTATTGGTTACATTATGCTATTGATATTTCTTATTGCTTTTTTAGTTTCGAAATATTTTTTCAATATTCTTATTTATAATGAACTTTTTTTTCTTTTTTCAGGGTGTTTTCTCTATTTGTATCTGGTTCAATACATCTTAAAAAAAAGAAGAATGAAACCTAAGTTAATAAAAAGAATACATTTTGCTAACTATATCGCAGCCTTGTTATTTGTGACCGGTATTTTCCACTATACAGGCGGTATATTGTGGATTGGTTGTATCTTTTTTATTACTACTATACTTTATTCAAGCATTTTATCTACTCCAAGAGAAGGATTAATTATTGCCATTCTTGGTTTTACTTGTTACAGCTCGATAGTTTTATTGGAATATTTTGATATTATTCCATATGTGGGATTTTTTAAATTAACTCCTTACCTTTATAAAGATAGCCAATATGTTGTAATTACAACCTTATTAACCGGACTTACATTTTTTTTGATCTTTTTTACCGGGAAACACTTTTCCCAAAGGTTAGAACAAAGAAGTGTTGAATTAGCGAACACTAAAAAAGTATTGGAAGAATGGAGCGACAAATTAGAAAAGAAGGTTAAATTACGAACTCAAGAATTAGAAAAATCTAAAGACAAATTATCTACACTTTATAATATATCACGAGTTATTAGTTCAACCTTAAAATTAGATAACATCTTAAAGGTGATATTAGATTTTTCAGTGAAAATAAGTGGTGCTAATAGAGGTTCAGTTATGCTTTTGGATGAAAAGAAGAATATCTTTTCTGCTAAAGTCGCATATAATATAAGCGAAAAAGTTATTCGAGAGACTACCTTTGCTAAAGATGAAAATACTTTTGGTTGGGTAGTCAAGAATAAAAAACCCTTATACATTAAAGACTTAGAGCAAGATAAGCGTTTTTCAAAAAAAGAGACAGTCGACTATAAAATAAAACAGCTTCTAATGGTTCCTATAATCATAGAAAATGAAGTAAAAGGAGTAATAAGTTTAGATAATGCTTCCTTTACAACCGATATGATAAATCTACTTATGTCCTTTTCTGAACAGGTGGCAGTTGCCATTAATAATGCTCGCTTATATCAAAAAATTCAGGATAATTATTTTGAAATAGTAAAAGCATTGGCCCAAGCCATAGAAGCTAAAGACCCCTATACTCATGGTCATTCAGAAAGAGTTATGAAGTATTCATTAGCAATTGCTCAAAGATTTAGTTTATCTAAAGAGGAGAAAGATTCATTAAGATACGCGGCTATTTTGCATGATATTGGAAAGATTGGGGTTAGGGGAATTATTTTGAATAATCCTAACGGACTAACTACTGAGGAATATGATGAAGTAAAGAGGCACCCTATTATCGGGGAGAATATTATTATTCCTATAGAACTGTTACAACCAATCAGACCTTTAATCAGACACCATCATGAATGGTACAACGGTAAAGGTTATCCTGATGGATTATCTAAAGAAGATATCCCTTTGGGAGCTCGCATCCTGGCAGTAGTCGATGCCTATGATGCTATGAAGTCTGATCGACCTTATCGTAAAGCTCTTACCGAAGAAACTGCTATCCAAGAACTTAAAAGAGGAAGTGGAAGCCAATTTGACCCTCAAGTGGTAGAGGCATTTTTAGAAATACTGAAAAATATTGAAAACTAAAGAAGGGCGGTACTAAAATACCTTTCTGCCCGGTCAGGTAGTACGGTCACCACCCGATTTCGTCCATTATCCACATGAAGGGCTGCAAAAACATTGGCCCCGGAAGAGGTCCCTACTAACAACCCTTCTCCCTGAGAGAGTTGGCGAGTAGTTTCAATGGCTTCCTCATCAGTAACAGTAAATACCATATCTACCATTTTCACATCCAGAACGTCAGGCACAAATCCATCACCGATTCCTTGAATCTTATGAAGCCCTGGTTCTCTTCCTAATAAGGCGGCACTGTTTTTTGGTTCCACCGCTACGATTTTAACTTTGGGATTTTTTTCTTTTAAAAATTTTCCAATTCCCTGAAGGGTTCCTCCGCTTCCTATTCCAGCCACAAAGACATCTACCTTCCCCTTCATTTCCTTCCAGATTTCAGGAGCAGTCTGTTGATAGTGAATCTCCGGATTATGGGGATTTACAAATTGGTTTGCAATAAAATATTTCTCTGGTTCTGCTTCGGTAATCTCCCGCATCTTTTTTATGCTTCCAAGCAGACTCTCTTTAGCAGGAGTGAAAATAATCTCACCCCCAAAGGCATGAATTATTTTCTTCCGTTCTTCACTCATATTTTCAGGCATTACACAAACTACATTATAACCCTTTTGTACCCCTACCAGAGTTAAGCCAATACCAGTATTCCCGGAAGTTGCCTCAATAATAGTCATCCCTGGTCTTAGTTTTCCTTCTTTTTCAGCCATTTCAATAATATGTTTAGCTACTCTATCTTTAATGCTTCCGCCAGGATTTAGATGTTCGGCTTTTACAAATACATTTCCAGAAGACATCTTCTTTAATTGAATTAAAGGAACATTTCCTATTATATCTAAAACAGAATTTACCTGCATAAAACAAGCCTCCTTAAATTGATGCGTAGAAATTTTACCATCATATGATTTCTTGAATAAGAATTATAACAAAATTAGTCAACTTTTGCAATTAAATTTTTAAAAAAGTCTGTGTCAACCTTTTGGGGGTAGTTTTCTTTGGTGAAAAAATATTCTCTGGTTTTGGGTAGACTTACCCCTTGTTTTATTAAGGCTTATTGTTTTTACAAATAAGCACAATTATCCTTATTTTATTTAGGTTATGATAATGCATTGGTATCAACTTTCTTATACTTTTTTGATTAATTAATTATAATATCCTGCTTCAGATAGTTTTCGCAAAACACCTACCCAGGGTTTACCCTGATCTGGTCCTCTTAAAGCAGGTATGGTTACCTCTATAAGAGGAGAAGTCTCTGCCTCTTTCTTAAAGCAAGAAGCAGGTAGAGGTGGTTTATATCTACCTACTTTAATATTTCGTTCTCTTTCGGTCTCCCACCATTTATCCCATTGGTTATTTAGGATAGTCTCTTTTATCTTTAAGAGAGCCAGGGCTCCCGGTATACTCCAGCTCATCCCTCTTTTTTTAAAGCGGGAGGCTATCACTTTATTCACGTTTGATTCTATCGCTCCTGCCCTCTGTATCTCTTTGCCCTTTAAGATAACCTGGTTGGCAATCCCTTGACGATTGCGAGAGATATAAGTATAAAATTTAGTTAGTTTATCTTTTTCTTTAAGGTCATAGGAATTTCTGATTAGCTGGTCTATCTTTAATAAGGCCTTATCTGTCTGATTAGATAGAAGCAGGTCTTTTATTACCTTCTGTTCCTCTTTCCTTTTTGGCAGACATTCTTTAAATTTCTTGTAAAGGTGGTAGAGATCGAGAATATAAGTGGCAGAAGAAAAGTAATCTTTTATCCCGGAGGTGATCCAGGAATCTCCGTCTCCACCGAAGATGACCTTTTTTACTTTAGAAAGGGAAAGTCTTTCTTCTGCTAAAAGACTTAAGTTTCTCATAAAGTCTTTTCCCATACCGACAAAGGTGAATTTCTCCTTTAGTCTTTTGGATTTACCGCTCTTATAGCGGGCTTCTTTGCCGGTATAGCCTACTCCCAGTTTTACTTCCATCTTTTCTTTTTTCTTCTTACCTCTATGCTGTAAGCTAATATAGGTAGCATCTGCTTCTATGTAGGCAGTATCAGGGGCCTTCCTATCCGGGTAATCTAAGTTCTCTATCTGTCTTAACTTTTTCTCCTGGTTTTCTCTGATCAGGCTGCCTTCTTTTATTACCGATTGTCTTATGGCCTCATGGCAGCGGGGACCACCGATTAGAAGTCTTATTCCCTCTACTACCTCCCGATAGGAAGAAAGACCGGAAAGAAAACATTCTATCCTGGCTCGAGATAGACTGATGCGTTGGTTTTTCTTGATACTTAAGGCCTCATCTAAGAGATAACGGCTTTTGTTATCCTTGTCTTTATAACGGGTACGGGAATAGAGGATATCACCGAAACGGGTGAGGAAGTATTTTTCTCTTTTACCGGTGTTCTTTAGTTTTCCTCTTTCTCTCTTATTACGTAGGTAGCTATCTATATCGGTAAGGGCTTTTTCAAATACCTTACAAGCTATATTCTGGGATATTTCAAAGATCATATCTTCTATGTTATCAAAGGTTAGACCCTTAATTGGTATTTTAACCTTGACCTTGGGGAAAGTTATTGTTATAGTATCCATGGGTGTAGCTTACCTCCTTTTTGTAAAGGGTTTTTGTGTATATAGGTAAGTCTACACCTTTTTATTATATTTTTACAATCCTTCTCTTGCTATTTGTCTTATTACTAACAAAAGAAAGTATTATTAATATATAATATTTTTTCTTCTAACTACCCCACTAAAGTTTACACTAACTTTAAAAAAGAAAAATGGGGACAGTTCTAATTTTTAATGATCATATTTTACAAACTGACCCCCTATACTATATTGCTCTTTCTTCCTTTTTTCTTTCTTTAACCAACAGTACTATACTAACTATTACGCCAACTAAAAACCCTATGGGGCAGGCAAAGATGGCTATGAGGAAGAATGCCACCTCTAAGGCTCTCATCAGATAGCTTAATATGGTGATGCGGCTAGTTATTTCGCCTAAACCATAAAAAAGGTTGTGTAGAATGGAAAAGATAATATATCCCCCAGCAGAGGCCCCGGTTAATATTAAAAACTTTTTAAGCTTTCCTTCTACTTTCTGCTTTAGAGTTAAAAATATTAAGGCCCCACCTAATAAAAGCAGTAGGGCTCCTGAAATCATTATAAAGAGTAAATTGATATATACTCTAAATGCGGGAATGAACATTGTACATACTATCACCGCAAAGACTCCTACCAACACCCACAATATTCCTTCTAATTTATTTATTTGATGTTCATAGATTATATCCTCCCACGAGCATACAAAGTTGTCCACCTTCGAAGGACCTATTATGAGACCTGCCTCAAGGAGCAATAAGCAGGATACGTTGAAAGGAAGTTTGTTGCATCTTTTTTGGTTTGTTTATTTATTTTAATAATTTTTAAAGATCTTACGAAAATGGAATCCATAGACAGCATAGGTTATGGCCATAGGTAAGAGTTGTGGACGCCGAAACAAAGACCAGAAAAAGATTTTCCAATAATAAATTCTTTCCTTTCCTATTATACCTAAATACCAGATAGATCTAAGGAAAGCAGTAAGATAACAAAAATGAAATTGATATCTCTTCTTTTGTAAAGGTTTCATATTTCTTAAAAGCGTCAGGATACGCTCATAGTAACATTTAGGGGAATAAATGGTATTGAGAACTCTTTTATAGCCATCGATAAGTGCTTCGTAGTTCATTTTTGGAATAAAATTAATGGAAAGGTCGGTGTTGTCACCTGTAGCTTCCTTTAATAATCTATTCTCTCGGATAAGACGTTGGTAGAGTTTAGTGCCCCGAGGAGCGTTTAATAACCCGACCATGGCGCTGACAATTCCACTTTTTTGGATGAATTCAATTATACTTGCGAAAATTGCCGGTGTATCATTATCAAAGCCCACAATAAATCCTCCACTAACTATTAAACCAAACTTTTGTATCTTCTTAACACAAGCTATTAGATCACGATTTTTATTTTGTAACTTACCGCATTCTGCTAAGCTCTCTTCATTAGGAGTCTCAATACCCACAAATACTGAACCAAACCCTGCCTGAACCATCAACTGTATAAGTTCCTCATCATCGGAGAGATTTATCGAGGCCTGAGTATTAAAGGTGAAAGGATATTTTCGTTCTTCCATCCAATTAATCATAGCAGGTAATATTTCACTTTTTAATTCTCCTTTATTTCCAATAAAATTATCGTCAACGATAAATACTCCACCTCTCCATCCTTGTGAATAGAGACTCTCTAATTCTGCTAATATCTGATCTTTAGTTTTTAATCTCATCTTATGTCCAAAGAGGAAGGTAACATCACAAAAATCACAATTAAAGGGACACCCTCGAGAATATTGGATACACATAGTGGCATATTTATTTATATCAACTAATTCCCAAAGTGGAATGGGTGTCTTTTTTAAATCTACCCACTGATCTGAGGTGTAGATATGTTTAAGGTGTCCTCCTTTTAAATCTTCTAAAAATAGAGGTAGGGTGATTTCAGCCTCATTAAGTATAAAATAATCTACATCATCCTCAAAATCTTCATACCCAGATGTAAAGAGTGGGCCACCAGCAACAATTTTAGCTCCCAACTTTTTGCATTGAGCAATTATCTTCTTCACCGACTCCTTTTGAATAGACATAGCACTAATAAATACATAATCAGCCCACTTAATGTCTCTATCACTTAATGCTGTTACCGTCATATCTACCAATCTTTTCTCCCACTCCTTAGGAAGCAGGGCAGCGACAGTTAACAGCCCCAAAGGCGGGAGACTCGCCTTTTTAGAAATAAATTTTAAAGCATACTTAAAACTCCAGAAAGTCTCTGGATATTCAGGGTAAACAAGAAGTATTTTCATATTATTAACCTTCTCTCTTAT
>JRER01000927.1_pt1 | contig 15557 bp, 14 predicted proteins | sample 210161 | NCBI WGS metagenome assembly JRER01 (sample SAMN03019618, study PRJNA260268) | marine sediment metagenome | biome: Marine; feature: Sediment; material: Clay; isolation source: clay from marine sediments 136 meters below sea floor depth collected from... | place: New Zealand: Canterbury...
CGTTTTCGGTCTTCAGGAAACTGTATCCCTCATCCTCGTAGAGGACGAGATTACACGGCTTCCCCTGTGCCACCAGTGCGTCGCGGGCTTGGATGGACTCGCTGGCTGGGCAGCGGGTGTCGTGAGCGCCGCAGATCAGCTGCACCGGCGCGGTGATGCGGGCGCAAGCCCCCTTAAATGTAAAGCGCTGAGGTGAAAGTCTGTGAATATTCAACGATACGGATCTCGAGCCCTTCTTCTGCTCCTCCTTATCTTGATAGTGGGCGTTCTCCCCAAGCCTTTGGTCACCGTGGGCCCTCAACAGAAGGTTGAGACCCTAAACCCCAAGATGGGGGTCCACACCCGGCTCACCGATGAGGTGGAGGAGTGGAAGATAAAGTGCACCTTGGAGTTGGTGCGGGCTATGGGGACCCCTTGGATCGTGGAGTATTTCCCCTGGGCCTACTGTGAGCCCCGTAAGGGCCAGTTCGACTGGACCCACGCCGACCTAGTAGTTGAGCACGCCAGGGCCCAGGGGCTCACGGTCATCGCCAGGCTCGATTTCGTCCCCCAGTGGGCGCGGCCCAAGAACACCACTAATAGTTACCTAAGCAGAGAGCGTTACCAGGATTTCGGCGACTTTGTCTACGCCTTCGCTAGCCACTTTCGAGGTCGAATAGAGTACCTGATCATCTGGAACGAGCCGAACCTGAGTTCCTCTTGGGGCTTCCGCCCTGTGGATCCAGAGGGGTATGCGGAACTTCTCAAAATAGCCTATAGGAGGGCCAAATATGCCGATCCCGATATTCAGGTCTTGGCCGCAGGACTGGCCCCCAACGTGGCCGATAGCGGTGACGAGTTCGCCCTCTCGGACTTGACCTTTCTCCAGAGGATGTACGACGCTGGAGCCAAAGAGTACTTCGATATCCTGGCCGTCCACGCCTACGGCAACGTCTTCCCCCCTGACGACCCTCCGGCCAGAGATAAGATAAATTTCGCCCGGACGGAGTTAATCCACCAACTGATGGTGCAAAACGGAGATGGAGACAAGGAGATAATCATCACTGAAGGTGGCTGGAACGATCACCCCCGCTGGACGAAGGCGGTGCGCCCCTCTCAACGGATCGCCTACACCATACAGGCCTATGAGAAGGCACGAAGGGAGTGGGGTTGGTGCCTGGCGGTGGCCTTCTGGGCCTTCCGCACGCCCCGGCCGCAGCGGAACTTCCGGGATTACTTCTCCTTCGTCACGCCGGAGTTCATCCTGAAGCCGATCTATGAGGAGGTGCAGGCCTACGCCCAGGGGGCCACCGATTGGCTTGAGGGGACGTCCGTGGAGCGGTAGATGGCCCTTAAACGCTGGCTGGCATATATGGGCTTGTTTGCCCTGGTCGTCCTAGGCCTCTTTTTCCTCTTTCGCCCCCCCGGCGGCGAGGTGAGGGATAGGAGCTGGGAGCGGATCGAGCGGCAGGGGGTGTTGCGGGTAGGGATGGATGCTAGTTACCCGCCCTTCGAGTTGTGGGATGAGGTGGGCTTGCGGGGCTACGACGTCGATTTGGCGCTGGCTTTGGGGAGGGAGTGGGGCCTGGAGGTCGATTTCGAGAATATCAGCTTCGATGGCCTCTATGACGCGCTCAAAGTAGAAAGAGTTAACATAATCATATCCGCTCTCCCTTATGATCCGCTTCTGACCCAGGATGTGGCCTATTCTTATTCATATTTCGATGCTGGGCAGGTGTTGGTGGTGCGGGAGGAGACGGTTATCGCCAAGGTAGAAGACCTGAACGGACGGAGGGTGGGGTTGGAGTTGGGTTCCATGGGGGATTTGGAGGCTCGGCGGCTGGAGCAGAGGATGGTCTTGGAGAGGAAAGCCTATTCGACCGCCCAGGACGCCCTGGAGGCGCTTAGAGACGCGAAGGTAGATGCGGCCATAGTGGATGCCGTCTCCGCTTATCAGTTCATTCGAGAGCAGGGCGGGCTTCGCATAGTAGAGCAGGTAACCGAGGAGCCTTACGTCATGGCCGTGCCTATTAAAGCGCCCATCCTGTTGGAGAGGGTGAACGAAGCGATCGTCGAGTGGCGGGAAGATGGCTTCTTGGAGGAGTTGAGGGAGAAGTGGTTCTAGTCCTTGACATAAGCAGATTGACATTCAGTTATGATCGGTTATTTTGGTGGCGTCAGCCTGTTCCCTGGCGATGGCAGCCTGCCCCGGTACTTGCCAGGCCGGGGGCCAGGGATGGTAACATCTGATGCTCCTCGTTGCCCTTGGCCGTCAGCCTGCCCCCAGGCGTACCAGCCCGTCCTGGTGCGACTTGGGCCAGGGCGTAGATCCCGATCTCCACAAGAGACTGGTAGGGGAGGTGCGCGCCGGCATCAGTGCCCGGCAGATGGAGGTCGATGTGGATTACGATTTTGACTAGGGGCTGACAGAGTGCCTTCGCATAGTAGTGACGGTCAGTTGCATGTAGTTGGCAGGGCGGGTTTCCAAACCCGCCCTAGACTTTCTGGTAGCGTGAGAGGTAAAGAAGTGCAGGAAGTTGGTTACGAAGCACTTGGCTTCACAAACTGGAAATACCCATAGCCCAACGCCAACAAAAGGTAGATTATGACGATGGACCAGCCGAGGGCGTTCGGCACGCCGGCAAGTTGACCTAGTAGAGCCAGAATGAAGCCGATGGCGTTCGCGATAAAGTAGGCGAGGACGATGGCCCGCCGCGCCTCCGAATCTGTGGCGTTTCTGGCGAGCCATGTCAAGACACAGATACCGAGAAACGCTGCTCCAGTTAGACGAGCGATATAAATGCCAGGTTGGGTTAGCGTGCCGCCGTAAAATGACGCTAGCAATGCCGGTGCTAGCACCAAGGCGACCCCGAAGACGAGCGCGAGGATGGCATTGACGATGAACAGATTCCTGAGTGTCATGAGATCTCCTCCTTAGTGAGTTCTCTATTAGATACAACCCTGAACTCTATACAGAGTTATGCGCAAATCTTTGACTTCTGCTGCCACGAATCCTTGTGTCCAGGGGCCGGGGAGGAAACGCCTGATGGCGCTCAAAACATCCTCTGAATCGCCTTTCTATCCCGCGTGCTGCCTAGAGCGACCAGGAGTTTTATCCGCGCCTTCTGGCCGCTTAACCCCTGGGAGAAGATGCAACCCGCCCTTTTGAGGTCTCGGTAGGCACCCACGTAGCCGTATTCGTCATAGACACGGCCCGATGGGCAGCGGGAGGCGATGACTACCGCCAAACCCCTGTTTATCGCTTCCTTGATGGTAGGCATCCACCAGGGGGGCACCCGGCCTCCCCCCAGGGCCTCTATCACCGCTCCATCGGCGCGCCGCTCTATCGCTTGGCGTAGGAACCTCTCATCTAGCCCCACCGCCAACTTGATGAGGGGGACGTCGGCGGCCAACCTCTGGCAAGGGATATGCTCTCTTTTCACTCTCTTGCCGATGACCACTCGGTCCCCATCTACCCGGCCCAAGGGGCCCCAGGAAGGGGATTGAAAGGTATCCAGGGCTTGGGTATGGCTCTTGGTTACGTAGCGGGCAGCGTGTACCTCGTCGTTCATAACTACCAGGGCTCCGAGATTTCGGGCCTCGGACGAGGCGGCGACCCGAACGGCGGCCTTGAGGTTGGCTATACCATCATAGCCCACTTGGGAGGCGGTGCGCATCGCTCCGGTGAGGACGATCGGTTTCTCGGTGTCGACCACTAGGTCCAAAAGGTAGGCTGTCTCCTCCATAACGTCCGTTCCGTGGGTGATGACTACACCTATCACCTCGTCAGCGGCCAGTAGGTCTCTTACCTTTTGTGTTAATTTGAAGATGAGGTCTGCGGTCATGTGGGCGCTGGGGAGGTTGGAGAACTCCTCCGTCTCTAGGGGAGCGATGTCAGGGGGTAGGAGGCTCTTGAGGTCCTGGGCGGTCAAAGCGGGGAGTGCACCAGCGCCTTTCTTCTCTTGCATAGCGATGGTGCCACCCGTGGTCAAGATCTTGACGACCCCCATGCTATATCCTCCCTAGAGTCGCCGAAATCAGGCGATAAAAGCGGATTAGGTTTCTACATCCTCTAGCCGCAAGGAGATGACTTGGGAGGCGCTATCCTCCCCCAGGGAGAGACCGTAGATGGTGTCCGCGGCTTCGATGGTGTACCGGTTGTGGGTGATGATCACGATCTGGGTGGCTTGGGCCAGGGCCTTGAGGGAATCCCGAAAACGCCCGATGTTGATCTCGTCCAGGGTGGCATCCACCTCGTCCAAGAAGCAGAAGGGGGTGGCGGTGGCTTTCAAGATAGCGAAGACGAGAGCCACACCGGTGAGGGCTCTCTCCCCACCGGAGAGGAGGTCGATGCTCTGTCTCCTCTTTCCTGGGGGCTGGGAAACGATCTCAACCCCCGTCTGGGATGGGTTTTGGGGGTCGGTGAGGAGCAACTTTCCCCGGCCTCCATTGAAAAGGGCGGTGAAGTAGTTGCTGAACTCTTTGGCTGTGGCAGAGAAGGTTTCTTTGAACCGCTCCTCCATGAGACGGTTCAATTCGGCGATCATCTGGCGTAGAGATCGACTGGCTTTCTCTAGGTCTTCTGCCTGGGAAGTGAGGAAATCGTGGCGGCTGTCGATCTTCTCGTACTCGGCTGGCGCTTCTATATTCACCGGGCCCATCTTACGGAGCCTCCGATTCAGTCTCTTTATCTTCTTCTCTAGCCCCTGGGGTATCTGGGAGATAGAGGGTAGGGAAACCAAGCGAGCGTCCATATCCAGGGTTAGTTGCTTGGGTAGGGGTGCCACGAGGAGATCTTCTAGGTCGGTCTCGATCTGCCCTTGCAAAGCGGCGAGCCTATCTTTCGATCTCTCTACCTCCGATACGGCTTGGCTATGCTCCACCTCACACCGGTGGAGATCATCGTGGAGATGGGCTTCCTCCCTCTCCTGGCGGCGTTGTTTCCTCTCCAGGGAGGTCAACTCTTCCTTCGCTGGTTCGATGAGCCTTTGAAGAGCGGTTAAGCGAGTTGACAATTCCCAGGCCCGTGCCTCTAGCGTCTCGACTTCCTCGGTTAGGGTCTCGATCTCCTGGGCGAGTTCCCTCTTTCGGGCTTCCTTGGTCTCTATCTGGGCCTCCAGTTGTTCTAGGTTCTCCTTCCTCTCCTTGAGCAGCGCTAGATGGGCCATCGATTCTTCCCCTTCGGCCCCCCAGGTGGTCATCTGTTCCTGGAGCCTCGCCAGTGCCGCCAGGGTATCCTTCTCCTGGGCTTCCGATCGTTCGACTTGAAGTGAGAGGCCAGCGATGGAAGCCCTGATCTGCTCCAACTCCTCTCTCGCTTTGGTCTCGATGGCTCGCCGCCATTCCACCTCTTGGAGAAGCCTCTCCAAACGCTTCTGCTGTTCCGAGAGATCGCCTTCCTTGGCTCCTAAGCGCTCTCCCAGTTCCTGCTCTCTCTTCTCCAGGGTTTGCATCTCCGATAGTAGCCTATGGTGCCGCTCTTTCTCCCTTCTCAGTTGCTCTTGGATATGCGGCTTCTCCTCTTCAAGGGAGGTCATCTCCCGCTCCAGCGCCCGTTCGAGCCCCTCGAACTGGGGGGCACCGGCGATGAGGGCTCCCTGGGGGGTCAAGAGTTCGCCCTCCAGGGTCACGAACTGGAAACCGGTTGCATCTTCCTGATGAAGTCTCTTGGCGGTGGTTAGGTCTTCAACGATGAGGGTATGGCCGAGAAGGGCCTGGAGGAGATGGCGGAAACGGTGTGCGCTCTCTACTTGGTCGAAGGCTAGGCCCAGAATGCCTGGTCCGCGGGGAGGAGGGGGTGTCTGGGAGGCTTTTATGCTATCCAGGGGGAAAAGGATGGGCCGATCCTGCATGAGCCTCTCCGCATCCTTCCAACTCCGAACCACTAGGCCTTCCATAAGCGGCCCCAGGGCTGCTCGAAGGGCGGCTTCTAAGGGGGGAGGCACCTCGATGAGGCTGGCTAGGGTGCCCAGGACGCCTTCATGGCTGACCGCTTTGGCCTCAGGCCGCCCGGAGAAACCTCGCCGCATCTTGCTTAAAACCTGGTAGCGAGCCTCCACCTCTTCCTCCTGGGCTTGGAGCCCCTTTTGCCGCAGAAGAGAGGCCTCAAGACCCGCCCCTTGTCTCTCTCGCTTCTCAGCGAGAGCCCCCCGCTCCACCTCTAAGGTTCGCTTTTCCCTCTCCAGTTGGGCCACTATCCCCTCTAAGTGAGATATTTGAAGGCGGAGAGCGGCCAGAGTCTCTTTCTCTTCATCCCTCTCCTTTAGGAGGTCCCTCTCCCTCTCCCGGATTTGAGAGAGTTGGCTGCGGAGTTCGGCGGAGCGGGTAGCCAACTGGAAGGCCAACTCCTGGGCCTGGGAGAGTCGCTCTTGAAGGGAGAGAGCTGAGGAATCCCGATCTAGTTCTTGGACGCTTAGCCGCAGGTTCTCGCTTCTACGAGTGAGCGAGGCCACTTCCTCATCGATCTCCCCCTCTTGTCTCTTGAGGAGACGGAGCCTCTCCTGGCTCACAGCCAACCCCCTGAGGAGAGCTTCCTGCTCCTGGCGGAGGGCTTCTTTTTCCTTTCGCCAGAGGGCCAAACTCTGGGCGAGTTCCTCCTGTCGGGAGTCGATGGCTTTGAGTTCCTGGGTCAATCCTTGGAGTCTATCCCGGAGCCCTGCGAGGGCCTCTCTTTTTTCCTTCTCCAACCTCTTCGCCTCTTGGAAGGCGGCGCTCTGGCGTTGCCACTGATAGCCGTACCAGACCTTGAGGTTCTCTTCCAGTTCGTGGGAGGCGACGTTGTACTCCGCGGCTCTCTCCGCCTGCCGCCGGAGGCTCTCCAGATGAGGGGTGATCTCGGCGATGATGTCGTTGACCCGCCGGAGGTTCTCCTCGGTGGCCTCCAGTTTCCGCAGAGCACTGTCCCGTTTGCTTTGGTAGATAGTGATCCCCGCTGCCTCCTCGAAGAGGGTCCGTCTCTCCTGGGGCCGCATGGCGAGAGCGGCATCGGTTAGCCCTTGGCTGATCACCGTGTAGGCTTTGCTGCTCAACCCCCCCTTAGCCAAGAGTTCTACGATCTCTCGGCGCCGGACTCGGTTCCCGTTGAGGAGATACTCGTTCTCGCCAGAGCGGTAGGCGCGCCTAGCGATACTGACCTCGCTGTATTCGATGGGCAGCCAGCCGGAGGTATTGTCCAAGGTGAGAACCGCCTCCGCCATCCCCAGCCGGGTCCGCCCCTGGGAGCCGGCGAATATGAGATCCTCCCCTTGCCTGGCCCGGAGGCTCTTGTAACTCTGTTCGCCCATCACCCAACGGATAGCGTCGGCGATGTTGCTCTTGCCCACGCCGTTGGGCCCCACGATGGCCGTTATCCCGGCGTTGAAGTCGAAGATGGTCCGCTTAGCGAACGATTTGAAGCCCTGTAGTTCCAGATGTTTGAGATACATGAGAACTACCTACTAGATAGAGAGCCCAAGAATCCAAGACCACAATATGTAGTGGTCATCTAATCGCTGTGCATAGTATAGACGGGATTCTCGTCGCTGTCAACTCCATGCCTTTCGGAAGAAGCGTGGCCAAAGGCTACTCATCCGAGGCGATCTTCTCCAGGGCCTGACGGGCGGCCTCTTGCTCGGCGGCCTGTTTGCTCGTTCCCTCGCCCCGCCCGTACACCTTCTCTTCGATGAGAACCTCTACGGTGAAGACCTTATTGTGGTCTGGGCCACGCTCATCGATGGTGCGATAGAGAGGCGTGGCCTGGAACCTCCTCTGGGCCTCCTCTTGGAATAGACTCTTGTAATCTCGCAGTTCTCCCTGGACCACAATCCGTTCCGTTTCAGGCTCCAGGAAGCGAAGTATGAACCTCTCGGCGGTAGTGAGCCCCCCATCCAGATAGAGGGCTCCCACCAGGGCTTCGAAGGCGTCGGCCAAGAGGGAAGGCCGCTCTCTACCTCCGCTCTCCTCCTCTCCTCGCCCTAGGTAGAGGTAGCGGCCTAGATCCAGGATCTGGGCGAAGCGGGCCAAGGTCTCCTCCTTCACCAGTGCGGCCCGTATGCTGGTCAGTTCGCCTTCACGCATCTTTGGGTAACGGCGGTAGAGGTAGTCGCCGGCCACGAAATCCAAGAGGGCATCCCCCAGGAACTCCAGACGCTGGTTGTCACGAGAAGGGAAGGTGGGGTTTTCATTGAGATAGGAGCGGTGGACGAGAGCCTCCCTGAGGAGGGGATGATCCTCGAAGGGGAAGCCTATGACCTCCTGCAACTCGGTTAATGTAGACATAATCCAAGCCTGCTTCTAACCAAAGTGATATCGGTTCGAGCAATAGTTAACATAAGTGCATAAGGCATAGTTCACTCCTCGAAGGCCTTTAGGAGCAGGCAGGCGTTGTGGCCGCCTAGGCCGAAGGAGTTGGAGAGGGCTATCTTCACCTGGGCGGGGCGGGCTTCGTTGGGAACATAGTCCAGGTCGCAGTCGGGGTCGGGGTATTCGTAGTTGATGGTGGGGGGGATGACCCCCTCTTGTATGGTCTTAACAGATATGATGGCCTCCACCGCTCCTGCTGCTCCCATAAGATGGCCGGTCATCGATTTGATGGAACTGATAGGCACACGGTAGGCGTACTCCCCGAAGACATCTTTTATCGCTTCCGTCTCCGCTTTGTCGTTGAGGATGGTGGAGGTGCCATGGGCGTTGATATAGTCTACCTCGTGGGGCTCGATCTGGGCTTTCCTGAGGGCCCTGGCCATGGCCAAGGCTGCACCGCTACCTCCCTCTGGGGGGGCGATGATGTGATAGGCATCGGAGGAGGCGCCATAGCCGATGATCTCGGCCAGGATCTTGACACCCCGCTCTCGGGCGCTATTCAGTTCTTCCAGGATGAGCGCTCCTGCCCCCTCCCCGAAGATGAAACCGTCTCGTTGAGCATCGAAGGGGCGGCTAGCCTTTTGCGGTTCGTCGTTGCGTCGAGAGAGGGCCTGAGCCCGGTCGAAGCCCCCGACTACCAAGGGGAGGATGAGCGCATCGCTGGCCCCAGCGATCATCGCTTTGGCATCGCCCCGACGGATGATCTCCCAAGCCTCTCCGATAGCGTTGGTCCCGGTGGCACAGGCGGAGGCGATAGAGAAGTTTGGCCCCCGGGCACCGGTCTTGATGGCTATTACCCCGGCCGCGATATTGGGAACCATGGCCAGGGTGGAGAGGGGGCTCACCCGGCGGGCTCCCTTATTGGTCAGGGTCTCATGGGTAGCCAGGGCCGTCTCCAAGCCGCCGATGCTGGTGCCGAAAAGTACGCCGATCTGTTCGGCCTCAGAGTCTAAGGACAGTTGGGCTTGATCCAGGGCCTGCATTGTGGCCACCAAAGCGAACTGGAGGAAGAGATCCATACGGCGGGCTTCCCGGGGAGTGATATATTTCGAGGGGTCGAAATCGCGCACCTCGGCGGCTATTTTGGTTCGGAAATCCGAGGTATCGAAGCGGGTCAAAAGGTCTACGCCTGACTTACCAGCCACCAGATTCCGCCAGGTGGTTTCTACGTCGTGGCCCAGAGGGTTGATGGTCCCCATCCCGGTGATGACTACTCGTCTCTGCATCGATACTCCTTCGGGCTCTTCAGGCCGCTCCCCGTGAGGGAGATCACGGTTACCTTTCCTGGCGAGAGTTGTTTGAGGGCGGCTACTGCCACCGCCGAGGTGGGCTCCACGTATAGCCCTTGCCTGGCTATGATATCTCGAGCCTGCAAGGTCTCTTCGTCGGTGACAGCCAACATCCTTCCGCCCGTGGCTCGTACCGCCTCCAAGACCTCTCTCGCATGGATGGGCTCTCTTATACTTATCCCCTCGGCCACCGTGAGTTGCGGCTGCATATTCGACGTGCGTCCTTGGAAGGCTTCGCATAGTGGTGCGCAACCGATAGCCTGTACACCGTAGAGGCGGGGGATCTTTTTGATGAGTTTCGCTTCTAGGAGATCTCTGAAGCCTCGATGGAGGGCCAGTAGGTGGGTGCCTTGCCCCACGGGAACTATGACCTTTTCCGGGGCTTGCCATGCGAGAGCCTCGCATATCTCGTAGGCTTCGGTTTTTATCCCTTCTAGGGGCAAGGGGTTCCAATAATGGCTGGCGTAATAATCTCTTTTGGCCGCTTTTTGTGCCGCTTGGGCGGCTCTCTCCCGGGGGCCGGCGATGGGGATCAGTTTAGCCCCGTAGGCCTCGATCTGGGCTAGTTTCTCAGGGGAGGCGTGAGCGGGGACGTATATTTGGGCCTGGATGCCGGCGCGGGCGCAGTAGGCGGCCAGGCTGGCTCCGGCGTTCCCCGAGGAGTCCTCCACCACCCGTTTTATCCCCATCTCCACGAGGACGCTCACGAGAACGCTTGTGCCTCTATCTTTGAAGGAGCCGGTGGGGGCCAGGTACTCGAGTTTGCAGGCGACTTTTCCTCCGTAGAGTTCAACTTCGACTAGAGGGGTACGCCCCTCGCCCAGGGAGATGATCTCGGTTACGGGCAGCATGGCTCGATACCGCCACAGGCCACGAATGTCGGTGTCGATGGCCTCTCTAGAGAAGGGGAGGCTATCTTCTAAAGTGAAGGGTGCGCCGCATTCGCAGCGCCACCTTCGCACATCCCCCAGATATTCTTTGGCGCATCTAGTGCAGTGAAAGCCGAACCTCATTCTAGGACGATCTCTCCGCTCTTCCCCCCGCTCTTTCTGACCAAGCGTATATCCTGGATGCGCATGGCCCTCTCCTGGGCCTTGCACATATCGTAGATGGTGAGGGCTGATACGGTGACCGCGGTGAGAGCCTCCATCTCCACCCCCGTCTTGCCCGTGGCCTCCACGATGGCCTTGATCTCTATCCCATCGTCTTGAAAGTCGAAGCCAACGCTTACGTTGGTTAAGAGGAGGGGGTGACACATGGGGATGAGTTCGCTGGTCCGCTTGGCGGCGGCGATGCCTGCCACCTGGGCCACGGTTAGGACATCTCCCTTGGCTATCTCGTTTTTGCGGACGAGTTCGAGGGTCTGGGGGGTCATCACCACGCGACCTTTAGCCACCGCGACCCGCTTCGTGTCGGGCTTCTCCCCTATGTCTACCATGCGCGCTCGCCCTTGGGCATCTAGGTGAGAAAGAGTCATGCTCTTGTGAACCGGACTCGGATAAGGCCCTTCAGATCATCTAGCGCCGTTTGGAGGATGTTGACTCGGGTATCGAGATCCTCGATCCACTCCACCGGAACCTCAAAGATCTCGTACCCCTTCTGTTCGGCTCGCAGGAGGAGTTCGGTATCGAAGAACCAGCCTTGATCTTTGACTAAGGGGACCAGTTCCCTTACCGCCTGACGCGTTAGGGCTTTGAAACCGCACTGGGCGTCGGAGAAGTTGTTGAAGAAAAAGAGTTTGATGAGCAGATTATAGCCCCGAGAGAGGATCTCCCGCTTCAGTTGTCGGGTGATGATCGACTCTCTCTTGAGGCGGGAGCCGATAGCCAGATGGTAGTCGCCGCTGATCAAGGCTTCGATGAGGAGGGGGAAAGCCTCCAAATTGGTGGAGAGATCCACATCCATGTAACTGACTACGTCAGCCTCGCGCTCCATCCAAGCGCGCCGCAGAGCCCGTCCCCGGCCTTTCTCATCCAGGTGGATGAACTCCACCTCCGGGATCCGCTTACTCAGCCTCTTCGCTACCTCTAAGGTTCGATCTGTGGAGGCGTTATCGGCGATCACTACCCGCCAATCGTAAGGGCAGCGGGCGTGTAGGAACGCTACCAAGGTAGAGATGCTCTGCTCCAGCATCCCTTCCTCGTTATAGACCGGGATCACCACATCGACAGTGGTGGTTTTCTCGTCGCCATGTATTGCAGCCATAAATAGACCTATCCTACGCTCCAAGTACTTCTATGAGCAAGATTGCTGAGGCATCACCAGCCTACCAAGCGTTGCGCCAGGATGGTAAGTACGCTTCCCAAGGCGGCACCAATTGCGCCGATGAGAACAGTTCGGACGTTATCTCCCAGGATCGAAATAAGCCGGAAGTACAGTGGTCTTGTTAGCCGCGCTGCACAATCTATTCCTGCGGGCGTGAGTTGGAAAAAATACTCAAGGTAGTCAAGACTCTGTCGAAAGAGAATGGGATCAAAGTTTTCCACTTGGCCCGCGAGGTAGGCCTCTGTTATCCTTAACGGATGATCGCGTTCATCAAGCGCAACGCGTCTCACCAAATCTCTATTCTCCAGTTCTTTGAACGCGGCTATAAGTTCGGATCTCATAGGACTAGGCCCCGGGATGATTTGTTTAGTTTTTACATAGTCTTGATATGAGATCATGTCAGCATGTATGGCTAACAGCCATCCAGGGATTCCGTAGGCTCTAGTTGCAGGGTGTTTGGGATCACGGTGCTTGTGGTACAGGGCAATGAGCAGATTCTGGCATACGGGGCTCAATTCCATAGCTTGATACTCAGCACACTAGTAGTTTAGCGATTCTTTCGAGGAGATTATAGCACAATATGGTGCTCTCGACTAGAGGGGACTTTGTGGGGGCTACTATTTGAGGTATAATTACTAGGGGGTAAGAAAGTGTTTGGGGAGAAGGTTGAGCAAAGCCTGACTCGAACTCGCCGTTCCTATTTCGGGAGGATCAGGGGGCTCTTGGCCCGGGGCGAGGTGAACGAGGCTCTCTGGCAGGAACTGGAAGAGTTGCTTATCCAGGCCGATGTGGGTGTGGAGACTACAGTAGCCTTGATCGAACGGTTGCGGGAAGGGGTGGACAAAGAGGGGTTGCGGGAGGGGAGAGCCATCCGGGAGATGCTCAAGGCCGACCTCAAACGGGTGGTTACCTTTAAAGAGGGCCCTAGATACGAGGAAGATGGCCTCTGGGTGATCCTGGTAGTGGGGGTGAACGGGTCGGGAAAGACGACCAGCATCGCCAAATTAGCCCGTTATCATCAGGATAGGGGGCGGAGGGTGCTTTTAGGGGCGGCGGATACCTTCCGGTCAGCGGCCATCGACCAACTCAAGATCTGGGGCCAGCGGTTGGGCGTTGATGTGGTGGCCCACCAACCGGGCGGTGACCCTGGGGCTGTGGTCTACGACGCTATCGAGGCTGGGCGGGCACGGGACGCCGATCTTTTGATCATAGACACCGCTGGCCGCCTCCACACCAAATATCACCTCATGGAGGAACTCAAGAAACTACGTCGTGTGGCAGCAGGCAGGGTTCCAGGAGCGCCCCAGGAGGTGATTTTAGTCTTGGATGCCACCACTGGCCAGAACGCCTTGACTCAGGCGTACTACTTCCAAGAGGCGGTGGAGGTGACGGGGGTATTTGTGGCCAAACTGGATGGGACGGCCAAGGGAGGGATAGTCTTCGCCATAGCCAAAGAGTTGAGCATTCCCATCCAGTATGTGGGCATGGGGGAGAGGTTGGAGGATCTGGCGGAGTTCGAGGCCGAAGAGTTCGTGGAGGGGCTCTTCGCCGAGTCGTAAAAAGGAGGAGCAGATGGATGAGGTAGAGAGGGAGTTGGACGAGTTAGGGCGGCGGATCAACAAGATAAAGGAGCGTCTTTGACTTAGCGGCTAAGGAGAAGGAGATCGCCCGGCTAGAGCGGGGGTCCCAGAAACCCGACTTCTGGCGGGACCAAGCCCAGGCACAGGCGGCGATGCAGAGGCTCTCCGCCCTGAAAGAGGAGGTGGAGCCCTGGAAGGCGCTGGCTCATCGCGTGGAGGAGTTGAGAGGTCTCCTGGAGTTGGCGACCAGCGAAGGAGATGAGTCCTTGGCCGATGAGATAGCCACTGACGTGGAGGAGGTGGCGAAGGAACTGGAACGCCTGGAGTTCAGGCTCCTCTTGGGTGGGGAGTACGACCACCACGATGCTATCTTGGCCGTCCATGCTGGCGCAGGAGGCACCGACTCCCAAGATTGGACGGAGATGCTCCTGCGGATGTATCTACGGTGGGCCGAGGGGCGAGATCATAAGACCCGCATCCTCGATAGTTCGGCTGGGGAGGAGGCCGGGTTGAAGAGCGCCACTATAGAGGTGAGCGGGCGGTATGCTTATGGCTATCTGAAGGCCGAGCGGGGCGTTCATCGCTTAGTGCGTCTCTCCCCCTTCGACGCGGCCCATAGGCGTCATACCTCCTTCGTCCTGGTGGAGGTGATGCCGGCTATCGAGGATCAGGTGGAGATAGAGGTAAACCCTGACGATCTGCGCATCGAGACCTTTCGCGCTTCTGGTCCCGGGGGCCAGCATGTCCAGAAGTCGAGCACCGCGGTACGGATCACCCACCTGCCGACGGGGGTAGTGGCCGCCTGTCAGAACGAGCGCTCCCAGTCCCAGAATAAGGCAATGGCCATGAAGGTACTCCGCTCTCGCCTCTTGGAGTTGGAGTTACAGAAGCGGGAGGAGGAGCACGCGCGCCTGAAAGGGGAGCATGTGGAGGCGGGCTGGGGGAATCAGATCCGCTCCTACGTCCTCCACCCCTACACTATGGTGAAAGACCATCGGACAGGCTACGAGGTGGGAGACGCGGAGGCCGTTCTCAACGGGGAGATAGATGAGTTCATAGGGGCCTACTTGAAATCGAGGATGGGGGAGGCGTGAGAGTCGAGACCCGCCATGCGGATGCGATAGTGAGCGGAGTGATCGATTTGCAGAAGGTGTGTGGCAGCCGGCGAGTGACGCTAAAACCGGGGTCCGCCAGGATGGTTTGTCGTAGCCTTCATACCGGAGTCCGCCACTCTGGGTAGCGTTCGTCTATCCCTCTCACCAAGTCGTGGTAGAGATCGATGACCTTCTTGGTCAAGGGGCCCACCTCTCCGTCACCTACGGGCAGCCGGTCCACGGAGACTATGGGACTTATCTCCTCCCCCGTGCCACAGAAGAAGGCTTCTTGGGCGACATATAGTTCGGTGCGGTCCACCTCTCTCTCCACCACTTCCATCCCCAGGACCTCACTCAGGAGTCGTATCAAGGTAAGACGGGTAATGCTCTCCAGGATACCGCTGGTAACGGGAGGGGTGATTACCTTGTCCTGTCGTACTAACATCAGACAGGCTCCGGCTCCTTCGGATACCTTACCATGCTCGGTGAGGAGGATGGCGCCGCTGTAACCGTCCAAGCCAGCCTCGGTGGTGGCCAGCCAACTGTTCTGGTAGTTGGCCACCGCCTTCGCTCGAGGGGGCATGACGTTGTCGGAGATACGGGTCCAAGAGGAGATGCGGCAGTGGACTTTATAACCTGTTTTCAAATGAGAACCGAAAGGCCTGGCGGTGATGAGGATATGGGTGGGGGCCATCTTTGGAGAAGGGTGGAAGAGGTACACCTCCTCGAAGAAGGCGAAAGGCCGGATGTAGGCATCATCCCTGATGTTGTTGGCCTGGAGGAGGGCCGGGATAGCCTCCTTCAGATCTTGGGGTGAAAAGGCGGGGTTCATACGCATCATCTTCATGGAGTCGGCGAAGCGGGCTAGATGGTCATCAAGACGGAAAAGGTAGAGGGTTCCGGTATCGGGATGGCGATAGGCTCTAAGGCCCTCGTAGACCGAGGCGACGGCTCCCCACTCCAGGGCGGTGATATGTATTGTGGCCTCATCCCAAGGTATGATTTGGCCA
>JRER01000125.1_pt1 | contig 15533 bp, 15 predicted proteins | sample 210161 | NCBI WGS metagenome assembly JRER01 (sample SAMN03019618, study PRJNA260268) | marine sediment metagenome | biome: Marine; feature: Sediment; material: Clay; isolation source: clay from marine sediments 136 meters below sea floor depth collected from... | place: New Zealand: Canterbury...
CAGTTTCCGTCGGTTCTACGTTGAATGCCGCGTCTAAAGCCTTTGCACTCGCCATGTGATGAGCAACTGGGCAGACACCGCAGATGCGGGTGGTTATTATAGGTAGGTCTTCTGCCCTTCTGCCCTCACAGAACTTTTCAAAACCCCTCAGCTCTGGAACTTGTAGGTAGGCGTTTTCCACGTTTCCCTCGTCGTTTAGGAATATGGTGATTTTTCCATGGCCTTCCAGCCTTGTGATAGGATCTATAACTATTTCCTTCATTTCATCACCCTCCTCCTCAGGATAGATCTAGCCAAGGAGTATTTGTAGAAGGTTCCAATCGGGTCCACGACCTGACTAATGACAGCAGGACTGACAGCGATGGATGCAAGCGCGCTGACTGCGGCAGCACCTTGATCGGTCACGAGCGGACCTGGACCATCACATCCAGTGCAAGGTATGTTTACGTTTGGACACTGGGCGCCGCAGCCTGCTCGTGTGGCGGGACCCATGCATATCACTCCTTGATCCCAGAAACACGTTTTCAGGTCGTCTTCGATTTCATAAATTCTCTTTATTTCAGAAAGCTGTCTGTCCTTTTTCTCTCTTGGACATTCATCACAGATGGATTTGTTTGGCATTAGAACAGATCCTTTTGGAGGCAGCTCGTTCTTGAATATGGCTTCAACAGCCTGAAGTATAAGGGGAACTGGTGGTGGACAACCTGAGAGAAAATAGTCCACGTCAACGGTCTGAGCTAGGGTTTTCACGGTGTCGTAGAATTCAGGTAGTTTCAACTCTCCCTCTTTAACCTTAACAGAAGTTTTCGGTGTCACTAGGTCTGGATTTTTCGTCGAAGGGGTCTCAGAGTACGCTCGTTCAAAAATTGTTTCTTTGTTCCAGAGGTTTGCAAGGCTTATGACGCATCCGTCACAGGCGCAAGAGCCAAAAGCTATGAGGACTTTGGATTTTTTTCTAAGAAGCTTAGCCAAGTGTTCCTGTTCTTCGGTTCTGATTGCACCGTTGAAGAAGCAAACATCTATGTATTTGTCTGGCATCGCCTCTACGTCTTTGTATTTGATGTCCATAGCCACTGGCCAAAAGACGATGTCCGCCTTGGCAACAACATCCAAGATTTTCTCGTTTATATCCAGAACCGCGATTTCGCAGCCTCCACAACTAGCAGCCCAATAGAAGGCAAATTTCAGTTTTTCCATACAACCACCCATATGGAGACCTTACACCAGAGTCTGATAGAAAGAGAGCTTCTCAAATTTAAGTTTAGCCATTCGCGGAACAACTTGGTAAATACTATAAATACTAGGAGAATGCTTGGGTCAAGGGACCAGGAGCGAAATTCTCTTATAACTGAGAGGAGAAAACCGAGTCGATGAGCGATTTCAAAAAGCGAGATGAAGACGAAATAGAGCAAGAACTGCAAGAATGGTTTTCTGGGGCTCATAGGGTGGTTATTGCAGGTATTGGAAACTCTCTTCGAAGAGACGATTTCGTTGGGGTCAAGATAGTCAGAGATTTACAAGGCAGTGTTTCATCGTCTGTATACTTGATAGAGTGCGAGACTGTTCCTGAGAATTTCATAGAGCCAATAATCAGCTTCAACCCCAGCCATGTACTGATCATCGATGCTGCCTTGCTCAACTTGAAAACTGGCTCCTCAAAACTTCTTAGCTCTAAACAACTGATGGAACGACAGGTTGTGTCAACCCATGCTCTTCCCCTTCGAATCTTCTGTGAGTACCTGGCAAGAGCGACAACTGCCAAGATTGCATTGCTATTGATCCAGCCTGGGGATACGAGCTTCGGTGAAGGTCTGACACGAGAAGTGCAAAACACTGCAGATCGAATGGCTAGTTTGCTGTCGAGATTCCTACGCATATAAATTATTGAACCTGCCAATCCATCAGCATGCGCTCACACCTTGGGGAAATGCGCGCGCGTAGGTTACACTTTTCCCCAATTGGTTTTTTCCCATAACCTTTCATGCATATAGTAGAACAGGGTCTTTAGAAGGTTTGATAATATTCCTATGGCAATAGACACCGACCAACTACCTAGTATAGCAAAGGATACAGTTATTGTTATTAGTAGGGCGAGTATTCTCCATGTGATGGTTTTAATTATTGACCGTCGCCTGGAATCCATGAATGATCTTCCTCTTTCTATTTGAAGCTTGTTGACCAGCGTTTTGTACATATCTTAGTTTTTCTTTCAAGAGCATTGTTTATGGCTATCAAGGCGATGCCTCCACCATTGTGTGCTATTCTGGTGATGTTCCAAAGTATCAACCTCAAATGCGGTATTTCAGGAAGCTCCTGTATCAATCTGTCTCTTTCCAGCTCAACGAACGTCAGCATTTCTAAAACGCTGTTTGCGATCTTGATGTCGCCAATGAAGAAGCAGTCTACAGATTTCAGGACCAAATCGTGGGCTAAGTCATTTAGATTGCTTATTCTTTCGATTACCCATTTAGGCAATTGATCTCTGTATCTTTGTAACAGTTCAATAACTCTACGTGCTATTTCTTCAGCATAATCAGCGATCAACTCAAGGTATCTCAACATCAGTCCAAAGTATAGAATATGCAAGGGGTCCTTCAATCCTATTTCCTCAGCTACTTCTTTTCTTCTTTGTGCAGAAATTAGCAACCTCATCGCAAGCAAATACATCATGTCGGCTTCGTCCTCTCGTTTTATAGCGTCTTTTGCTAATGAAGTGTCGAAGTCTACGAGTGCTTGTACTGCTTCCTTTACAATGGTCAACGAAATTATGGAAAGCCTTCGAAGCAGCATGTCCAACTGGAATTTTCTTGGGTCAACAGAACATTGGAGTGTAATATGATCCGGCGTCTCTTCTATGATTCCCAATCCGATAAGTTTACGCATTATCCCTCTGGTTTCTTCGATGTGTTCAGAATGTATCCTTTCAGAGGATATTATTGAGAAGAGGTCACGGCCGAGGATGTAGCTACCTACGATTATTCGTTCCAACATTTTTGGGTCGTCACATAAATCAGCGTTGCAGATGTACTCCTCGATTGCTTCTCTTGGTTTAAGAATCTTGCTTGGAAACAGCTTAAGTGAGCCATCTTTTTCTGGCACGAGGAACATGGTGTCTCCACGTTTCAGATTCATTTCCTTCACCCAGCTGCTAGGTAGAGAGACCGATAAGGTCGAGTAGCCAACTTTTTGTAACTTTCTACTCTCCATATGATTCAACCTCAGTGTTTATAGTATTTACTAATAGAAACAATATAAACATTACGTATTTATCGACCAAACGTTATAAATACACTTCCGAGAAAAGGAGGGTGGGTATATATGCCAAAAAAATGGAAAGTTGTAAGGATCCGGCAAGAACTCGTAGAGAAAGTCAAAAGAGAGGTAGAGAAAAGCCAGTACAAAAGTCTCTCCGAATTCGTTTCAGAAGCAATTCGACTTCGCATGCAAACATTAGCCAAACAAAGAGTATCGGAATATCTAGAGCGAGATAGGAAAAGCAGGATCCCTCAGCTGCAAGTACAATTATTCTACACGCCAAAACACATCTGGGCCAAGGCAACTCCTCAAAGAAACGTCAAAATCGGAGTAACCGATTATTTCCAGGGCCAACTCAAAGAGGTAGTTAACATCCGAACTGACAAAGCCGGAGAAAAAGTTTCTAAAGATGAACCCTTCGGCGTGGTAGAAACTTGGTGGTTCACATATGACTTGTATTCCCCATTAAACGGAAGGATCGTCTCAGTTAACAAAAAAGTCATCGACGACCCATTCATATTGAACGCAGATCCGTATCAATGGATCATGGAGGTTCAGCCTACACACACGGAAGTCCACTCATGGACGTATAGGCTGCTAAGTTTAGGAGAATATAAAAAACTAGTCACCAAACTTGAAGGTCGACTCCACTAAGTAAAGCACCCTTTACAAGGTGAAAAACTTGGGTAAAGTACGCAAGCCAGAATGGAGAACTATACGCGTCAGACAAGAACTCGTGGCGGCCGTAAAGAGGACGCTTGAGACGGGTCGCTACCGGAGTCTCTCCGAATTTGTTTCTGAAGCTATTCGACTGCGCCTCGATGAACTGAAGCAAAGCCAAGAAAAGATTTCTGAGAAGCATGCTGAATATCCCGTGATCCATGAACGACTGCGTTACACGCCTAATCACATGTGGGCAATGGTAACTCCAGAAGGAAACATAAGAGTAGGTTTATCCGACTACGCCCAGAGGCACCTAAAGGGAATAGCTGGTATCCAGACATACCCTGTCGGATATGAATTGAAGAAGGAGGAGCCCTTCGGAGTTGTTGAAACATGGATGTTTATGTTTGACCTATACTCTCCTGTCAGTGGCAAAATTGCCAAAATAAATGAAGTCCTCCAAGACGAGCCTTTCATAATCAATAAGGATCCATATGAAATAATATGGATAGCAGAAATCAAACCTGACAACTTAATCACATTGGAAGAAGAGTTAAGGGATCTGATGAGGATAGCTCAATATAAAACGTGGGTGAGCAAGCTAGGTCGACCACGAATCCTCGGCATCTAACTAACACACCTTTTTTCTAACATCGCTAAGCGGACAAAAATTGAGGTGCTCCAAAACAATGACTGTCGTTAGTTGCGCTTTAAAGAACAAACGGAGGCTACCGCCATGTCGTGCCGCATGTCCCGCCGTCGTCAACGTTCAGGGATATATTGCTCTACTTCAGCAAGGCAAATTCAAAGAATCGGTGGAACTTATAAGAAAGAACATGCCCTTTCCAGCAATCTGCGGCAGAGTATGCTTCAGTCCTTGTCAAGACGAGTGTTCAAGAAAAAACATCGACCAGCCTGTGGGCATTCGTTATCTGAAACGGCTTGCTGCAGACATTGAACGCGAACAAGGGCAGGTGAAACCGGAACCCATACCTAAGACGCATACCGAAAAAGTTGCCATAATTGGAGCAGGACCAGCAGGACTGAGTGCTGCATACGAACTCGCAAAACTCGGCTATCCAGTCACAGTTTTTGAGCGTATGCCTAAACCCGGCGGCATGATGCAGTATGGTATTCCTGACTATCGTCTGCAAAAATATGTCGTGGCCAACGAAATAGCTTACATCCAAGACCTAGGTGTACAAATCAGAACAGGAGTAGAATTCGGCAAAGACGTAAAGCTCGACACTCTACGAAACGAGGGCTATGAAGCTATATTCATATCGACCGGAGCGCAACTGAGCAGAAAACTAAGGATACCGGGCGAGGATTTAGAAGGCGTTTTACCCGCGGTTAAGTTTCTAAGGCATGTGTCTCTAGGAAAAACCGTTGAAGTAGGCGAAAAAGTTGCAGTCATTGGAGGAGGCGACAGCGCCATTGATGCCGCTCGCACGTCACTAAGGCTTGGGGCAAAAGAGGTCACGATTCTCTACCGTCGTTCACGGAAGGAAATGCCCGCGCTTCCCCACGAAATAGAGGCCGCCGAAAAAGAGGGAATTAGGCTCTATTTTCTAGTTGCACCCAAACAAATTATTGGTGAAGGAGGCAGAGTCAAGGTTATCGAATGCTTGAGGATGAAGCTTGGAGAGCCCGACACAAGCGGCAGAAGGCGCCCAGTGCCCATCCGAGGGACCGAGCACACGTATGAGGTGGATACAGTAATTCCGGCAATCGGCCAACTGGCGGAAACTTCATGTCTACCTTCCATTCTTTTGGATGAGCGTGCACGTGCAATTTCTGTTGATCCATTAACGCTGGAAACCAGCATCCCGGGTGTTTTTGCGGGAGGCGACATAGTCACTGGTCCCGCAAGTATCATAGAGGCTGTAGGTGCAGGCAAACGAGCGGCGGTGTCGATCGACCGTTATTTGAACGGCAAGGATCTGAGGACTGGAAGAGAAGAAAAAATTGAGGAGACAACCTGGGTCAAAGACTGGGAAATGATAACGAAAAAGCCTGAAAGGTACACCGCCCCACATATAGACATGGGGAGACAGAAAGTAAGCTTTGAGGAAGCCGATGGACTTTTAGTAAAGATCAAAGAGCTCGCCACGTCCGAAGCTCGGAGGTGTCTCCAATGCGCGCCGTGCAGCGAATGCCTCGAAAGCGAGGGGTTGTGTGAAGCCGACAAGGCGGTAGTTAACGAAACTTTATGCATCGGTTGCAACTTTTGCGTGGTGGTCTGTCCCTTCGACGCCATAAAGAAGAACGAAATGGGAGTTGCACAAATCGACGAATACTTATGTAAAGGCTGTGGCAATTGTGCCGCTGAATGCCCAACTGGAGCGATTACCATGCGGCGGCTTACGAATTCTCAAATTGTAACTCAGGTACTATCCGCCTTGGATGGAGGGTCCACATGATGTTTAAGCCCAAAATCATTGGTTTTATGTGTAACTGGGGTATGCCTACAGAGGCGATCCTCGCAGGCTCTAGCAGAATTCAAGGTTACCCCAAAATACGCATTGTGCCGGTAATGTGTTCCGGGAGAGTCGACCCAGCGTTTGTTATTAGAGCCTTTGAAATGGGGGCAGACGGTGTCTTAGTTGGTGGATGCCATCCAGGCGATTGTCATTATGCAACTGGAGATTTGAAAGTCGAAAAAAGAATAGAGAACACAAAAAAACTTTTGAAGTTGATAGGGCTCGGACCTGAAAGGCTTCGTTTGGAATGCATTTCCGCCTCTGAGGAAGCAAAACTCGCCCAAATCGTAAGAGATTTTACAGATAGTCTACGCAAAATGGGACCCACTCCGTTAAAGGCTAAAGTCAGTGCAAACGAACCGGCAAACGACCCTGTAAGTACGAAAAGAGCAGTTTACGAAACTATCAAGAAAACGAACGTTCAATACTGCCTTGAGTGCGGAAAGTGCTCTGGCAGTTGCCCGATATCAAGGGTCAACGACGCGTATTCACCGAGACGTACCGTTGAAAGATTCCTGTTGGGTTTTGAGGACAGAATCCTGTCAAGCGAAGAACTTTGGACATGTCTAGCGTGCTATCAGTGTAGCGAAAGGTGCCCGTCAGACGTCAGATATCCAGAGTTTGTTAGGGCCATTAGAAGCATAGCCCCCAAAGAAGTGATGGAAGGTCTCTGTGCTCACAGAGGAATACCCATGGCTTTATCGAGGATGATGATTAATCCGAAAATTGAGCAAGATCGAATGGGCTGGCTCCCAGAAGGAGCTGAGTTTTCTGAACGTGGAGACCTGCTTTACTTTGTCGGCTGCCTCCCATATTTTGACGTAGTTTTTGAAGACCTTAATCTGGAAATTTTAAAGATCGCCCAAAGCGTGGTGAGAATACTTAACAGGGTCGGGATAAAACCAGCACTTCTAACCAATGAAAAATGTTGTGGCCACGATCTATTGTGGACAGGAGACTTCGAAAATTTTGAGAAATTAGCTAAGATCAATGTGGCAAACATCAAAGAAACCGGAGCGACAAGAGTAGTTACGGCTTGCCCTGAATGTTACAGAACCATCAAAAAGGATTACGCCGAATTCCTCGGCAAATTAGATTTTGAGGTCTTACATACATCTGAGTTCTTATCTGAATTAGTTGCAAACGGAGAACTTAAATTTGATGCAAATCTCAAGAGAAAAGTAGTTTATCATGACCCATGTAGACTTGGGAGACACATGGGCGTATATGAGCCCCCTAGAAGGGTCATAGCCAGTCTCCCCGGAACTGAGCTTTTAGAAATGAAGAGAAACCGGGAAAACGCTGTTTGTTGCGGAGTAAATGCTTGGCTGTCTTGCGACAAGTACCATAAAGAAGTTCGAATGGGAAGACTGAGGGAAGCGAAGAACATCGGCGCGGATTTATTAGTGACAACTTGTCCCAAGTGTCAAATCCATTGGAAATGCCTCACAAGCGAAAAACTGCAGGTTAATCCCGGTGAAATAACCATGGAGATGCGCGATCTATCGGTGCTGGTTGCGGAGGCTATGAATTTAATATGAAGGTGAACCCCGTGGAAAGCAATAACTCTGTATTGGTCATTGGCGGAGGAATCGCGGGAATACAAGCGAGTTTAGACCTAGCCAACCGCGGATTAAAAGTTTACTTGGTAGAAAAAACTCCAAGCATCGGTGGGAGAATGGCGCAGCTTGACAAGACATTTCCAACAATGGACTGCTCCATCTGTATCCTCGCCCCTAAGATGATTGAATGCCTCCGTCACCCTAACATAAGCTTGTTAACCTATTCCGATGTGCAAGAGGTTAGCGGTTCAGCTGGAAACTTTAGAGTGAAAGTTCTTAAGAAGCCGAGGTTCATTGACGAGGAGAAGTGTACGGGCTGCGGAGAGTGCGGTCAATACTGTCCAATCGAGGTCCCGAGTGAATTTGATATGGGCCTTGGCGTCCGCAAAGCAATTTATGTTCCATTCCTTCAGGCCGTCCCGCTCAAGTATACGATCGATGAAGAAAACTGCATCAAGTGCAGACTATGCCAAAGAACATGCAAGGCTGAGGCAGTCGACTTCGATCAAAAGCCCGAAACCATCAACCTTAACGTTGGAGCCATCATAGTAGCAACGGGGTACGAACCGTTTGATGCCGGAAGGATAAGAGAGTACGGCTATGGCAGATGCAAAGATGTTTTAATAAGCTTGGAGTTTGAGAGGCTGCTCTCCGCTTCGGGACCAACCGGAGGACATCTTATCAGGTTATCAGACGGTCGCATTCCTAGAAGGATCGCTTTTATCCAATGCGTCGGCTCCAGAAGTCGGAAGGGAGGGGTCACCTTCTGCTCCAGCTCTTGCTGCGTTTACGCTACAAAAGAGGCCATATTGATTAGAGAGCATGATCCCGAATGTGAAGTTTACATTTTTTATAATGAGCTTAAAGTTTTCGGAAAAGGTTTTCAGGACTTTGTCACTAGGGCCAGAGAGGAGTGGGATGTAAAATACATTAGAGCACTCCCCGGAGAAATAGTGGAAGACCCGAAAACACACGATCTCACAATTTGGTACGAAGACACCACAGAGAACGTGACAAAAAACATGAAGGTCGACCTAGCAGTGCTTTGCCCTGCGCTAATACCAACAGCAACCAACAAAGAATTAGCGGGTGCTCTCGGATTAGACCTTGACGAATACTGTTTCTTCGAATGTAAAGACCCACTATTCGCACCAGTCGACACAAACGTTCCCGGCATTTTTATATGCGGATACTCTCAAGGCCCCAAAGATATCCCAGAATCAGTCGCGCAGGCCAGTGGAGCAGCTGCTAGGGCCGCTGAAGTAATAGCGCTTGCGGCTAGTAGGGAGGCGCATTGAAATGGAACGCGTGGAAGAGGAAACTCCGAGAATTGGTGTTTTCGTCTGCCACTGTGGCATCAACATAGGCGGCGTTGTTAACGTACCCGAAGTAATTGAATACGCCAAAACGTTGCCGGGTGTGGTTTACGCCGAGGATAATCTTTACACGTGTTCTTCTGAGGGTATAAGCAAGATAAAGGAAGGTATAGCGAAGCATAATATTAACAGGGTTATCGTGGCTTCTTGCACGCCTAGAACCCATGAACCGCTTTTCAGAGGCGCTTGCGAAGAAGCTGGTGTAAACAAATACCTGTTTGAGATGGCGAACATCCGAGATCAATGTTCATGGGCGCACATGCATGAACCTGAAAAGGCTACTGAAAAGGCTAAAGACCTTGTTCGCATGGCTGTTGCCAAGTCTCGTTTACTTAAGCCTCTGGAAGAACCAGAAATAGACGTGACGCCCTCAGCCCTAGTTATCGGCGGTGGTATTTCGGGCATGACTGCTACACTTTGCCTCGCCAATCAAGGTTTTAAGGTTCACATCGTCGAGAAAGAAACAGAACTCGGTGGCATGCTTAGACACCTGTACAAGTTGTATCCAACCATGCAAGATTCTTCCGAAAGCCTAAACCATATCGTCAACTCCGTGAAGTCAGACAAAAGTATAGAGGTGTTAACGTCAACCGTTGTCAAGCAGATTAAAGGATTTATCGGAAACTTCGAGGTCAATGTTCAAAAAGCAAACGGCGAAACTGCAAACTTTGAGGTAGGCACCATAATCGTGGCCACCGGAGCCTCCATTTTTGAACCCGTTGGCATGTATGGATACGGTGAATACGACAACATAATAACTCAACTTCAGCTTGAGCAACTTCTCAAGAACGGTCAGTTGAAGAAGCCGGAAAGGGTGGTTATGATTCAATGCGTTGGAGCTAGGGAGAAAGAAGGTCGAACCTATTGCTCCAGAATATGTTGCATGACCGCCATCAAAAACGCCATGCTCATCAAGGATTTGTATCCAGACACTGATGTCTACATCCTTTTCCGTCAGCTTCAAACGTATGGAAAACATTATGAAGAGCATCATCGAATGGCCCAAGACAAAGGAGTTAAGTTCGTCAAATACCTCCAAGAAAAACCTCCAGAAGTTGTTTCTGGAAAAAACGGAAAACTAACCGTTAACGTTTACCATGCGCTCCTTGATGAAGAACTCAAAATCGGAAGTGACTTAGTCGTATTGTCTGTGCCTCTTATCCAGCATGAAGACGCTAAGGAGCTGTCTCAAATACTTAAGGTGCCGCTTGGTCCAGATGGTTTCTTTTTCGAGGCTCATGTCAAGTTAAGGCCTATAGATTTCGCGACCGACGGAATCTTCGTGTGTGGCACGGCTCACAGCCCCAAAGACACGCCGGAAAGCGTATCGCAAGCTTTGGGAGTTGCTTCCAGAGCGGCTATTCCCATGGCTCTTAAACGTTTACGAACTGAGGCGATAGCGGCTGTAGTGGATGAGAATTTATGTAGCGGCTGTGGAACTTGCTTGAAACTTTGCCCTTACGGCGCCATAGAGAAGGATGAGAAGGGCGTTGCTAGGGTGACGGAGGTTGTCTGTAAGGGATGCGGAGTCTGCGCGGCAACTTGCCCTGAAAGGGCTATTGAAATGCGTCACTTCACCAACGAACAGGTGATGGCCCAGGCTCTCGCTGCTTTAGGGAGGTCAGTCGCATGACGTTTGAACCAAGAATAGTTGGATTACTCTGCAACTGGTGTTCTTATGCTGGCGCTGACTTAGCAGGAGTTAGCAGAATATCCTACCCTACAAACATAAGGATAATAAGGTTGATGTGTAGCGGGAGGGTTGACCCAGTTATCGTTCTGGAAACGCTTGCCCAAGGCGCCGACGGTGTTATGGTAATGGGTTGCCACATTGGCGACTGCCACTATATTACTGGTAACCTTCAAGCTGAGCGTAAGATAAAGATGCTGAAAAAACTTCTGGCGCGAACTGGTTTGGAAGTGGAACGCCTCAGACTAGAATGGGTCTCTGCCTCAGAGGGGGGGCGATTTGCAGAACTTGTCAAGGATTTTGTAAACCAAATAAAAGCTCTGGGTCTATCTCCCTTGGCTGGAGACAAACCAGACAAGAACATACTGGCAGGTGTATTAGCAGCCAAGGCAGCGGCAGAAGACTTTAGACTGCGACTGTTGGTGGGCGGAGAGAAAACAATGATCGATGATGGAAATGTGTATGGAGAAAAATTATCAGAGGAGGAGCTCGACAAAATCCTGAACGAAGTCATCGACGCGGAATACGCGCGGAACAGAATCTATCTTTGGGTTAAGGAGGAACCCTTGTCCGTCAAGGAGTTGTCCAAGCGTCTGGACCTGGATTCCAAAACGGTGCTGCGTCACGTAGTGGTTATGAGACGAAGAGGCTTGATCACGGTTGACAGAGTCGAGGGAACATCTCCATTGTATACCGCGCTGGAGTTGGGAAGATGACAGACAAGGTAGGAGCCGTACTTGTCGTCGGCGGAGGAATAGCGGGAATACAGGCATCCCTCGATCTGGCAGACTCAGGATTCAAAGTCTACCTACTAGACGAATCGCCAACCATAGGAGGCACTATGACCCAACTGGACAAAACTTTCCCAACCAATGACTGCGCAATGTGCATTCTCGCGCCCAAACTCGTTACCGCAGGAAGGCACCCTAACATTGAGCTGGTGATGAATGCGGAAATAAGAAGCGTCGAAGGAGAAGAGGGACACTTCAAAGTTAAACTTGTAAGGAAACCTAGGTATGTCAATGAAGAGAAGTGCACTGGTTGTGGCGTGTGCGCTCAGAAGTGTCCTGTTGAAGCAATAGACGAATTCAATCAGGGTCTAAGTGAAAGAGGTGCGATTTACGTCAAGTATTTACAGGCGGTTCCCTTGGTCTTCGCTATCGATAGAGACAAATGTATCGGGTGCGGAACGTGCCAAGAGGTTTGTAAGGCTGGCGCAATCGAGTACGATGAAGAGGAGAAAGAAATCGTACTAGACGTTGGATCAATCATATTGGCGCCTGGTTTTGAGGAGTTTGACCCCAGCCTCAAGAGTGAGTATGGTTACGGCCGATACCCAAACGTGATTTCCAGCATCGAGTTTGAGCGCATTTTAAGCGCCTCTGGACCCTACGGCGGAATGGTTTTGAGACCTTCTGATGGCGAAGTCCCGCGAAGAGTAGCCTTTATTCAATGCGTTGGTTCACGAGACGCCAAGCTTGGAAACAACTATTGCTCCTTCGCCTGCTGCATGTATGCCATCAAGGAGGCAGTAATCGCCAGGGAGCATAATCCGGATCTTCAATGCACCATTTTCTTCATGGATGTGCGCGCCTTCGGGAAAGAGTTTGACGCTTACTACAATAGGGCAGAAGAAGAACACGGTGTGAAATTCGTCAGGTCCAGAGTTTCTAGTGTAGAGGAATTGGCGGGATCACAGAATCTTAGGGTGAGGTATGTTGTAGAAGGGGAGCCAGAAGAAGAAGAATTCAATCTCGTGATACTGTCGGTTGGAATGAGACCGCCCAAACATGCCGAGGAACTAGCTAAAACAATGGGCATCGAACTAAACAATTACAAGTTCTGCTCTACCGAAACCTTCTCGCCACTGAATACTTCTAGGCCGGGGATATACGTTTGCGGCGCTTTTTCCTCTCCGAAAGACATTCCGGAGAGCGTGGCTCAGGCGAGTGGGGCCGCGGCGAAGGCGGGCAGTTTGATTTCCTCAGAAAGGGGAAAGCTCACAGTTGTAAGGGAGCTTTTCCCAGAGATAGACGTATCCGGTGAGGAGCCCCGTATCGGAGTTTTTGTTTGTCACTGCGGCATAAACATAGGTGGAGTAGTCAACGTTCCAGGGATTGTGGAGTATGTTAAAACTCTACCAAACGTCGCCTATGCTGAACACAATTTGTACACATGTTCACAAGACACGCAGAAGAGGATTAGGGAGAAGATAAGGGAGCACAACCTCAACCGTGTAGTAGTGGCTTCATGCACTCCAAGAACCCATGAACCGCTTTTCAGAGAAACCATCAGAGAAGCCGGACTTAACATCTACCTTTTCGAGATGGCGAACATCCGAGATCAGTGCAGTTGGGTGCACATGCACGAACATGACAAAGCCACAGACAAGGCCAAAGATTTGGTAAGATCAATGGTCGCCAAGGCTCGCCTGTTGAGACCTCTGAAAAAGCCTATGATCGACGTTGTTCCTGTTGGCTTGGTCATAGGCGGCGGCTTGTCCGGAATGACCGCTGCGTTGGAACTCGCGAAACAGGGCTTTGAAGTTCACTTGGTGGAGAAGGAGAAGGAGCTTGGAGGGAACCTGCGCCACATCCATTATGTACTAGGAAGTGAAAATCCTCAGGAGCGGCTAAGCTCGATTGTTAAAGAAGTTTCTGAAAACGAGAAGATTCACATTTACCTCGGCGCGGAAATTTCCAGCATAGAGGGATACGTCGGAAACTTCAAGACGACACTAAACCATGACGGCGAAAAAAAGGAGATCGACCACGGCATTGTGATAGTGGCAACCGGAGCCGTTGAGTACAAGCCAACTGAATATCTGTATGGAGAAGATGAAAGAGTGCTGACGCAGCGTGAACTGGAGGAAAGATTGGCTAAGGGCGGGTTCAACGCGAAGACTGTGGTGATGTTACAGTGCGTCGGATCGAGAAACGAGGAACTCCCCAACTGTTCACGGATATGCTGCGCACAAGCTGTTAAGAACGCATTGAAAATTAAGGAGTTAAACCCGGAAACAGACGTTTACGTTTTGTACAAGGATGTAAGGACGTATGGATTCAACGAGGACTATTATCGTGAGGCTGCGGGCAAGGGAGTTTTGTTCATACGGTACGACGATGAAAACAAGCCTACGGTTACGCGAGAAAATAGCGCTCTGAAGGTATTGGCAATGGAGCCCGTTTTAAAAACATGGTTCCCAATCAAGCCGGACCTCTTGGTGCTGAGCGTAGCTACAATTCCTAATCCGGACAACCAAAGGATATCAGAAATGTTGAAGGTTCCGCTCAGCAAGGACGGATTCTTCTTGGAGGCTCACATGAAGCTTCGTCCTATCGATTTCGCGACCGACGGCGTGTTTCTATGCGGGTTGGCGCATTCACCGAAGTTAATTGAAGAAAGTATTTCGCAAGCGTGTGGAGCCGCGGCTCGCGCAATCACAATTCTTTCTAAAAAGGCTTTGGAAGTGGAGGGAGCCATAGCGAGTGTCAACGAAGACTTGTGCAGCGGGTGCAGAATCTGCGAGGCCGTTTGCGAGTATGGCGCCATCAAAATGGAAGAGAAAGATGGAAAGTTGGTGTCAGCTGTTCTTGAGGCTTTGTGTAAGGGTTGTGGCGTTTGTGGTTCCTCTTGTCCTACAGGAGCGATAAGCATGCTTCATTTCACAGATGAAGAAATACTCGCTCAAGTTAGAGCGGCGTTGAGGGAGGAGGAACATGACTGAGTTTGAGCCAAAAATCGTTGGTTTCCTCTGCAACTGGTGTGCGTACGCTGGCGCGGACCTAGCTGGCGTAAGTCGAATCCAGTATCCTACAAACATCAGGATCGTGCGGGTGATGTGTAGTGGAAGGGTGCATCCAGTTTTCATCCTTGAAGCGTTCAGAAGCGGGGCAGACGGAGTTCTAGTTGCTGGTTGTCATCTCCCATCAGACTGCCACTACATCTCAGGCAATTTCAAAGCACATCGAAAGGTCATGATGTTGAAGAAGCTTTTACCCCAGTTTGGTATCGAGCCCGAAAGGCTTAGGATAGAATGGGTCTCTGCGTCGGAAGGAGACAGATTTGCAACGGTTATTAAGGATATGACGGAGGAAATAAAGAAACTTGGACCGAGTCCGTTAAGGGCTGGAGGTAAGACTAATGGCTGAGACGGAAAAAAAGGAGACCGAACAGAAAACGGTGCTCAAGATAACCGATATGGATCCCAAATTCAAATATGAGATCAGTAAGATTTCTGGCGCAGAAAAGGTCATGCTATGCTTCCAATGCGGCACGTGCACAGCTGACTGTCCAATCGCGCGATTCAGCGACTTCTACAGACCCAGAAAACTCATACGGATGACGCAGTTGGGATTGAAAGACAAGCTTCTTTCAAATGATGTCATCTGGCTCTGTTCTACCTGCTTTACGTGCATCGACCATTGATCTTACCAAATCTTTGGCCTTGTCTGTGGCTTTGTCATGTTCGTGCATGTGCACCCAACTGCACTGATCTCGGATG